>Ga0222708_1000214_pt1 | contig 16039 bp, 15 predicted proteins | sample AntAcemetage1576_FD_179806 | JGI IMG/M metagenome (GOLD analysis project Ga0222708, IMG submission 179806) | Saline water microbial communities from Ace Lake, Antarctica - #1576 | ecosystem: Environmental > Aquatic > Non-marine Saline and Alkaline > Saline | place: Antarctica: Ace Lake... | reverse complement strand
GGCGGCGGCAGGCGGCGCTACACCTCCACAGAGGGAGCCGTCGGCTACTACCTCGCCCTGGTGTCGCAGCTGTGCAGCACGCCAGCGGTGGACTACGAGCGGATCGCTGCCCGCGTTGACGGCGGCTCGCGTGAGGTCAGGAGCGAGCCGCGAGGGTTGGACGACTACATGGCGCTCAAGGCGCTGCTCGCCCAGCTGTGCGGGGAGGTGGAGCCGCGCAAGTGGCGGCTCTGGGAGCTGCAACGCTTGAACCTGATGTCCTCGCGTGACGCAGCGTCGCTCTACAATACGGAGCACATCGCATCAGGCGGCGACAAGGTGGTGTGCGTGAGTCACACCACGGCTCAGGCGTGGCGCGTCCAGCTAGACGCGAGGTGTGAGCAGCTGCTCGCGGCTTATGGCTTGCTGCGCATCGGATATGGTGAGGACAGATGAGTGACCAGACAGCCAAGCTCGCATACCTGACAGCCCGCGCCGCTGGCAAGACCTGCCGCGACGCCTCACGCCTCGCCGGATACGCCTCGCGCCCCCCTTGGCCTGTGCGTGAGCTGGCAGCCAAGATCCCCTCCCTCAGGCGAGAGGGCGCCGCGCTGTGTGTCGCGCTTGATAGCGAGGTGGACCAGCTCACGCGAGAGATCGAGGCAAGGATCAAGAGGAGGGCCGCCAAGATCGACATCCTCTTGCTGTGTGACGTGCTTACCGCCCAAGCGTGAGGGTGGGACGCGATAAAACTCCCGTGTTATGAATCTGGAAACCTCAACTATCCTGTTGATATTAAACATTTAAATCAGGCAGGCGGCGGCAAGAGTGAGCTTGGGCGCAGCTATAAGTGAGCGCATCTCACAGCGCTCTGCTCGTCACTCCTGCCCCCGCGCTCCCCATGACGTGTCTGCGTTGCCAGATCAACAGGTGGGTCCGAGCGCGGGGGTGGAGTGATGATCGTCTCGCCACGCACGTCGGCTACCCCGATGACGCGCCGCTGCTCAACAGATGGAGACGCGGCAAGAGCACGCTTGATGCCGCCACAGGGCTCAAGCAGGCGCTTGAAGCGCTGGTCAAGAGCGAGGCGTGATGAGCGTTGCAAGCTCAAGCGCAACTCAACGCAACTCAACGGGTATTGCACGCGTATGGGAGATGGCTATAAAATTACGGTAGTTGGGGCAACGCGGGCGCTGCTCAAGGCGCACGGCAACCTCACGCAAGCCGCTGTGTCGCTCAAGGTGGATCGCACCTCCTTGTACAACTTCATTGAGCGCAACCCGGAGTTGAACGATGTGCGCACGCTCGCTCGCGAGCAGCTGCTTGATGTGGCGGAAGGTCGCCTTGCTCAACACATCGAGGGTGGAGACATCCGCGCCATCACGTTTTATCTCAAGACGCAGGGCAAGGATCGCGGCTATACGGAGCGTCAAGAGATCACAGGCAAGGACGGCGCCGCCATCGAGGCGCGTGTCTCGGCAGATGAACTGCGTGAGCTGAGCGCCGCGCAGCTCCAAGCAAGGCTGCAGGCGCTGCTCGCTGCGGGCCAGATGAGTGGCGGCTGATGGACGCAAGACTTGAAGAGGCGCGCCACGAGATGGTGCGCCGCGCCCAACTCATCGACGCTGCATCGCGTGGCGCACAGCTGCGCGGCGTGCTGCTTGAGGCAGCGCGTCGTGACGTGGTGGCGTTCTTCCGCGACTGGGTTTGGACGTACGACCCGCGCATGATGGACCCTTGGCCAAAGCGAATGCCCATGGCGCTGTGGCCCAAGCAAGAGGAGTTCTTGCGCTGGGCCGTTGAGCTCGTCCGCACTGGCGATAACGGTCTGCTCAAGAAGGCGCGCGACATCGGCGCGACGTGGATGGTCGCAGGCTTGGGCGTCTGGTATTGGCTCTTTACGCCGGACGCTGCCATCACCTACGGATCGCGCAAAGAGGATCTTGTTGACAAGCTTGGCGACCCCAAGACGATCTTCTCCAAGATCCGCGACATATTACGCTTCTTGCCTGTGTGGATGCTGCCACCGGGATATGCACCCGAGCACGACAACTTCTGCCGCATCCTCAACCCGCACAACAGCTCAACCCTCACGGGAGAGGCTGGCGACAACATGGGTCGCGGTGGCCGCTCTCTGCTGTATTTCCCGGACGAGTTCGCGTTCATCCCTCACGCCCAAAGCGTGGACGCAGCGATTAACGACAACGCTCGCACCGTCCTCTACCTGTCCACTTCCAACGGCAACGGCACACTTTTTTACCAAAAGGAGCAAGAAGGCTTGCTCCCCATGTTCCGATTCCACTGGAGCGATGACCCGCGCAAAGACGCCGCGTGGAAGGCCAAGAAGCTAGATGAGGTCAGCCCGGTTACGTTCGCCCGTGAGCATGACATGGACGATGCCGCAGCGCTTGATGGCGTGGTCATCCCTGGCTCGTGGGTACAGTCTGCTGTGGGCTTGGACCTTGATCCGGGCAGCGTGTGTGTCAGTGGGCTCGACGTGGCGGATGGTGGTGGTGACGAGAGCGTCCAGATCACAAGGCGCGGCGGCTGCGTGACTTGCTGGGATGCGTGGGGCGGCGCTGTCACCACCACCCAGAGCGCACAGCGCGCCGCTGTCGCATGTGAGGAGGAGGGCGCCACGCTCAACTTTGACCGTGGCGGGATCGGCGCTGGGGTGCAGGGCGAGCTTGACCGTGTGCCCCGCAGCTTTGCGTACGAGGGGATCTTGGCGCAAGCCACCCCTACGCGCACGCGCTACGAGGATGATCCTGAGCACCCCGCCAATGAGCGGTTTGCCAACCTGTCTGCCGAGATGTGGTGGGCGCTGCGCCTCAGGTTCTGGCGCACGCACCAGCACGTCACGGGCGAGCGCGACTACGCTCACGACGAGCTCATCAGCCTGCCCCGTGACATCCCCGTGCGTCTCATCTCTCAGCTCTCTGGGCGCCTGTGCAAGGTGACCTCAACGGGCAAGCTCGCGCTGGAGAGTAAGGATGAGATGCGGCGGCGCGGCGTCAAGAGCCCTGATTGGGCAGACGCGCTGGCGCTGGCCTACTGCCCGCCGCTCAAGATAAGCGTCCCGATGATGTTTGACTCGGGCGCTGCCCGCAAGGTGTCCTGATGCCGATGTCCGCCTACATTGCAGAGATCAACCCGCTGCTCCAGAAGTACGGCATCGCCTCGATCCCTGCGATTGAGGTGGGGCCGCTGCGGGAGATTGCCCTTGAGGACGCGAGTGCGCTCGCCAGCGTGGGAGGCTACGGCCACATCACGCAGCTCGCGGAGGTGGTACAGGAAGAGATCGGCGCGCCTGGGCAGAGGATCCACCATGGCCAGATCCAGACCGATCGCAACCCCACCTATGGGCCGATGTTTGTCAGGGGCTACTCTGGCAATCCAGGCCTGTATGATGAGTGCTACCGCGCCGAGCCCTTGATCTACGACGCGATCCGCACGCACACCGAGACGCTCGTGAGCGGCACATGGACGATCGAGCCGCCTGCTGACCCCAAGCGCACCAAGAAGGCGCAGCGACGCCTGGATGACTTCTGCAAGTTCCACAACGGCAAGTTCAAGTCCATCAGCGGCGGCTGGCACAAGGCTGTTGAGCACTTTAGCTCGATCCTGCTCTACGGCTTTGCCGTGTCTGAGCTGGTGTGGGGGCTTGATTCAGGCCGACCCTACCTCCACAAGATCGCGTGGCGCTACCCGGCCACCGTGTATCAGTGGCTGATGGACGAGCGGCAGTCAGAGCTCTTGGGCTGTCACTTCCGCGTCACTGGCTCCACCAGCCTTGATTACGTCCTGCCCGCCATCGCGCCGCGTGGCAAGCCGTGGGAGCGCAAGCTCTTACTCCAGTCAGTCGGCGGGTACGGCAACGACTACGAGGGCGTGGCGCCGATGCGGACCGTCTTGGTGTTGTGGAAGATCAAGCAGATGCTCCTCCAGATCAGCGCGCTCGCGGCGGACACCTACGGAATCCCGCTGCTCGCGCTGATGATCGACCCTGCGGCGCTCGCGGCAGGCGTGGCCGCGCCTGCCAAGGAGGATATCGACAAGGTGTGGGGTATGCTCAAGCGCATGACCGCCTTGGACGCAGCTCGCGTGATGCTCCCCGCTGGCCTCAAGCTGGAGACGATCAGCCCACAAGGGCAGATGCCTTCGATGCTTCACCTGATCGAGTATATCGACAGGATGATGCTCGTCCCCTTCTCCAACGAGGGCTCGCTGCTCGGCATGAGCGGCGGCGGTGCCTATGCGCTGGGTGTAGTAAAGGAGCGCGAGACGCTGCGCACGGCTCCCTACTATGCGCGGCTCATCGCGGACCCGATCAATGAGATCATCCGCGACTTGGCGATCTACGAGCTGGGTGAGCAGGAGGACTATCCCCGCCTCGTGTGGAGGATGGACGGGATGGAGGATGCGAGCGCGTGGAGCAAGGATGCTCTCTCACTGATCCAAAAGCCGCTGCAAGACTGGCCCAAGCCAGCTCGCGCCGTGGCGCTGGATAAGCTCGATCTGCCGCCTGACACGTTCGCGGAGCATGACAGGGATGTCGATGCGCTCCGCCTGCTCGCCCCTCCACCTCCAGATCCCCAAGCTCAGGCGGCTGGCGGCGGCGAGAGCCAAGCGGCGCAAGACGCTGGAGAGAGCGTCACCGGAGACGCGCCGCAAGACGGGCCTGAGCGCCCAGAGGTAGAGCCATGAGCGATCAAGCACACCGCGAGGCCAACACGCGCCGCTTGCGGCTCTACCCGTGGGGAGAGGTGGCGGTCGGCAAAGACCAGCAAGGCAACGATCTCGACTTCACGGTCGACCGTGAGTTCTTCGCTGACTTGAGCGAGTTCCACGCTGACCACAAGGCGCGGGGCTACTTCTCGCCATTCGCGTTCGCGCACAAGCCGGGCGTGGATGGGCCGACGCAAGAGGCGTTCGTCAAGGCGCTGACTCCGGGCTTGGTGACTGATCTTGGCGAGGATCAAGAGGGCGTGTGGGCAGATATCTACTTCGCGGCTGGCGTCGCCAAGCTCTACGATGACGGGCTGCTCTCAAGCGTAAGCCCAAGCCATTACACGAATTTCAAAAACCCGCACACCGGCAAGGTGTACAAGCGGGGCTTGCGTGAGGTGAGCGCCATCGGTGTGCGCCACCTCAAAGACCTCCCCACCCAATCCGGCTACTACCAGCTCGCAGAAGGCGCTAGCTGGACGGCCATCACCCACCTAGAGGAGTCTACAATGACCACCCCCACGATCGAGATCGCTGCCCCCGCCGCGCTGAGCTCCGAGCAGATCGCCAAGCTCATCGCTGACGGGATCGCCGCTGCGCTGGTCCCTGTCACCAAGACCGTCACCGCGCTGGGTGAGCAGATCGACGCGCTGCCCAAGGTCGCCCTGCCCACCGTCACCACGCTGGGCGAGGTCGCGGAGACCGCCGAGCAGAAGCAGATCAAGGAGCTCAAGGGCCAGGTCGCTGACCTCGATCGCAAGGCCAAGCTCGCTGAGCATCGCGCCGCGCTGATGGGCCGCCTGCCCGGCGCTGATGCTGCGCTCGTGACCTCCCTGTCTGAGACGCTGCTCGTCGCGCCCACGCACGCCGAGACGCAGATCAAGGCGTTCGAGCTGGTCCATGGCGCTGAGGCCATCAAGGCGCGTGGCGAGACGATCACGATCCTTGGCGAGCAGGGCCGTCAGGGCGGCGCACAGCCCAAGATCCCCCTGACCCGCGCCAAGGCAGAGGCCGCTGCGGCTGGCAAGAAGCCGGGTCAGGAGCAGTTGGACTGGTCGATCGCCAAGTACGGCGCCGCCACCCTCGATCTCAACGCCTGATCCACCCCTCGCTCTACCCCGGACGAGCCGCACAGCTGTGCGGCTCGTCTTGTTTTGACACCCACAGGAGAAGCAATGTCCACGTCCACGATCACCACGGTGACCAAGGCTGCAGGCGCGGCCGTGCAGCCCTACCGCCTGCTCAAGCTCTCTACCGGCAAGGTCATCCACGCGGAGGCCAAGGCGGATGACGTCTTTGGCGCCTCGGGCGTCGATGGGCGCGCCATCGACCTCGCTTGCTTGGTCTACCCGGCTGGCATCGTGACGCTCACCGCGTCTGCCGCGATCGCCGTGGGCGCGCAGATCATGGTCGTCGCCGCTGGCAAGGCCGCGACGCATGACGCGAGCGCGACGGCCAAGTTTGTCGGGCAGGCGCTGACCGCCGCCGCCGCCGACGGGGATCAGTTCACCGCGCGGCTCTACGACGACAAGGGCCGCGTGCCCTGAGGCGCTCCCCTGATCCACTGGCTCGCTTGCCTCACACCTTGGGCGCCCCTCTCCACAGCGAGAGCGGGCGCCCAAGTCGTTACTGAACCTCAATTGCGGGCGTCACGCCCCAAAGAACAAGGACAAGAATTATGGCTGGTACACCCCTTAACAGCTTGCAGCCCGGCGTGATTCGCACCGCCCTTGAGGGCTTGATGTCGCAGAGCATCCCTGTCATCGATCAGATCGTGGGGCGTCAGGAGTTCGTTGTTGGCGATGCTGACGGCACCGTCGGCATCCTGCCCTCCAAGGCCACGATGAGCCCGGCGCCTGGCGCGGTGGCCATCGGTGTCGCTGAGGGCGCCGACGCCAACCTCAACAGTTGGGCGATGGACAAGCACACCTTCAGCGTGTCGCGGTTCGCCGAGGCAGGCATCATCACCGAGGGCGCCAAGCGCGCCGCCGAGGCCAACAACCTCAACGGCCTGAACCAGTGCCTCATGCTGCCGGTCAAGAAGGTCGCGGCGGACATCAATCAGATGCTGCTCGCCCTCCTGCTCAGCACGGGCCTGAACCTGACGCAGGCCGCCGGGACGGTCTGGAGCTCGGCGGCGTCAACGCCCCTGCTCAACATGGAGGATGCCATGGAGAAGATGGGCGGCGCCGATCCTGACATGATCGCGGTGATCGGCTATCAGCAGCTCAAGCATCTGAAGTTTCACCCCGACTTCACGAACGGCTTTGCCAACCTGTCGTCGTCCGGCGTCCCCGGAAGCCGCATCGCTGAGGTGATCGCCTCTGTGCTGGGCATCTCCCAGATCATCGTCGGGAGCAACATCTTCAACTCTGCCAATCCGGGTCAGGCGCTCGCGCTGGGCTTCCAGTTCAACGGTTTGGCGTGGCTCGGCTACGCCAGGGATCTGATCAAGGTGGAGCAGGGCGCCTTCATCAGCGAGCAGGACCGCGACGTCCTCAAGGCGAGCGATATCGTCACCTACGAGCGTCGCGTCTACCTGGGGCGTGGGCACAAGGAGATGGGCTGCGTGATCACTGGGGTCGCCGCCTGATCCACAGCCGCTCGCCGAGTTGGGCTCACCCCCGGCTCAGCGAGCGGCGCCCACCGTGCGCAGTCACCCACCCACCCAAAGGAGCCGACAATGAGTGCCGTGCTACTTTTGTTCGTCATGAACCCACAGCAAGCCCTTCAGACACCGCAGGGCCTGCGCTACGGCTATGAGCCGTTTTACGCCTCGCACTGGTGGCTCGCTGACAACGCGCAGCACAAGCAGCGCGTGGTCACCGCCGATGAGTACCGCTCCCGCGTCTTGCGCTCAGGCCCGCCCGAACTCAAGCAGCGCTGCGGTGAGCGAGGTCTCACAGCTGGCGCCAGCCGTGACGCGACCATCGCCCTCCTGCTCGCCGCCTATGAGGGGCTGGTAGCGCCCGATCATCTTGACGTGGCGACGTGGGCAGAGCTGGTCCAAGAATGCCGCCTGCTCGGCCTCAACGCCGCTGGCAGCGAGGCCGATCTGCGCGTCCGCATCCGCGCTGCTGATGGCGCCACACAAGAAGAGGATCAGGTGGCGGCAGGCGGCGGCAAGAGCGAGCCCACGCCAGACACCGTAGCGCCCGCTCCCCTGGCAGCGCCGCTCGTGTCCAAGATCTCCGAGCAAGACGCGGCGCAACTGGCGCGTCTCAAGGCCGCGCTCGCGGCAGGCGACTACAACGGCATCCGTAGCGTCGCCACCAGCCTGACGAGCGAGCGCCCTCCCACCAGGAGCAAGAGCGAGGTGATACGCTGGGCGCAGGCGCTCGTCACAGAGCTTGAGGGCTGACACATGGCAACCACCAACTACGGAATCACGCCCAGCGACGTCAAGGGCAAGCTCCCGATCGACTCAGGCGCGATCCAGCCCACAGGCGGACGCCTAAGCGACGCAGACCTGATGACCTACATCGGAGAGGCGAGCGGCATCGTCACCGGCTGGCTCACCCGCAGCGGGCGCACAGCGGATGGTTTGGACGGCGACGCGCGAGCTGCGGTGGGCGCGGCGATCGAGGCGTATGCAGGGATGCAAGCGCTGCTCAAGCTCGGCAACGGCGAGAGCGGCACCAAATACCAAGCGTTTAAGCGAAGGTATGAGACCGAAGAGCGCAAGTGGACGCAGAGCCCGCAGATGTTCGCTGGCGCCCCGACCACAGCAGAGAGCAACGTGCCCACCGACGCGCTGCCCTCCCACTACACGCGCTCCAGCTTTAGCGGCTGGTGACACGATGCCCATCAACGTCGGGATCAGGGTGAGCCCGCGCACCAAGACGACGGCCTTCTTGCGCCGCCTTAAGCGCGCTGCGGAGGTCGTGAGCGACCTAAAGACCACTTTTGAAGAGGTCTATCACCCGTTTATGCTGGTGCACATGCGTGACCAATTCGCCACAGGCGGACGCGCAGGCGGACAGCAGTGGGCAGGGCTTGAGCGAGAGCCCAAATATGCGGCATACAAGCGCAACATCGTGGGCAACGCGCCCATCCTGCGCTGGCCCACCGCCAACGAGCAACTCTACCCGTCGCTCACCAATCCGAGAGGCGCCGGACACCTCGCGTCATCATCTGACGCTGCGGCGCGCTTTGGCACCTCGATCGCCCACGCGGCCACGCTTGACCGTGGCGGAATCGGGCCGTTTGGTGAGCCCTTTCCGGCGCGCCCCATCCTCGCGCTCGGTCCCCAGCGCAACGCAGCGCTGTTCGCGCTGCTCAAGCAAGACATCCTGGCTCGCGTCGAGAAGTCGCGGCGCCCCACCGTGAGGCAGTAGATGCTCGGACCAATACAGGCAGCTCTCGCCGCACCCGCCGCGCTGGAGCGGCTGATCAAGATCCTCTCAGAGCAGTACGACAACGAGCTCACCACGCTCTACGGGATCAGCCTTACCACCCGCCTCGACGCAGCCGGGCTGTACATGCCCAAGGTCGTGCACTGGTATCGCCAGCCTGAGCCCTCACGGCTCACGGTCTGGGATGAACTGCACACGGTGCAGGGCTTTGTGGGCCAGATCGGCCCTGTCCAGTACGGCGTGTGGAAGAGCTGCGTGGGGGCGAGCTACGTCGTCCCCGCAGACACCCCGTTCGGGATCGGCGTCCACTTCTTGGACGCGCCATGTGGCGATCTCGTGGACGCGGTGCAGGGCGGCTACCTCGGCGTGGAGGAGGTGCTTTTGGCGCGGGCGCACTGCTACCTAGGCGCGCTCAAGCACACGCTGGTCAAGTACGGCTGCCACGACGACGCGATCACAGACGTGACGCCGCTCGCGGATATGGGCCTAGGTGGCGCCATCGGCTCAAGGATCGCGGGCACCGAGGATCGAGCGCTGATGGGCCTCGTCATGCTTGAGGTCAACGTGCGCCAGGACATGGCGTTCCCCTCACAAACTGCGCTCCCATGATCTGAGCCGCCGCCGCCGCCGCCAAGAATTATATCTCACCACACCTGACACCCACGCGAGGCACAAGCTCGCGTGGGTGTTTGCTTATCCCCACAGGAGTCAAAGATGGGTTTCGTGATCTCGGATCGAGCATCCCTTAGCAGCGCCGTAGAGACCGTGTACGGCACCAAGGTCACCTCCACAGACGGCCTGTTGGTGTCTGATGATGCTGACCTCAACCACGATGACAGCTTCTCCGATGTGCAGACGCTGCGCCTCTCGTCGAGCGGCACCGCGCCCACGCGCCAGCACAATAAGCTCGACTTGTCCGCCACGGTCTTGATAGGGCCGATCACAGACGTGATCGCGCCCCGCCCCTCGATCCACCCGCTGATGATCGCCTCCGGCCACGCCTTCACGGTCTTTGGATCGGCGGGCTCTGGTAATTTTATTGAGTACAAGCCGCTCAGCTCCGGCTTTGGCAGCGCATCGCTGGTGTATCTGTACAAGGACGAGACTACAGGCAACTTCTCGGCGCTCGATCATCTCGGCTTCCGCTGTAACGCCACGTTCTCCATCACGGGTGGCGAGGACTTCGCCATCGCGGCAGAGGGCAGCGCGCTGCACGGCTTCCCGGCGCCTTTCGCGGCGGGCACGGCTCCCGCGACCTACGGCTTAGGCTTGGGTCGCTATCCGAACAAGTGCTGGACTGGCACGATCGACAAGGGCGCTGGCGCGCAGGCTGTGCGCGTGGTGAGCTTTGAGCTCAATCGCAACTTGGAGATCACGGCCAACGCCGACGACGTGACCGCCTGCGCGGATGGCGTCGCTGAGATCGAGGTCAGGAGCGGCGCGCCCACGGCGGTGCTGGTCCTGGAGCTTGAGGCGGCCCATATCGCTACTTCCGGCAACAACAACTTCTACTACGACGAGCACGAGAATGGCACCCCGATGGTGATCGAGCTGGTCCGCGACAGCGGCGATGGGCAAACGATCACGATCCTGCTCCCCAAGGCTGTGGGCCAAGATATGCAGATCAGCGCGGGTGACAGGCGCCGCGAGCTGACCATCAATCTGTATCTTGAGCCCACCGTGTCTGATGATGAATACTCGATCCGATTTGAGGTGGTGTGATGAGTTACACGCTCGGTGGAGTGCAGATCAGGGTCACGCTTGATCACCTCAAGCACCACAGCACAGGTGAGCCACCTGTGCTGGTGCTGCGCCCGGCAAGCCTTGGGGAGTGGAGCCAGTGGAGGCGCCCGGAGGCTGCACGCGAGCAGCAAATGCGGGCGTCCTACCTCAAGAGGCTGGCAGCGGCGGGCCTCAACGAGCTCGACGTGGAGCGCGCTCACACCCAGATGCGCGCTCACGCCGATGCGGCCAAGCAGCGGAGCGAGATATTCGCTGAGCTGGCAGGCCGCGAGGTCGCTGGCGAGGATGTCGCGGCGTTGATCGCGGACATCCAGGCGCAGGGAGAGGAAGCTAAAGGGGCGTGGGGTGACACCGTGCGCCTGCTGATGCGCCTTGAGGACGCGCCCATTGATCGTGTGCCCGACACGCTGGAGACGACGCGCCACACGCTCGACTTTGTGCAGGGGTGCGTCACCCGCATCGAGGGCGTGAGCGTGCAAGGTGTGCAGCTCCCGTGGGATGACGCGGCCCTTGCCCAGATGGGTCTGACCAAGGGTCGCGTCTTGGAGGAGCTGCTTGGCGCCGGAGAGGAGGCGTTGGTGCTGCTCTACGAGCTCGCGACGCGTGTGCGCTATGGGCTCTCGGAGCAGGAAAAAAAAGCCTGACCGCCTACATGGAGGCCGCGCTGCTCAAGCGTAAGGGTGGTGACGGCGGCTGCATGTGCGACCTGTGCAACGCCTTCATCCGCTCGACAGCGGCGGAAGGGCTCGCCACGATCCTCGCCCAAAAGATCAACGGCCACGGCCCCATGTGCGGCACCGACGTGGTGCCGTGCGTCCAGTGTGAGGAGTTGGCACGCTCCCTTGCAGCTGAGGGGGTCGCGGCGCTGCGCGAGCGCGCTGGGTGTGAGCTCGCGTGGCGCACCGACGGAATGGATATGGTCGCCGCAGAGCAAGCCTCGCTTTACTTCCGCCTCATCGAGCCTCAGCGTGTGCCGCTGTGGACTTCTCCTGTGTGGCTCTCAGATGTCGCAGATATTGGCGATATGGTGCGCGCTCAAGCCGAGCGCGAGATATATGAGTCCGCCAAGCGTGGCGGCAAGGGATAGCTATGCCCGGCGAGACACTTACACTAGACCTTGTAGCCAATGACCAAGCGTCTGCGGGGCTCAATAAGGTCGCAGACCAGACCTCCCGCTTGTCGACCGAGCTGCAGGCGCTGATCAAGGCCACGCGCCGCCTGGACGCGGTGTTCAAGAGCCAGAAGGGCACGACCACCTCAGTCGTGCGCGAAGAGGCAGCGCTGACACGCGCTCGCACAACCTTGACACGCGCCACAGCTGCGGAGTCGGTGCAGGAGCGGCGCCTCTCTGTTGAGCGCGCCAAGGGGGCCAAGTCGGCGCGTGAGGCCCAGCTGGGCGGCAAGGCGACGATCAACATCTTGAGCCAGGTGTCGGGCGGCCTCGCGGGGCAGGTGGCTCAATATGGGGCATTGGGTCCAGTGGTGGCGGCGGCGGCTGGCGGCGTGGCGGCGTTTAGCGCGGCGGTGAGCATCAGCGCGACCGCCATCAAGCTCCAAGTCCAGCTGCTCACCACAGCGGTCACGCAGGCGCTGGCGTTTGAACAGGAGATCACGCGCGTCACAGCGGTGGTGGGCGGCGGCGCCCGCGCGTTTGACCAACTGCGAGCGGCGGCGCTCGCGGGCGGCGCGTCCACGCTGTTCACCGCACAGCAGGCTGCTGAGGCGCTGCGCTTCTTGGCGCAGGCAGGTCTTAACGCGGGCGAGGCGAGCGCAGCGCTCCCTGGCGCTTTGCAGCTCGCTGCGGCGGGCAATCTGGAGCTCGCCAAGGCGGCAGACATCGCCACCAATGTGCTGGCTGGCTTTAAGCTAGGTGTGGAGGATCTTAACCGCGTCAATGACGTGCTGGTGCTGGGCGCCAACAGGTCAAACACGAATGTGCGCGAGCTGGGCACGGCCTTTAGCTACTCGGCAGGCATCGCCAAGGCGACAGGCAATGAGCTTGAGGATGTCGCGGCGATCTTCGCTGTCCTCGCCAACAACGGCATCAAAGCATCTCGCGCTGGTACGGCAGTGGCGGCGGCGGTCTCACGGCTCCAGAAGCCCACGCCAGAGGCGAGCAAGGCGCTAGACGCGCTGGGCGTCTCGCTCAAGGACGCTGAGGGCAGGGTCAAGCCTCTCAACGTCGTCTTGAAGGAGTTGGAGAGGCAGGGTGCGACAACCAAGGATGTGATTACGATCTTTGGACAGATCGCGGGCCGCTCGCTCATCACTGTACTCAACACAGGCACTTCAGAACTCGACAAGTTCTCACGTCAATTTCGCAATGCGGCGGGCGCAGCTGAGGACTTTCAGCGGATCTTGCAAAGCACTGCTCAAGCGCAGTCGCAGATATTCCTTTCCACACTTGAGACGCTCAGCATCACGATAGGATCGGAGTTCTTGCCCAACGTCAAGGGCGTGAGCCAGGCATTGACTGAGCAGGCGAGCATCGCGCTCAAGAACAACGCGGTGATCTCCGAGTTCGGGCACATTAGCGACGCTGCGACGACCTCGCTGTCACACCTGTTGCGCGTGTCAGCCGATGTGGTGCCTCCCTTCATCAAGTTGGGCGGCGCTGTCCTCACGCTCACTGAAAATATGGACAAGCTGGTCGCGCCTGCCACCGCTGTCGTGCAAATCTTCGCGCCGACGTTGCTGGGCACGCTGGAGTTGGCGAGCGCCTTTGGCGAGTTGAGCGGTGTTGTTGGAGCATTTAGCGACACGCAGGGTGCAGCCAACAAAATCGCTGAGGAGACGCGCGCTCGCCTGCTTGGCGCTGCTGAGGGCGTGGGGGCAGTCAGCACCCTCGTGGTCAAGAGTCGGCAGTCCTGGCTTGAGGCGTCGATCGCCGTCAAGCAATTCGGCGTGGATGTGGGCTTCATCAAGGCTCCACCCACGCTGCTCACGATCAAGCAGCTGATCACGCAGGTCACGACGGGCTACAACGCCGCCGCCGCCGCCGCCCGCGCCTTCCTGGGTGCGACGGGGGCAGACGTGCCAGCTCAGGAGGTCTCGCCTGAGCTGGAGGCGCAGCGCGATCTCGCCTCGTTTGAGGCGGATCTTGCCAACACCAGGGGTGCGCGCCGTAGAGCAGAGCTGGTCTACCTGCGCGAGATATCGGATCTGCGCGGGCAGGATCTGGATCAGGAGGTGCTGATCTCCAAAGAGCGCGAGGCGCTGGGCAAGCTGGAGAGCGCGATCCTCGCAGACGAGCAGCGCGGCACCAAGTCGCGCGTCAAGGCGCGCAAGGAGGACATCACCGGCAAGCTGCGTGAGCTGGAGATCCAGCGCATTCTTGTGTCCACGACAGACGAGCGCACGCGGCTCAATCTGACCTACGAGCAAACGGTGGCGCGCATCAGCGCCTCACAGGACAAGCAGGCGATCAAAGAGGCGCAGATCAACCTCGCCCGCGCTCAGTTTGCTGCCCAAGCCGCTGAGGACGAGAGCAAGCGGGCGAGCCAGATCCGCGAGATCACGGCCCAACTCGACGAGCAGCGCGCACAGCTGGGCCAGATCAGTCGTATCGAGCTCATCAGCCTCCAGACGCGGCAGGCTCAGGCAGCGCTCGCGGCGGAGCAAGGGCTTGACGCGGCTGTGCGCGCCGAGCGCGAGCGTGTGATCCTGCTCCAAGATCAGCTCAAGACAGGCGAGGCCCTGCGCGATCTCAAAGCAAAGGAAGATGCGCGATCAGTCAGCTTTGAGGCGGTCACGCTGGCGAGCCTCGCCACGCGTGGAGACGACGAGGCGCAGCTCCAGCGGCTCCAGATCGAGAGCGCTCAGAAGCGTCGCCAGATCGCGCTAGACGAGCAGGACATCATCACACGCAACAACTTGCTGGCTGTCGAGCAGTTGCAAACAGAGGCAGCCATCGCCAAGGTGCGCACGAGCGCGGCCCTGGTGCGCACCGATGCAATACGGACGGGTGTGCGCCAAGGCGTCACGACCGACACGTCAGGGGTACAGGCTCAGTTCGCCGCAGAGGCAGATGCGGACTTGGCGCGCAAGATCGCCACGCTGGAGGTCGCCAAGCAGCAAGCAGAACTGCAAGGGCTTGACGCGACCTTCTTGGAGCGGCGCATCACGGCGCTGCAAGCGGAGGCAGAGGCAGAGCGCGCTGTCTCGCAAGCGCTTGTGGCGCGCCTTGAGGCGACGGGTCAGCTCGCGGCAGGTGTGACCGATCTGGGCACACGGCTCGCGGACGTGGCACGTCTGGGCTTTCAATCGGCGGAGGGCTACGAGGCCACGGCTGCAGCCATCTCCACAGCTGCAGGCTTGGGTGGCGCGCTCGCTCAGGGCCTGGGCGTGTCAGCCAAGACGGCAGCCAAGATCCAAGCGGCGTTCAACGCGGCGGCGGCGATCGGGAGCTTCGCGGCCTACGCTGCGTCAGGCTTCACGGCGGCCAACTTCTTGACCAGTTCGATCCAGTACGGCATCGCGGCGGTTAAGTTCGGCGCGATCGCAGGCGCTTCATCAGGTGCAGGATCAGGTAGAAGTGGTGGTGGCGGCTCGGCGTCAGGGGGTGTATCGGCGCCCTCGTTTGATGCAGCGGCGGAGCGCGACAAGACCGCGCAGGCCTTCGCGCGGGCGCTGCGGGATCAGCTGGAGAAGCCGGTGCAGAACGTGATCAACCTAGACCTGAGCAAGGCCGTACTGCTCCAAGACGCACCAGCGACAGGCCGGGCGATCAGCGGCGTGGTGGATGCCGCCAAGCAGAGCGTGTTCCAAAGCGGGCAGAGGAGGATAGGATGACGTGCAGACCCTACGGATTTGATCGCTGGATCGGCAAGGTCACGCTGACCTCCACGACGCGCACGCTGATGATGAGCGAGGGGGCAGGCGCCCCCTTTGTGGTCAACCTCACAGCAGGTGCTTACTGGCTCTATGACGGCACACCCATAGGGGATTACCCGCCATTCTTCGGAGAGTTGTTGACGCGCATCCACGCGGCCAATGGCGCCAACACCTACGGCGTGCGGCCCATCACCTCCCCGCTCTCCCCTTACCCGTGGGGAGGGCTGGAATTATACCGTATAAGTGGAACAGACACCTTCAGCCTGCGCCTTGAAGACGTGGGCTGGACGCTGGACAGGCGGATCTTGGGCTACGACGAGCCTGACAACGTGCGAGCCGACAGCGACGGGCAGGCGCGCATCCAGTCAAGGCGCACCGTGTGGGGCCAGTGGGTGCCGATG
>Ga0222708_1000213_pt1 | contig 16044 bp, 11 predicted proteins | sample AntAcemetage1576_FD_179806 | JGI IMG/M metagenome (GOLD analysis project Ga0222708, IMG submission 179806) | Saline water microbial communities from Ace Lake, Antarctica - #1576 | ecosystem: Environmental > Aquatic > Non-marine Saline and Alkaline > Saline | place: Antarctica: Ace Lake... | reverse complement strand
TTGTCAATAGCATGTCATCTGAAGATGAGTTGAATATAGTGCAGTATACTGAAAAAGCTCCTATTTTTAATAAGCACAAGGTCGATGAGCAAATCCTTAATTTATACAATCCTGTTGCTTATACAGAGTCAGGTGCGTACATAGTTATTAATCCAACTGAAGCTCTTATAGCCATTGATGTAAACTCTGGAAGGTCTACATCTGAGAAAAACATTGAAAGAATGGCCTTGAAGACAAACTTAGAGACAGCAAAAGAAATCGTAAGGCAAATCAGACTAAGAGATCTTTCTGGGATAATAGTAATTGATTTCATAGATATGATGGAGACACGAAACAAGCGTCTTGTCGAAAAGACGTTTAAAGATTTGCTGTATAAGGACAGGGCAAAAGTGCAAGTTGGTCATATTTCCAGCTTAGGTTTGCTTGAGGTTTCTAGACAGAGACTAAAGCCAAACTTCTTGGAAGCAAACACAGTTATATGTACGCATTGTCATGGTAAAGGAGTTGTAAGGTCTAATAACTCCAATGCGATCACGATACTTAAGACTGTAGAGGGAGAGATTTCTAACAATATAGTGAGAGTTAATGTTTTTGCTTCGCCTGAGACAGTATTGTTTATGCTTAATGAAAAAAGGGATGCTATAAAAAAAGTAGAAGAAAAGCACTCTATTAAAATTTTCTTTAATCAAGATTATAAGATGAGTGCAGATGGTTTTGCTATAGAAGTTATAGAGGAAAATGTTAGGCAGAATTATAAGAATCCAAATAAACCTCAAAGTGGTCATTCTTCTAATAAGAATAGAAGAAATAATCGTGGGAATGAGTATAGAAAAGATAAAAAACAAGTAGATCAGCAGTCTAAACCTACGTCAGATAAAGGTTCTATGGATCAAAAAGATTCTGTCGATAAGAAGGATGATGAATCAGTGATCGCTCAAAAGCCTGCAAAGAAAAATAATCGTAGAAATTCTAAAAAGAAGGATGAAAAGGCAAAAGAGTCTGTGGTTTTGAATGAGGTAGGAGAATAATTTTATGGCTAAGCGTAGTTTTGTTATAGCTATAGATGGGGTTTCGGGCTCTGGGAAAGGAAAATTGGCTTCTGAGTTGGCAAAGCACTATGGGTGTGAATATCTGCCTACAGGTAACTTATATAGAATTGTTGCGAAATATTGCATAGATAGAAATGTAGATGAATCAGATGATGATGGTTTACTAGATGCAGCAGCTAATATAAAGAATGAGGATTTCTACAGCGAAAGATTGCAGGATGATCAGATTTCGGAGATGGCATCAAAGATAAGTAAGAGATTGCCTTTAAGGGCTGCTTTAGATGAATTTCAGACTGAATGGATATCAAAAAGAGAATTTTGCATTGTTGAAGGTAGGGATATTGGTACAAAGATTTGTCCTGATGCTGATGTGAAGCTATATCTAACTGCAGAGGCAAGAGTTAGAGCAAGTAGACGTTGTGCTGATTTAATCAAAGAAGGCAAAAACGTTAAGGAAGATGAGGTTTATGAGTCTTTAATTAAAAGGGATAATAGAGATATCAACAGAAGTAGCTCTCCTCTAAGGCCGGCAAAAGACTCTTATTTTATAGACACTACTAACATAGGAGTTGAGGAAATGGTGTCGCGTGCTATAAATATTGTAGAAAAAAAATTGACAATACATTAATAAAAGGTATAACACTGTGTACTTACCATTATTTAAAAAAAGAGAGAATCAGACAAAGTATGGGCGGAAAGATATTTAACAACAAACTGGAAGGAGCTGAATTTGCTACTGGAGAAGATTTTAGCAAGCTTTTTAATGATTTTGCAAACACCAATGAGAAACTGGAAGGATCTGTAGTTACGGGTTCTATAACTGACATAGCTAATGATGTCGTTACAGTTGATATTGGCATTAAGGATGAGGGTAGAATTCCTCTTAAAGAATTTGTTCAAAATGGGTCAATTCCTCATTTGAAACTTGGTGACACCGTTGAAGTTTATGTCCAATCTTTTGAAAATAGATATGGTAGAGTTATTCTAAGTAGAGAAAAAGCTGTTAGAGAGAGTTCTTGGAATAAATTAGAAATTTCCATGAAGAAGGGAGAGCAAGTTGAAGGTGTTATATTTGGAAGAATCAAAGGTGGATTAACAGTAGACTTAAGTGGAGTTATAGCATTCTTGCCTGGTAGTCAGGTGGATGTTAAGCCAATTAAGGATATTACTCCACTTTTAGGATTAGTTCAGCCATTTGTTGTTTTGAAAATGGATAGAGAGCAAGGAAACGTCGTTGTTTCTCGTAGAGCTATTATTGAAGAATCTAGAGCTGAAGCAAAAGAAGAAATGCTTTCTAAAATAAAGTTAGGTCAAATTCTTGAAGGAACTGTTAAAAATATTACAGATTATGGAGCATTCTTAGATCTTGGTAGTATTGATGGTCTTCTTCATGTGACAGATATCTCATGGAGCAGAATTAACCACCCATCAGAGGTTCTTGAATTAGGACAAGTTGTGAAGGTTCAGGTAATAAAATACGATCCGGGAGCAGGTAGAATATCTCTTGGTATGAAGCAATTAGAGAAAAATCCTTGGGAAGGATTGGATAAAAAATATCCTTCTGGAACAAAAATGAAAGGAAAGGTAACTAATATTACAGATTACGGTGTGTTCGTTCAATTAGAGCCAGGAATAGAAGGGCTTGTTCATGTGTCTGAGTTAAGTTGGACTAGACAAAATATTTCCCCAAGAAAATTTGTTGAAGTAGAGCAAGAAGTTGAGTTTATGATTCTTGATATAGATGTTGAGAAGCATAGAATTAGTTTAGGTATTAAACAATGCACAGAGAATGTATGGCAAGGTTTGTCGGAGAAATACTCTGTAGGAACAGTTATTGAAGGAATTGTAGAGAATGTTGTGGACTTTGGTATATTCATTAATTTCGGTGAGAATATTAGCGCTTTAGTCCATGCTAATGATATTTCTTGGGTTGGTAAGCCTGAAGATTTATTAAAGAAATATAAAAAAGGAGATGCTCTTAAAGCTGTTGTATTGTCTGTAGATTCAGAGAAAGAGCGAGTAAATGCTGGTATTAAGCAATTAGAGAAAGATCCTTTTGAAGAAGCTTTTGAAAGTGTTAAGAAAGGAAGTGTTGTAACATGTGTAATTGAAGCTATAGAAACTGATGGTATATCTGTTGAAGTAGTTAGCGGGATTACATCCTTTATCAAAAAAGCTGATTTATCTACTGAAAAAGTTGAGCAAAGGCCTGAAAGATTTGCTGTTGGTGATAGAGTTGATACCAAAGTTGTTAAATTAGATAAAGTTAATAGGAGTGTTGTTCTATCTATAAAAGCTTTAGAATCTGATGAGCAAAAGCAGAAAATTGCTGAATATGGTTCTGCAAGCAGTGGTGCTAGCTTAGGTGATATCCTAGGTAAAGCTATGAGCGAAGTAGAAGAAAAGAAAAAAGGTAAGTAGAGATTTTTCTTTAATCTGTTCTATTGTTATCTCTTTAATTTTATCTGATAAATAGATTTTGTTCTTGAATAAACGCCTTCTCTAGTGTAGAATGCGATCACTGGGATTTTTTAGGTGGGTTTTACCCGCCTTTTTTAGTAGGTTTTTATGAGTATTGAAGAGAAAATAGAAGAAGCACTATCTGGCTCTTTAGAGAGTTTAGGGTATGAAATTGTGCAAATAAAGTATAATAAAGGGGAGGGTGCTTCTCTTCAGATACTGATAGATAAAAGCTCTGCTGGAAATGTAGGTTTAGAGGATTGCACAAAGGTAAGTCGCATTGTTTCTACAATCATGGATGTAGAAGATTTTATTTCTGATCATTATAATCTAGAGGTGAGCTCTCCTGGTATAAACAGACCTCTTATCAAGCAAAAGGATTTTGTGAAGTTTAAAGGAAGAGGAGTGCAATTTAGGTTGAAAGAAGTGCACGAAGGTAGTAGAAATTTTAAGGGGAAGATAAAAAGCATCGATGGTGAAAAAGTCTCCTTTTCTTTAGAAGGAATAAATGAGTTAAGTGTGGAAATACAAGATATTGAGTCAGCAAATTTGCTTTAATACAAATTACTTTATTAATGATACGAGGTAAAGATGGATAGTCCTGCAGGAATGAATAATAACGAACTAATACAAATTGCAGAAAATGTAGCAAGAGAAAAAGGTGTAGCTCGCCATTTAATTATGGATGCTTTAGAGCAGGCTATACAAGTTGCTAGTAAAAAGAAATATGGGCATGATAATGTTATATCTGCAAAAATTAGTCAAAATACAGGAGAAATATCTCTTACTAGGGAATTGCAAGTAGTGGAGAGTGTGGAAAATTCTCATACAGAAATTGATTTATCCAATGCAAAGCACAAGGATCCTGAAGCAAAAATAGGAGATGTAATACATGAGCCATTACCTCCGCTTGATTTAGCAAGAGTATTTGCACAGTCTGCTAAGCAGGTAATTGTACAAAAAGTTAGAGAAGCAGAAAGAGAAAAACAATATGATGAATTTAAAGATCGTGTTGGTGAGGTGATTAATGGTGTGGTAAAAAGAGTTGAATTTGGGAATGTTGTGATAGATCTTGGTAGAGGAGAAGCTGTCCTTAGAAGAGAAAATCTTATACCAGGAGAAAACTTTAAAATTAATGACAGAGTAAAATCTTATATAGAAGAAGTTAGAAGAGATAATAAAGGTCATCAAATCATTTTATCTAGGGCCCATCCTAATTTTGTTAGAAGTTTGTTTGAGCAAGAAGTGCCAGAAGTTTATGATAAAATAATTGAAATAAAAAATATTGCTCGTGAACCTGGTTCTAAATCCAAAGTAGCTGTGTTTACATCTGATAACTCAATTGATCCTGTAGGGTCTTGTGTTGGTGTTAGAGGTTCAAGGATTCAAGCTATAATTAATGAATTGCAAGGTGAAAAAATTGATGTGATTAAATGGTCATCAGATCCAGCGCAATATGTAATTAATTCTTTGGCTCCTGCAGAGGTTGCAAAAGTTATAATAGATGAAGATAAGAGAAAAATAGAAGTTGTTGTTCCTACCGAGCATTTAAGTATGGCAATTGGTAGAAGAGGGCAAAATGTACGTTTGGCATCTAATTTGATTGGATGGAATATAGATATTCTTGTTGAAGAAGAAGAGTCTAAGCGTAGAGTTGAAGAGTTTAATACTACTACGGAGCTATTTGCAAAGGAATTAGGAGTAGAAGAGGTGTTAGCTCAATTGCTATCAGTAGAAGGGTTTGCTAATATTGAAGACATTGCGTATGTTTCTGCAGAAGAGCTTTCTTCTATAGAAGGTTTGGATGAAGGTGTTGCAAAAGAACTTATTGATCGTGCACAAAAATGTGTAAAAGATAAGAATCAATCAATAATAAAAACATTATCTAAACTTGGTGTAGATAAAGATGTTATGGAGTTGTTTGGCAACTTACCACCTGAGCAAATGTTAGTACTAGCTAATTCTGGAGTTAAAGAGTTTGAGGATTTAGCAGATCTAACTGTAGAAGAATTTAAAAAAATTCTTCCAAATAGCAATATGGAAAACGATCATATTAGCAGTATTATAGAGAAGGCTAAGGAAAAATCAGCTCCTAAAGAGTAGTTTTTTTATTACATCGTTTTAAATTTAAGTTTTAGAGTTGAGTTATGTCAAGTGACGAAAATCAAGGCCAGAATCAGAAGAATTACAGAATACTATCTGTGAGCAGCAAGTCTAGACGTGATTTTGGAGGAGCTTCTCAGGGAGGAAGTAAATCTGTCACTGTAGAAGTAAAAAGGAGTAGGTCTAGGTCTTTCAATAAACCTATAAACCTTGATACCAACAAGCCTCTATTTAAGTCAGATAATGTAGAGAAATCTAAAGAAGATGAGTTTTCTGTATCCGAGATTAAAGATGAAGTTGTGGAAGAGGTGATCTCTCCTAAAGAAAGTGTAAAACAAGATAACGTTCCTGTTGTTCAAGAAAAGCAACCTGACTCTAAAGTGGCACAGCGTATTGTCAAAAAAGATAAAGATGAAGAGTCTGATAAATTCAAGGATAAATTAAGCATAAAGAAGCCTTCTATCAAATCTAAATATGAATTTGGTATGAAAGGTGGGTCTAATAAAATTGCTGTTCAGAATATTGAAAAAGTAGAGGGAAAGCAGCGAAGCTTTGCATCTCTAAGAAGGGCAAGAGAAAAAATAAGAAGACTAAAAGAAGGAGATGGAGAGAAAGAAAAGCAAATCAGAGAAGTAATATTGCCTGAATTTATTACTATTGCAGAGCTTGCGTCTCGTATGGCCGAAAAAAGTATAGATGTTATCAAAGAGTGCATGAAGCTAGGTATGATAGTTACGGCAAATCAAACCATAGATGCTGATACTGCAGAATTGGTTATCAATGAATTAGGGCATAAACTTAAGCGTGTAACGGAAGCTGATGTAGAGAGTATATTAGAAGATAATGATAGAGATGAGAATGGTGAGTCCGTAAAAAGACCTCCTGTTGTTACAATTATGGGGCATGTTGATCATGGTAAAACATCTTTACTAGATGCTTTGCGTGATACTGATGTTACAAGAGGAGAAGCTGGTGGTATTACTCAGCATATTGGAGCATATCAATTAAAAATAGATAAAGAAAATAGTATCACTTTTATAGATACCCCAGGGCATGAAGCATTTTCAGAGATGAGAGCTAGAGGAGCAAAGGTTACTGATATAGTAGTTTTAGTTATTGCTGCAGATGATGGAATTAAAACGCAAACAATAGAGGCGATAAATCATGCAAAAGCTGCAGAAGTTCCAATTATTGTTGCGGTGAATAAAATTGATAAAGAAGGTGCAGATCCTAACAAGGCGTTGGGAGAATTGTTGTTACATGACCTTATACCTGAATCCATGGGTGGAGATGTGATGACGGTAGAAGTTTCTGCGACACAGAAAATAAACTTAGACCAATTGAAAGAATCAATCTTACTTCAAGCTGAAATGTTAGAATTGAAGGCTGTTAACACAGGTAAGGCTAAGGGAGTTGTAGTGGAGTCCAGAGTAGAAAAGTCAAAAGGGATAGCGGCTACATTATTGGTCCAAAAAGGTAGGCTTAAAAAAGGAGATATAGTTGTTGCAGGATGTGGCTTTGGTAGAGTGAAGACTATAATGAATGATCGTGCGATGCCTATGAAAGAAGCAACGCCTAGTATGCCAGTAGAAATAATAGGTCTTGATATTGCTCCAAATGCTGGAGATACGTTTTCAGTTGTTGATGAAGAAAAGCAAGCTAGAGATATCTGTAAATATAGAATGAGAAAAAACAAAGACAAAGAAAGCGTAGCGCAATCTAATACTTCGTTGGAGGACTTGTTTTCTATGGCTTCCAGTGATAGTAGAATTAATACTCTTCCATTGTTAATTAAAGCTGATGTGCATGGCTCAATAGAAGCAATTATTGGCAGTATAAATAAAATTGATAATGCAGAGATAAAAATAAAAATTCTTCATAAAGGAGTTGGTGGTATTAATGAATCTGATATTGCATTAGCAAAAGCTTCTAATGCTGTTGTTATAGGTTTTAATGTTAGGGCGAATAGTAATGCTAAGCTACTAATGGATAAAGAGAAAGTAGATGTTAGATACTATGCCATTATATATGAATTAATGGATGATCTAAAGAAAATTGCATCTGGAATGTTGAAACCCATTGAAAGGGAACAATATCTTGGTAAAGCCGAAATTAGGAAGGTCTTTAATGTTTCTAAGCATGGAAAGATTGGTGGTTCTTTTGTAACAGATGGTATTATTAAGAGAGGTGCAAAAGTTCGTCTACTTAGAGATGATGTTGTGATACATGATGGGCAATTAAAGACCTTAAAAAGGTTTAAAGATGATGTTAAGGAAGTATCTCATGGTTATGAATGTGGTATTGCATTCGAAAATTATGATGATATTAAAGAAGGAGATATGCTAGAAGTTTATGAAATTATTGAAGAGCAGCAAAAGCTATAGGTAGTTGTTATGAAGTTTGAGAAAAATGATGCATCTAATAGGCAATTAAAAGTTGGTGAGACTATAAAAAGGGCTCTGAGTGAAATCATTAATAATAAGGTTTATGAACCATTTCTTGATAAAACATCTGTTATCATATCTGAAGTGAAGATGACTCCAGATTTAAGGTTGGCAAATGTTTATATTTATTTTCTTTTTGATGAAAGTATTACTGAGAAAGTGTTTTTAGAAAATATGCTTTCTATAGTTCCGAAACTGAAAGGATTATTGGCAAAGAAAGTTAAGTTACGATACATGCCAGACATAAAATTCATCTTAGATGAAAGTTTTAATCAAGCTTCAAAGATTGAGAATTTACTTAAGGATTAATCCGATTATATGAAAAATAAATGTGGTTGGCTTAATATAGACAAGCCAAAGGGTATGTCTTCTACTAAAATAGTTTCTATAACTAGATCTCTATTAAACTTCAAAAAAATTGGTCATGGTGGTACATTGGATCCTCTAGCAACTGGAGTCCTGCCGATTGCTATAGGAGAAGCTACAAAAACTGTTTCCTTTATTAACGATGACCTAAAAGAGTATGAGTTCGTTTTGCAATTTGGTAAAGAAACGACCAGCTACGATGAGGAGGGGGAGGTAGTAAAAGAGAATGATTTTTTCCCAACACAAGAAATTATTACAGAGGCACTACACCAGTTTGTTGGAAATATTAAGCAAAGACCACCAATTTTTTCTGCTATTAGAGTAGATGGTAAAAGGGCGTATGATTTAGCTAGGGCTGGTGATAAATTTGAGCTAAAAGAGAGGGATATATTTATTAAATCTATCAAGATATTAGATTTTAATGAAAAGGATAGATCGGTAAAGTTTTTTGTTGAATGTGGTAAGGGTACATATATTAGGTCTCTTGGACATGATTTAGCAAAAAAAACAGGTGGAATTGGCTATATTGCTGAGTTGCGCAGAACAAAAGTAGGGAATTTTAATAAAAAAAACTTAATTTCTCTGGAAGAATTAGAAAAAATAGTGCATAATGGCGCCCTCGACGATCATTTGTTGTCGGTAGATAGTGTGCTGGACGACATCCCGGCTATCTTTTTTTCTGAAAATGATGCTAAAAAACTACTCAACGGAGTTAAAGTTAAAGTTGTAGAAAGCATTGATAAGCAGAAGTCTGAAATGTTCTTAGCTAAGAATAAAGAAAAACTTCTAGCGATTGGAAAAATAACAAAATCATATTTTGTTCCGATGCGTATTTTTAATTTTAATAAGGAGTGTTACGATGTCGATTACTAAAGAAAAAAGACAAGAATTGGTTGCAAAACACCAATTATCTAAAAAGGATACAGGTTCTGTTGAAGTGCAAGTTTCTATAATTACAGAACGTATTACTAGCCTAACTGGCCATATGAAAACTCATAAAAAAGATTTTCACTCTCGTAGAGGATTGTTAATTTTAGTAAGTAGAAGAAGAAGTCTTTTAGACTATCTGAAAAAGAAATCAGAAGATCGTTATAATAATTTAGTGAAAGCCTTAGGCTTAAGGAAATAATATATGTATAAAATAATAAAAAAAGAAATTGACTGGTGTGGTAAGAAAATATCGCTGGAAACAGGAAGAATAGGTATTCATGCTGACGGAGCTGTTTTTATTAAGTCAGGAGAAACAACTTTACTATGTACTGCAGTTGTAAGTAAAAAACCTTTAGAAGGAATAGATTTTCTTCCTCTGACAGTTGTTTATAGAGAGATGACTGCAGCAGCAGGTAAGATTCCTGGCGGTTTTTTTAAAAGAGAAGGAAGGCCATCAGAGTATGAAGTTTTAACTTCTCGTTTAATTGATAGACCTATTAGGCCTTCATTTCCAAAGGGATTTGCTTATGAGCTTCAGGTAATTTGTACTTTACTGTCTTATGATGGTGAGACATCTTCTGACGTTCTTGCTATGATTGGTGCATCTGCTGCGCTTACTATCTCAGGGGTTCCATTTTCAGGACCTATCGCTGGAATTAGAGTAGGAATGGTCGATGGTGAATGTGTTGCGAATCCTGCTGTGCAAGATATAAAAGAATCTGATCTAGATCTTATTATTGCTGCAACAAAGGATTCTATATTAATGGTGGAGTCAGAAGCAAATGAACTAACTGAAGCTAAGATGTTAGAAGCTTTAGAGTTTGGTCACAAACAAATGCAACCTATATTCAAGCTAATTAATGATCTAGATAAAGAAGTTAAGAATCCTAAATGGGCTATTGAAGAGCAAAAACTTGATCAAAAAATAGTTGATTATGTTAGATCTGAAGTTGGAAAAGATTTAGAAAAAGCATATACAGAAAAGGGAAAGAAAGCACGTACTGCTAAGCTAGCTGAAATTAAGGAAGCTTTGTTTGAGAATGCAAATTTTGAAACTCATTCTGAATTTGATTTAAAGCTTGCTTTTAAATCTGTTCAAGAAGATGTTGTTAGACAAGGTATTTTGAAAGAAGGAAAGAGAATAGATGGAAGAGATAGTAAGTCTATTAGAGATATTCAAACTGAAGTTTCTATTTTAGATCGTACGCACGGATCTGCTTTATTTACAAGAGGTGAAACTCAAGCTCTTGTTACAACTACTTTAGGTAGTGTTGATAATGAGCAAATGATTGATTCTTTGGATGGAGTTACAAAAGAAAACTTTATGCTTCATTATAATTTCTTACCATACTGTGTTGGTGAAGTATCTCACTTAAGACCTCCAGGAAGAAGAGAGATCGGACATGGTAAGCTGGCGTGGAGAGCTATACGCCCTATGTTACCAGATCGTGAAGATTTCCCTTATACTATTAGAACTGTTTCAGAAATAACTGGTTGTAATGGGTCTTCATCAATGGCAACCGTTTGTGGTGCATCTTTATCCATGATGGATGCTGGTGTTCCATTGAAGGGCCAAGTAGCAGGTATTGCTATGGGACTAATGATGGATAAAGGTGATAAATTTGTAGTCTTATCAGATATTTTAGGAGATGAAGACAGCCTTGGAGATATGGATTTTAAAGTTGCTGGTACAAAATCAGGTATTACAGCTTTGCAAATGGATATCAAAATCGCAGGTGTTACATTTAAAATCATGAAAGAAGCGCTTGATCAGGCAAAAGAAGGAAGATTGCATATCCTTGAAGAAATGAACAAGTCTCTTGCTAGTGGAAGAGAGAGTATAAGTAAATATGCTCCAGCTATCACTAAGATTACCATTAATAAAAGTAAGATAGGCGCTTTAATAGGACCTGGTGGTAAGAATATTAAGGAGATCTGTGAGAAAACTGGCGCTAAAGTTGATATAGATGATTCTGGTACAGTATTTATTGCTGCATCAGATGCAGCAGCTTCGGCAAAAGCAATAGAGATGGTTAATGCAATTGTATTCGAACCAGAAGTAGGAACAGAGTACGATGGAATAGTTACAAAAATGTTAGATTTTGGTGCTGTTGTGTCATTTATGGGTGGTAAAGAAGGTTTATTGCACATAAGTGAAATCCAGGAAGAAAGAATTGAAAACATTCATAATGTATTGAAAGAACAAGACAAAGTGAAAGTTAGAGTTATTGGAATGGATGACAGGAAAGGTAAGATTAAATTATCTACAAAACCTATTTCCAGCACTCCTAAACCAAAGCATTCTGATTCAAAGCCTTCTTCAGACAAGCCAAAGCATTCTGACTCAAAATCTTCTTCTTCTAATAATAAGAATGAAAAACATGAGAATAATGTAAAGCATGATAAGAAAGATAAGCAGGAGAGCTCTGAAGGCGTGAGTAAGAAAAAATATTTTAATTTTTAGTTATTATAAAAATTATTTTTTCCGCTAGAATAAATGAGGTAGGGAGAAATGCTCATTACTTATTTATTCTATTATGCTAGAAGATCTAATAAAATTTCGAGATGCGTCAAATGTTTTCTCTATATTGCAAGAGAAGCAAGGTGAGAGTAGGTTTGTTGGTGGATGTGTTAGAAATGTTATTTGTGGCCTTAAAGTAAACGATGTAGATATTGCTACAACTCTAAGGCCAGAAGAAGTCGAAAATTTATTCAAATCACATAATATCAAGACTCTAGATGTAGGTAAAGATCATGGTACGATCATTGCTATTATAGATTCTTTCTCATATGAAATTACTACCCTTAGAAAAGATGTTGAAACCGATGGCAGAAGAGCGGTGATAGAATACTCAAGTGATTGGCGTGAAGATGCATCTCGCAGGGATTTTACCATTAATGCTATGAGTTACTGTCCTAAAGAAAATAAGTTATATGATTATTTTGGAGGATTGGAGGATTTAAAAAAAGGGATTATAAAGTTTGTAGGAGATCCTGCAAAACGTGTAAAAGAAGATTATCTGAGAATATTAAGGTTTTTTAGGTTTTATGCGTATTGTGGTAAGTCTTCCAATATAGATCAGCCATCTTTGGAAGCATGTAGAGAGTATGCTCATTACATTAAGGAATTGTCTCCTGAAAGAAAGTTATATGAATTTACTAAGATTTTAGAGCATGAAAAAGCATCTAATACCATAATTATTATGGGTAAAAATAGTATTTTAAATAATCTTTTTGAATCACCTGTAAATGAAACTACATACGAATTATTGCTGAGATTAGACAAAATCTCTCAACATATATCTGTGTCATCGAATCCATTTTTGAAGATGTTTGCTATTATTAATATAAGTAAGATTTCAGTAAAGGAAACTGATGTAATCTTTCACTTATCTAATGAAATAAAAAAATACTTTACTTCCGTTATTGATTTGGTTTCGAATGGTATTTCAGAGGTTAAAAATAATTTATATAAATATATATATGAAGAACGTCGTTACATAATGGATGCGGTTGTTTATTTATTTGCACAAGATAATGTAAATGATTATGCGTTCCTAGAAGAAGTGAATCGGCTGCTAAATAACCTAGAAGAATTTCCTGTCAGCGGTGAAGACATAATAAAAAACCTTAATATTGAACAAGGCACGGAAGTAGGTAGATTTTTAAATTTAGGAAAAGAATTTTGGTATAAATCAAAATATTCAGTAAACAAAAAGCAAATACTTGAATACTTAATAGATTCAAAGTAAGTGTTTATATAAGTTTTCCAAATTTTGCCCAAGATATCAGGGCATTTACCAATTTTTCTGATTGTTTTTCTGTAAGTGATTCACTTATTATCGACTTTATCCTTCTTTTTGAAGATACAGCTTTTAATATTTTCACGATCGGAATTTCTTTAATCAATTGTTTTCCAAAAAGTATTTGTTGTTCTTCTAAAGACATTGTCTCTATGAGAGTATTTCCGAATGCTGTGATTTTTATTTTTCCATCATTGTTTCGTGTAAAATTTAGAAGATCTGCAAAGCATAATATTTGTTCAAGGTTAGTTTCTTTGATATTTAGTTTTTTTGTTAAATGCTTGATATCACATGATCCATTATATTTTTTTATTAATATATTTAAAAACTCGATAATAGAAAGTGGTGGTATATTAACTAGTTTTAGGTAGCTTTTATATAAGTTAATTCTTTTGCCTTTTATAGATATGTTTGTTTCGTCACTAAGATCATTATATATTTCTTCTAATATTTTATTATATTTTTTAGAAGTTTGCACTCTAGGAAAAGGTAAGTCAATAATGCGTGATGAATGCAATTCTGCAGGTTTGTTTTTCATTACTAATACAGAAGAGCAAAGCATCATGATGTCATGTATATTATGTGTTACCATTAACATAGCTTGTATCTTTACTATGTCTTGATTTAAGAAATCAAATAGATCATTTTTTAGCGATTCTGCAGTTAATATATCAAGCGAAACAAATGGGTCGTCCATTAGCAATATATCTGGTTCTGATGCTAGTGCTCTGGCAAAGTTTACTCTTTGTTTCATTCCAGCAGAAAGTTCTTTTGGATAAGATTTTGTATAATCTCCAAGGCCTATTAAGTCTATTACTTCTTCTACCTTATTGTTCTCATCTTTTTCAGAAAGATGGCTAGACCTTAAACCTAATCGGATGTTTTCTTGTACGTCGAGCCATGGAAACAATGAGGCATCTTCGAAAACAACGGTAATTTTAGGATCATGCCCGAAATGTAGAATTCTTCCTTTTGTTTGAGTGAGAAGACCAGCAATTATTTTTAATAAAGTTGTTTTGCCTGATCCGGATTTTCCAGTAATTCCTACAAAGTCATTTTTGTATAAAGTAAGATTTATATCTTTTAGGATCTGCTTTGTATCTCCTGAGTCTGTTTTCAGATTATAGGAAATATTCCTGAGTTCTAATAATGGTGTTAATTTTTTATTAGGTTTCATTTTCTATTTAAATTGTTCCATTTTATCGGCATAATTGAACAGAGGTCTCCAAAAAAATCTGTTAAATATTTCTATATAAAAAAGCATGACAAGTATGCCCAATATGATATTAGACATGTTACCTGCATTACTTGCTTTTGTTACATAAGATCCTATACCAGTAGCTTCTAATGTTGTTGTGCCCCATTCAGCAAACTCTGCTATTATTGTCGCATTCCAGGCACTTCCCCAGGCTGTAATAGCTCCTATAAGGAAATGCGGCAGTATTGCTGGCACAAGAACTTTATATAATAATTTTATACCTTTAATATCAAAGCTTTTTACAACATCTTTTAGATTCTCTGGGAATGTTGAGGCTCCAGAAATGATATTAAATACTAAGTACCATTGTATGCTAAGTATTAATAGAACACTAAGCCATATATCAGGATTAAGAGAGTATTTCTGTATTATAAACACACATAATGGAAATATTAAGTTTGCGGGGAAAGATGCAAATGTTAAAGCAAGTGGTTGGGCTATTCTAGCTAGCTTTGGATTAAATCCTATATAGATACTTATTGGTAACCATATAATTATAGTGATTACCATAACTATTAATATTCTAATAGTGGTTATGAAGCCAAGGTATAAAGTATACTTTAGTTCATATAATGGTATTTCTGTATATAGAAATATAGCTACTTTATATAGAGCATAGACAGAAAGCGCGAATACGACTCCACACCAAAATATATGTATAAGTTTTTCTAGAAATGTAGATTTATGTGAAATGTGGATTTGATGATTTTCTTTAGAGTTTTTTGAGAATTTGTAAGAAAGTAAATGTATGTATATGCGTTCAAACGGGAAAAAGATTGCTTTTACTAGCTTAGATTTTGTTAAAAGTTTTTCATTCCATGGCACATACCTTTCAGACTGAATACTTCCGAAGTCATATTTAAACTTTTGTGCCCAAGCAACAAGTGGTCTGAATGTGAACTTATCATAGAGCAATATTACAACTGCCATAATAGATATAGCGTAAAATATAGATTCTAAATCTTCTTGTCCTATAGCGGATGCTATATAAGAGCCTACTCCAGGTAAGAAGAAGGAATTGTTACCTTCTATTATTGCTTCAGATGCTACAACAAAAAACCATGAGTTTGAAACAGATATCATTATATTCCATACTAATGATGGGATCGCATAAGGAAATTCTACTAGCAAAAATTTCTGTACTGGATTGAGTTTAAAAACACTTTCAGCATTTTTAATATTTTCAGGAATGCTAATAAGAGATTGATATATAGAATATGTGATATTCCAGACTTGGCATGTGAATACTGTGAATATCACTGCCAATTCAAAGCCAAGCATATGATGAGGGGCTAAAGCTATGAAGCCAGTTATAGTAAAAGATATATATCCTAAAATTGGAATAGATTGCATAATATCTAATAAAGATATCATTGCTTTCTGAAGGTGCTTATTCTTGGCAGCTATAAGAGCATATATTATAGAGAATATTACAGAAGCTATAAGAGCTAATACTATTCTTACTATAGATCGGAATACATATTCTGGTAAATTTCTGGGATCTAGAGATACTGGATCTCCAAGATTCAGTGGGACTGGAGAATACATGTACTCCATAGCATTTTTTAGAAGAACAAACAACCATATAACTATTGCGATAGCGCATACATCCCAGATATTAAATCTTCTTT
>Ga0222708_1000212_pt1 | contig 16058 bp, 25 predicted proteins | sample AntAcemetage1576_FD_179806 | JGI IMG/M metagenome (GOLD analysis project Ga0222708, IMG submission 179806) | Saline water microbial communities from Ace Lake, Antarctica - #1576 | ecosystem: Environmental > Aquatic > Non-marine Saline and Alkaline > Saline | place: Antarctica: Ace Lake... | reverse complement strand
ATTTGATGTAATCTTTACAGATAAATAATAATTTAATTTTAAGATCTCGCTCGTTTCACGAGCGAGATCTCGTTCTCGTTTAACGGATACCGCATCCCCCCCGCAGCGTAACCTTCAGACCCCCATGCACCAGCTCAGGAAACTTTTGCTTGACGCTGATCCCATGATGTCGTATGGTCAGACAAACAAAGGAGGAAAATTATGGCAGTAGATTTCGACGCACTCGATCTCGTTCGAACACAGAACAAAGCTCGTTCCTATAACAAGAGAGTTGACCACCTGCAGATGCAGAACAAGGAGCTCTGCGCGCTGGCAGAGGACTTGATTAAGGAAATGCCAGAGGGAAACCGCAAGATGATGTACCAAGAAAGATTAAAGAAAATTAAAGATTCTTCTTGACAAGTATCCCATCAGCTCTTATATAAGGAATGCGGAAACTATAACAAACAAAAGGAGAGCAACAATGACTATAAGTAAAAAACTAATAAAACAGATGAACGAATACTACGGCTCAGAATATATTAAAGTAGAAGAAAATAAACCTGAAGATGGAAAAACTTATTCATTGACCGGTGCCAAAGGCACAGCATGCATTGCCAACGGTAATACATGGAAAGAGTCGGAGGTGAAAGATGACTAATACAATAAAAGAATGGTTAACTGAAGAGCAAGAAAACGAATCGTTTTTAATTAAAGATATAGCTAAACACGGTTGCGCCGGTGGCGTGTCGGGCCTAACCTACTACAACGAAACTAATGCCTTTTATGATGCTCATGAAACTGAGATTTGGAGTATACTATCGGATGCAGCAGATGCTGCCGGGATCTTGAACGGTTTAATGCTGTATAACATTTGCAAGAATCCCGACTCTCTTACTATATTGAAGAATGACCTCGTGTGGTTCGCCGTTGAGGTTGCCGCGCAAGAGCTACAAGATAATTTAGAGGAGCCCGCTGCTGGAGCTGCAGCGTGACCATCGTCGTCGTTTGGTTGTGTCTTCTCTTCCTGTTCCCCGGTTTTACATTAGCGGGGACCGGCCTGCTGATCCTTTCGCTCGTTGGAGTTCTTTGATCCAGTCTCGTCTCGTTCTAGTTAGTGGATAGCACCTGCGCTGGAGTTACTAAAGTTCAGGCACCTGAGCTGGTAGATTCTTTTGCAGAAGCTCGGTCTCGTTTGAGGTAATGGATCACATCGGTTAAAGATTACTTAAAAGCATCTGGGGACGCTGGGGAAAAGCTGGGACAGAAGATTGATGAATATCATGTGTTTTTTTAGTTTAGAATTCTTCTAAAAGATAATCGTTGCACTAGTGCATACGATACGATAAGATATAAACTTAATCAACAAAGGAGAAAAGTTATGGGATTAGATCAACACGCACACTTAAGAGGTGAGCAAATAGATTGGAAGAAATATTACTCTGATGATAGTGATCAAGAGAATAATTTTTTTGTCTGGAGAAAACACGCAAGACTTCAACAGTTCATGGCGCAGAAGTGGGACGCGCAAAACTCACATCATAATCATGGGGGAGATTTATCACATCTAGGTTTTAATTCTGATTGTGAGGCACCTTGTTATATGACCGAAGAAGTTGTCAAGGAATTAGCAGAAGCTATTCAAACGGACTTCAAGGACTACGAAGCAACTGACGGATTTTTCTGGGGGCAACAGTTCCAAGAGGACAGCGTCAAGGAGTACAAGGAACAAGATATCAAGTTTCTTAAATTCTGTGAACAAGCGATCAATGAGAAAAAGGTCGTTGAATATTGGTGCAGTTGGTAATGGTACAAGATAAATTTAACGAGACGGCTAACGCCGTCTCGTCTCGTTCTCGTGGTGGAAATAAAACTTTACTTAAACCTAAAGAGGATACGGACGCTGGTGGCGAGGCAGAAAAACTTTTCACCGAAAAAATAAAAAGACTATTTAATATGTTAGGGGATAATAATGCTAATTCTACTATTGCTAGACCTTACAAATTTAATTAAAAAAAAGTTAAATAAACGTTTGCATAAGATTTAATAAGATGTATAAAGAGAAGGTATTCATAAGAATACATAACTAAACAAAGAGGTCAAAATGACAGCAGTTAAAAAACTAAAGCCAGACGAAAAGAAATTCGTTATCGCTTATGTTCAATTAAAACTAAAATCAAACAGACTAGCTAAAGAGTTAGATACGTTAAAACAAAACATAGTGAATGTGTTTGATCGAACAGATCAAAACTTAATTATTGTTAAAGATGAGAATGGCGATAATTATGGTTTGCAAAAAATCAAACGTGTTCGTAAATCATTTGATAAGGACAGTTTTAAAATTGATCATAATGATTTGTATAATCAATTCCAGAAAAAGATTGAGTATGCAGAATACAAAGCAATAGGGGGTGACGATGCCTAATACCAATCTAATTAATATTGCTAATGTGTTAAGTGAAAGGCTTAACACTAATACACCAACATCATTGTCCGATATGGTTGTGGACAATGGTACAAAGAAGCAGTTGAATTATGAGATCATGTTTCAACTGCTAATGGGTGAGTGTGAGAAGCATATCCTTGAGAACGTTGGCAACGCAGTTGTTGATGAGTTTAAGATGAGCATACTTAAAAAGTTTAGCACACTTGTGCAGACCTTACACCCTAACGAATAACTAACACGCAAACAATGGCGAGGCTTACACCTCGCCATTGTTGTATCTATCGTACACCTATCTATCTCATACCTTGCATAGCCTAGAGCATAGCAAGGCTCATGCTCTATCTCATAATCGTTTTAAAATTTACGCTTCAGGGCTTCGCGTTCTGGTACTAGGTTTTCTGGGGCGAAAGGGTTTACCAAGTAGGTTACATTCATACACTAGGGTTCCAAACGAGATGAAGTTGATATTTTTTTGTAAATCAAGTAATATATAGAAAGGACCCTTTGTTTTATTAGGAACCACACCCCCAGGGGGGTATATTTTTTTTAGGTACCATACAGGCCGGGGGTATATATTATGAAAATAGAAAATTTATCAGAAGAAGAATTAAAAGATATCATTTTTAAAAAACAATTAGAATGGATTAAATTATGCCAAGATAATTTTTTGGTATTCGCTGAATCTGTTTGGCAAGATTTTATGTATCGTAAAGGAAAGACTAGGAAGAAGTATGGGCACCATCAACTTATTGCTGAAGCTTTTGAAGATATTGCAGATGGAGATGCAAAGAGGCTCATAATCAATATGCCTCCTAGACATACTAAATCTGAATTTGCATCTTATTTATTTCCTGCTTGGTATATTGGAAAGTACCCAAAGAAAAAAATTATGCAGGTTTCCCACAACGCTGAACTTGCCTCTAGGTTTGGTAGTAAGGTTCGTAACTTAATGAACACTAGGGAGTATAAAGAAATTTTTGGAAGTGTTACACTTCGAGAAGACAGTAAAGCAAAAGGCAGGTGGGAGACTAACCATGGTGGTGAGTACTTTGCAGCGGGAGTTGGCGGATCTATCACAGGTCGAGGGGCTGATTTGCTTATCATTGATGATCCACATACTGAGCAAGATTCTATGTCGGACACAGCAATGGAACGTGCTTATGAATGGTACAGTTCAGGACCTAGACAACGTCTACAACCCGGAGGAAGAATTTTAGTTGTTATGACTCGTTGGGCAACTGATGATCTAACAGGAAGATTATTAAAAGCTCAATCAGGAAATAAAGCAGATCAATGGAAATTAATTTCTTTCCCTGCAATCATGCCTGATGATAAACCTGTTTGGCCTGAGTATTGGAACAAAGAAGATTTAGATTCTGTTAAAGCTTCCATCTCCGTTAAAAACTGGAACGCCCAATATATGCAAGATCCTACTAGTGAGGAAGGTGCGATTATAAAAAGGGAGTGGTGGATAGATTATGATAAAGAAACTTTACCAAAACTACTACACGTCATTCAAAGTTATGATACTGCATTTTCTAAAAAAGAATCTGCCGACTATTCTGCTATTACCACCTGGGGGATATTTGAACCTAAGGAAGGTTATGAAAAAGCAATTATATTGTTAGACGCTCATAAAGGTAGGTATGATTTTCCAGATTTAAAAAACGTAGCCTTAGAGCAGTATCATTATTGGGAACCTGAAACTGTAATTATTGAAGCTAAAGCTAGTGGTACTCCACTAATCCACGAACTTAGACGTGCAGGAATACCTGTAGTTGATTACGTTCCAGCTAGAGGACGAGACAAGTATACTAGAATAAACTCATGCGCACCTGTATTTGAGTCCGGTATGGTTTGGGCACCTTTAGACGAACACTGGGCACAGGAAGTTATTGAAGAATGTGCTTCATTTCCTAATGGTCAGTATGATGACTATGTAGACAGCATGACACAAGCTGTGTTAAGATATCGACAAGGCGGATTTGTTTCAACATATTCTGATGATTGGGATGATAAGCCAATGAAGTTAGAAAAAGAATATAAATATTATTAGGAGATTCTTATGTCAACAAAAGAAAATAGAGAAAAAGAAGCTAAAAAACTTAAATATAAAAAAATGGGTTTTAGTAAAATGATGGATTCTGGTGAAATTGATTTTGGAGATGGAAAAAAATCTTCAAAAAAATCTTTTGAACACCCTATGGCGGAAGAAAGATTTCAACAAACAGCGAGAGCTAGATTAAAAAAATCAGGGCTGGAAGATTCAGAAATTGGCGACCCAAGAACAAAAACTGAAATAAAAGATAATGCTAAAAAAATGGGTGGTGGCATGATGCAAAGACCTATGGGTTATACTAAAGGTGGTTCACAACAAGGTTACGGCGCAGCTAGAACTTCTGGCATGGGTCTTCAAGATGAAGAATTAAAACCAGGTAAAGTGTACAAAGCAAAAAGAGGAAGTGGTTTAGATCTTCCTGTTATTAATTCAGTTAAACCTACTGTTAATAAAACTAAAAGAGCTCAAAATCTTTCTGAGATGAAAATACAATTTACTAAGCAAAAAAATAGAACTGGTATTAATTCAGGTACTTTAGATAAAATTTTAAGTAAAACTAAAAATCCTTATTCAGATTTAAAAGCAACTACAGCTAAAGGTCCTACTCAATATTCTTCAATGGATGAAATGAGACAAGCAAAAGGTTTTAAACCAGGAGAGTCTAATACTGCTTTTCTGAAAAGAAGAATGGATTTAAGAGCTGCTACGAAAGCAGTAAGTGCAACTAAAATTGGTAAAATAGCTTTAGGTGTCGGTGCTGCGGGAGTCGCTGCATCTCAATACTTAAAATCTAAAATGAAAAAAGATGAAAACGAAAAAACTTTAAAAGATTTTAGAGAACAAAAGAAACCTGGAATACCTTCAGAAAAAACAAAAACAATTAACTCAGCCCTAAATAAACTTAGTAAAAAAATGGGTGGTGGCATGATGCAAAGACCTATGGGTTATAAATCAGGCACTTTTGTCCAAGCACGTGGTTGCAAACTAGGTAGAACAAGACCTACTAAAATTACATAGGAGGGACGATGTCCCTAAAGGCATTATTTAGAGCCGGTAAAGAATTACTTAAGGCGGAGAGGCCTAGACCAACACCGGCTACCGGACAACAGCCAAGAAGAATAGGAGATAACAATCCCCCTAGTCCAATTGATAAACCTAAACCTTCACAACAAACAGGAAAAGAATTAGTTACACAAGAATTAAAAAACCCACCTGTTGTTCTTAAACAAACAAAACCCCTACAGATGGGTGATGACATGGCACCTGCTTTTGGTTCATCAACCTATGACTGGGCTATGAGAATGGGAAGATCTAAATACAGCGCAGACGAGTGGCTAGATCATTTAACATCTACTAGAAAAGTAAACTTTAATATATTTGGTAAACCTGCAACTAAGACTGTCCGTGAGCAGAAAAGATTTAAATACGATTCAGGACCCTTTGCCGGTAAAGAAGTTAGTGTATCCAAAGAAGAATTATTCGATTCCAATTTAGCAATTTTCAATGAAGCAGGAGATCTAACCGGTGGCCTGTTATTTGCAGCAAAGAAGTTCGGTCTTAAATTAGATGCTAATGAAATAGGATCAATGATTAAACTAAATCCTATCAATAGATTAAAACCAATAGAGTTTGGAGTTGCACCAGGAGTTAAAACAGCTTTCGACAAGTCTTACAACACTGCAAGATCTACCGTGCAAGAGTTACAAGTTAAATACAAAGGAGCAGGTACAGGAGAGATAAAAGAATCTTTAGATGACTTACAATACTATTTAAATGCAGCAGGAAGAGGGGGAAGTCAAAGTGCTATTAAGGATGTTAACGGTGCTATGAAAAGATTAAGTGATGCTATCCCTCCGAATGAAAGAATTGTTTTAAATAAAACTATAGGAGACTTAAATACTAAAGCGGCCCCTCTACAAAAATCTATGACAAAATACGGTGATGAGTCTAACTACACATTACAAGGAGGTAAAGATTACAGAGAAACTGTATTTACCCTTCCCGAAGATATCGTAACCAATTCATCACTTAGAAATAAAGGTGGACACTTTACTAGTGAGATTGGAGATGCGAATAATATTTATCATATAAGGTACGATACAAGGTTCACCCCTGAAGGTAAAAAAGTATTTATGATTAATGAAATACAGTCTGATGTAAACCAGAGTATTGCTAAGTCTTTAACTAAATCCCAACAATTAGGAGGAGAACGTAGACTTAATCCATTTAATGCTGACATAGAATTAAATTTACTTGTAAGCCAACGAGGTAAGATGTTAAAAGATTTAGATGATGCAGTTGCTAATAATGAGTTTGGAAGAGTAAATTCAATTAGTGCTTCTATGAAAGATATTAATACAAAATTAAAAAGATTAACTACGAGTAGAGATGCTTCTGGAAATAGTAATACCAAAGATTATTTTCCTATGGTTGAAGCGGATTCTTATGGGGACCATGCTGTTAAATATTTAATGCAAAAAGCTGCGCGTGAGAATGTTGATTACATAGCCGTTGCTCCTTTTGACAAAGTAAGTTTCAGACAAGGTTATAAAGCGGGTAATGAAAGATTTTACGGATACGCTAATGGTAAAGGTATTGGTAAAAAAGGAAAAGCTGTACTTCCCGATGTAATGAGTAAGAATGCAAGATTCTATGGTTCACAAGCAGGGCCAACAAAAATATCTTTATCTGATCCAACTAAACCATATAAAACAATGGGAACAGATAAATTTAAGTATCCATCAGATCATCCTTTAAAAGGAAAAGAAATTAAAAGTGATTATCACACTACCGCTCAAGAAAGTCCTGCTAGAGAAACAATGGGTCCCGGAACCTTTAAAAATATTCCAGAAGGAGATCCACGCTTGTATTTTGATGCATATGCGATTAAAGTGGTTCCACTAATGAGAAATACACAAAAAACTTATAAGTCCCAAGGCGGACTTGTGGTGGATATGTTTAAACCAATAAGGTACAATTAATCATGGCGATAGAAAAAGTAACAGAGGAATTAGCAGAAGAAGAAGTTGAACAACCGGATGGTTTACCTATAGACGTAGAGATCGAAGGTGAAGAACAGGTTAATGAAGAAACACCTGAACAAGATTTTAATGCAAACCTTGCAGAAGACATGGATGAAAGAACTCTTAAAGAAATGGGTTCTGATTTAGTTGAAGAATATAAAAAAGATAGAACTTCTAGAAAAGAATGGGAAGACGCTTACATTAAGGGTTTAGATTTATTAGGTACAAGAAACCAAGAAGTAACAAAACCATTTAAAGGAGCTTCCGGTGTCACGCATCCGTTGTTAGCAGAAGCTGTTACACAGTTCCAAGCACAAGCTTATAAAGAATTAGTACCCTCTGACGGGCCAGTACGAACACAGGTTATAGGACTACAAACACCGGCCACCGAAGCACAAGCCGAGAGAGTTAAAGATTACATGAACTACCTGCTGATGGAGGAGATGGAAGACTACACAACTGACATGGATCAGATGTTATTCTACCTACCTTTATCTGGATCTACATTTAAGAAAGTTTATTTTGATGCCTTGCGAGACAGGCCTGTATCTAAATTTATTCCAGCAGAAGATTTAGTAGTTCCATACTACGCATCTGATTTAAAAGATTGTGAAAGAATTACTCACGTTATTCAAATGACTTTAAATGAAGTCACTAAAAAAATGGCTGCAGGTTTTTACAGAGACATTGATTTAATTGATAGTAGTACAGAACCAGATTCAATTCAGAAAAAATTAAATGAATTAGAGGGTGTTAAAGGTACTGGATCAGATTATTTAAACACTATACTTGAGATGCATGTAGATTTAAATTTAGATGACTATGAAGATTTTGATGACAAAGCTAAGAAAATTAAAATTCCTTACATCGTAACTATTGATGAAGGTAGTGGAGAGGTTTTATCTATTTACAGAAATTACAAGCCCGATGATTCCACTTATTCTAGAACAGAATATTTTGTTCATTATAAATTTTTACCTGGACTAGGTTTTTATGGTTTTGGTTTAACACATATGATTGGTGGCTTATCACAAGCTGCGACACAAGCACTAAGACAATTGATTGACGCAGGTACTTTAAAAAATTTACCAGCAGGATTTAAAGCTAGAGGTATTAGAGTTAGGGATGATGATCAGCCTATTCAACCAGGAGAGTTTAGAGATGTAGATGCACCTGGAGGAAATATTAGAGATCAGTTCTTTAATTTACCTTTTACAGAGCCTTCACCAACATTATATAACCTTATGGGTTTCGTTGTTCAAGCAGGACAGAAATTTGCTGCTATTACAGACTCTAGTGTTGGTAATGATACTCAAAACAGAGCAGTTGGAACTACAATGGCGTTAATGGAAAGAGGATCACGGGTAATGAGTGGTGTTCACAAACGTTGTTACTATGCGATGAGGTTAGAGTTTAAAATTTTAGCAAGAATTTGCGGTGAGTCTTTACCTCCAGAATATCCTTATGATGTTTATGGTGGTCCAAGAAATATTAAACAAACAGATTTTGATAGAAGAGTTGATATTTTACCTGTTGCAGATCCAAATATTATGTCTATGGCACAAAGAGTAACTCTTGCGCAGACACAATTACAAATTGCACAATCCAACCCACAGATGCACAACCTACACGAAGCGTATAGACGTGTTTATGAAGCGTTAGGGACTAAACAGATAGAGGCAATTTTAAAAGCACCACCGAAACAACCAGAACCCTTGGATCCAGCTAAAGAAAACGCAAGATCATTACAAATGAAACTACTTACAGTATTTGAATTTCAAGAACATGACGCTCACTTACAAGCACACATGGCATTTATGCAATCTAGAATGGTTCAAATTAATCCACAAGTATATGCATTACTGCAATCACACATTTCAGATCACATTTCTTTTAAAGCTAAGGGACAAGTTAAAGAAATGCTTATGCAAAATCCAGAAATGGCACAAATGGGGAAAGAAGACCCTCAACAGTTTGAAATTATGTTTGAAGCTGAGGTTGCAAAAGTTGCAGCAAGAATAACTCAAGAATTAGTTCAATCAGAAATGGCTTCACAAAATAAAGAAGACCCATTAGTTAAAATTAAACAACAAGAAATTGATTTAAGAGCTATGGATCTTCAAAGAAAAGCTGAAGAAACTAAATTTAGAGCTGATCAAGAAAACCAAAGAGCTTCAGAGAGACTTATGTTTGATTATGATAGACTTGAACAACAAGATGATCAGTCGGACGAAAGATTGAGAGTTGCTAGAGAAAAAATGAATAAAAAATGAGAAAAGGATTAAGTGGAGGGGTTCATTATGGACCACCTCCTAAAAGAGGGCCTAACCCACAAGGACTAACTGAAAAAATCTATAAAAGTGTTAAAACATACACAGAAAAATTTTTACGAAAGTCTAAGCAAAAAAAATAAATTAATATTTTTAGCTGGAGTCTTTGATGGTGAAGGTAGTTTTGGTATTTGGTCGTCCGGCCGTAGTAGATCTAAAAGATTTGGAACAACTGTAGAGACTTCTGATGAAGATATGGTAAAAAGATTCCATACTATGTTTGGGGGATCTTTTTTTGTCTGCCCAGCACGTCAAAAACACCACAAAGACACCTGGAGGTGGAGAGTAGTAGGCGATAGGGCTTACGAATGCATGGATAAGATGATATCCTATATGTGTTTAAGAAGACAGGAGAAATACAATGTGGTTACAAGCACTATCACTAGCAAGTAAAGCGGCTACACATATCTATAAGAATAAGCAAGAGACTAAAATGCTTATGTCTGATGCTGAAAAGCGTCATGCTTTAGCAATGGCCAACGGTGAGAAAGAGTACCAAGGTAAATTACTAACTTCTAGGGATTCAGACTGGAAGGACGAATTTATTTTAATCTTGCTCTCAGCACCTATAGTATTACTTGCATGGGCAGTATTTTCTGATGATCCAGCAGCTATGGAAAAGATGAAATTGTTCTTTGAATATTTTTCACAACTTCCATTTTGGTATCAAACAATTTTTGTTGGGGTTATAGCGAGCGTCTATGGACTTAAGGCAACAGATCTAATAAAGAGAAAATAAATGATAGATAGATTCCTATATAAATTTTTTGGAGTTATTGATAATTTTTTTTATTGGTTAACTGCTCCTAGATGCAAATGTAAAGCGAAAAAAGAACCAGAGGAAAAAAGAACTTATACTAAATTAAAAGATCATGGCACAGATATATCTTTTGAAAATGAAGTTAAAAAATGAGAGATTCTAAAGATATTGAAGCCTTTTTAAAAAAACATTATAGAAAGATAAAAGAGATGAGTTTATTTAGAAACTTGAAAAAAGAAGTTAACACAGGGGCTAACGGCACCCAAGATTATGTGATAAAAGAAGGTATAAACAAAAACAAGATTGCGAGTACAAAATGAAGAAATCTAAAGGTCCTTGTTGGACAGGATACACAATGGTTGGCATGAAACCTAAAGGTGGAAGAAAAGTTCCTAACTGTGTTCCTAAAAAAGCTAAACATGGAGCTTCTATAGATGCTGGTGGTATGTCTGCCTTAGGTAGAATTGAAAAAGCAGGTATGGTTAGAGGCACTGGTGCAGCTATCAAAGGATTAAATTTTAAAGGAGTATTTTAATGACAAAAAAGAAAAAAATAGATGTATCTCCTTACATTATTAAACAATCCTCTCAAGAAGGTAAGTTTAAATCTGATGACTCAGGTTTTGGCGCAGACGTATATTCAAAATATGGAAATGTTGGAATAAACAAAACTAAAAATAAAAAATCTTTTGATGGTGGGGATGAATTAGAGACTACATCAAAAAATTTAACTTACGGTAAGAACTTTAAAATAGGAGATTCAAGTAGTTTAACTCTTGAAGGTAACTACGGAAAATCTAAAAACAAATTTTTAAAAAGTGATACTAAAGGCGGAAAAATAACTTTTACAAAAAGTTTTTCAGAGGGTGGAGTAGCAAGAGGTGGTGGAGCTGCAATTAGAGGCACAGGTTTTAAAGGCGTTTTTTAGTCTTGCTTTTAATATATAAAAACTATAAAAACTATCCATGGTTCAAGGTGATAGTACAGAATACGAAATCCTAAAAGAAGCTTGCAAGACACTTGATACTGATGATCTGTTTACTGCAGAGATTGGTGTGAGACAAGGACAAGGTTCTAAAATAATTTTAGATGAATTAATATTTAAAAAACATTGGCATATTGGGATAGATCCATATGGTAATTTAGATTATCAACACTACGATAACTCAGGTTCTTACACTGCTGATTATACTAATAATATGAAGCAACAATTAATTAAAGATTTAGATTACTCTAATTTTACTTTGTATCAATTAGGTGATGATGAGTTTATGAAACGTTTTGAAGACGGAGTCCCCATCTACAGGGATAAAAAAGAAATTAAAACTAAATATGATTTAGTTCATTTTGATGGTCCACACAAAACTTACAATGTAATTAAAGAAGCTATATTCTTTGGAGAAAGATCACACAAAGGAACGGTGTTCGTTTTCGATGATTATCCAAAATTTAATATGGATTCAGTATTAAAGATAATAGTAAATGAGTTTGGTTTTATGCTACTTAAACAAGGAAAGAATAAAATTTCACTTAAAAGAAATTAATGGATCTCGATACAATATCTCTCGTACAACGTAAAATAAAAGAAGCTGTAGCTCGTTTAAAGGAAAACATCGTCTATAGTGTTGACACTGTAGAGAAACTACAATATGTTAGAGGTCAAATCAGATCTCTAGAAGATCTGCAACAGGATCTTAAAGACCTGCTGACAACAACGGAGTAAGATAATGAACAAGTCCACGGTTATACCGAAACGGACTGAAGCACTTCTCGGAGCTTACAAAGCTGCAGACGAGATTGAAACAGTCCTAGATCCAAAAGCACTCGACAAAGCAACATTAGATAGTTTACCAACACCAACGGGTTATAGAATTTTAGTTCTGCCTTATGCAGGGCCTAAAAAAACTAAAGGTGGAATTTTACTTTCTGATACAACTCAAGAAACAATACAGATGACTACAGTATGTGGTCTAGTATTAAAAATGGGTGATCTTTGTTATCACGACAAAAATAAATTTCCAAAAGGACCTTGGTGTCAACTAAATGAATGGGTTATTTTTAGTAGATATTCAGGTTCAAGATTCAAAATAGATGGAGGAGAAGTTAGAGTTTTAAATGATGACGAAGTCATTTCAACTATTAAAGATCCAACAGATATTTTGCACCACTATTAGGAGGACTAAATGGCAGAAAACAAAACAAATCCAGAAGTTGAATTAGATACTGATGGAGTAGATGAAGTAACAGTAACAGTAGATGCTCCTGAAGTATCCACTGAAGAATTTGAAAAAAAACAAGATGTAGATCTAGGTTATGTAGATGTTAGTAGAGGTAAAAGTGCAAAAGAACTTTTAAATGAAACTAAAGAAGTAGAAGAAAAATCACAACCTAAATTTGAACAAAAAGAAGAAGATGAAGACCCTAGTCTGCAAGACTATTCGGAAAAAGTTCAAAAAAGAATAAAAAGATTAACCTTTCAAGCTAAGGAAGCAGAACGTAGAGAAAGAGCTGCTATGGAATATGCTAAAGGTTTAAAGAGTCAGTTTGATAGTTCTGAAAAGAAATTTCAAGAAACTGATGGTAACTACCTTAGAGAATATAGTGCTAGAGTTGATTCGGAAAGAGATAAAGCAAGATCTGAATTACAAGTAGCATTAGACTCTCAAGACTCTAACTTAATTATGGACGCTCAGGACAAGCTTACAAAATTAGCTGTAGAGAAGGAAAAAATTTCTATGACTCTTGAGGACAGAGAATCTAGAAAAAAACAAATAGAATCACAACCTGCTGAAGCTCAAACACAAGCTCCACAACCACTAATTAGCACTAAAGCCCAAGACTGGGCCTATGATAATGAATGGTTTGGATCGGATAGAGTATTAACATCTGCTGCTATGGGAATACACGAAGACCTGTTGCAGGAGGGAATTGACTCGGAGAGTGATGGCTATTATAATCAAATAAACAAACGTATGAAGGAATATTTTCCTCAGAAATTTGCCGAATCTTCTAATGAAGAAAGAACAAAAGCTGCACCCGTCCAAAACGTAGCTTCTGTTAGCAGAAGATCAGGTGGACGCAAGTCTGTGAAACTCACCAAATCACAGGTAGTTATCGCTAAGAAATTAGGGGTGCCGCTAGAGGAATATGCAAAATACGTGAAAGAAGGAGCTTAATATGGAAAATAAAGTAAAAACTTCACGCGAGTCCGAAAATAGAAAGAAGCTTTCTAGAAAAAAAGATTGGACTCCACCATCAAGTTTGGACGCGCCAGCGCCACCGCAGGGATATTCACATAGATGGATAAGAACTGCAACAAATGGTTTTGATGATCCAGGAAATGTATCAAAAAAACTAAGAGAAGGTTGGGAATTTGTGAGAGCCGAAACACTTTTAAGTGAGATCGGTGAAAATGATTATCCAGTTTTCTCAGAAGGAAAACACGTTGGTTTAGTCGGGATTGGAGGCCTTGTGTTGGCAAGGATACCGGAAGAGATATTGAGAAGTCGCGCTGAGTATTTTAGAAAAATAACTCAAGATAGAACAGACGCATTTGATCGAGATCTTATGAAGGAGCAACACCCGGACATGCCTATCAATATTGATAGACAGTCTAGAGTTACCTTTGGTGGTGGTCGTAAAAAATAATTTTTTTGCATTACCTACCTAGATAGCTTGGATAATATAAACAACTAAACGTAAGGAAATACTATGTCAAATCAACTAGAAAAGTTTGGTCTAAGACCATACAGAAAACTAGACGGTACGCCATTAGTAGGAGCCCAAAACAGATACACGATTGCAGCCGGTTATGCTACTGCGATATTTCAAGGAGACATGGTAATACCTGTCGCAGCCGGAAATATACAGAGACATGTTGCTGGAACTAGTGCAGCTGTTGTGGGTGTTTTTAACGGAGTGTTTTATAACGATCCAACTACTCAAAAACCAACCTATAAGAACTACTACCCTGGTGGAGTTACACCAACTCAAGGCAATATTACTGCCTTTGTTGTTGATGATCCAGATGCAGTGTTTTTAATGGACGCGGACGCGGTTTTTGCGAGAGCGGATTTGTTTAAAAACTACTCAGTTACAAACGCTACTGGAGTAACACAAACAGGAATATCATCAGTACAATTAGATGCGAGTGCTTCAGGCATAGCTTCTACTTTTGCTGTTCAAGCAATTGATATATCACAGGATCCCGAAAATTCGGATGTGACTACATCAAACGCTAACATTCTTGTTAGAATCAACAATCACTTCTTTAGAAGTGGTACAGGTATAGCATAAGGAGATAAAACATGGCAATATCACGAGCACAACTAGTTAAAGAACTAGAGCCAGGTTTGAATGCTTTATTCGGCCTGGAATATAGTCGTTACGAAAATCAGCATGCTGAAATTTTTTCGACTGAGACATCAGACAGAGCTTTCGAAGAGGAAGTAATGTTAAGCGGTTTCGCTTCTGCACCAACTAAACAAGAAGGTGCTGGAGTAGTGTTTGATCAAGCGGGTGAAACTTTCACTTCAAGATACAATCACGAAACAATCGCATTAGCATTTGCTATCACTGAAGAAGCGATCGAAGATAACCTATACGATAGACTTGCGGGAAGATACACAAGAGCCCTTGCAAGATCTATGGCAAACACGAAGCAAGTTAAAGCTGCGAACGTTTTGAACAATGCGCAAGTAACTTCTGCAACTGGTGGAGACGGTGAATCCCTAATCGGAAACGCTCACCCATTAGCAACAGGTGGTACTTTCTCAAACGTTCTTGCAACTGCAGCGGATCTTAATGAAACTTCACTAGAACAGTCATTAATTGACATTTCTGGGTTTGTTGATGAAAGAGGCTTAAAAATTGCTTCTTCTGGTAGAAAAATGATAATTCCAAAAGAATTACAATTTACTGCTGAGAGAATCATGAAGTCGCCAATGAGAGTTGGAACTGCCGATAACGACATCAATGCAATTAACAACATGGGAATGGTTCCTGAAGGTTACAGAGTGAATAACTTTTTAACTGACACAGATTCATTCTACTTGTTGACTGATGTGCCTAACGGACTTAAATATTTCGTTAGATCACCCATCAAAACTGCAATGGAAGGTGATTTCGATACTGGTAACATGAGATTTAAAGCTAGAGAAAGATACAGCTTTGGTTGGTCAGACCCAAGATGTGTTTTTGGTAACGGAAACTTACCAACAGCTTAATAAATACATTCAGTATTTACCTAAAAGGGGCGGAGTTTACTCTGCCCCTTTTTTTATGTATAATATAAAGATCTAGAAAATATGATTTTGTGGACTGGCTAGACAGACGGTATAGAGACCACAAAATTTAACCGCTATACAGGAGAAACTATTATGGCAAACACAACTTTTTCAGGGCCGGTTAGATCCGAAAATGGCTTTGAATCAATTACAAAAAGTGCAACAGGTGCAATTTCA
>Ga0222708_1000211_pt1 | contig 16198 bp, 21 predicted proteins | sample AntAcemetage1576_FD_179806 | JGI IMG/M metagenome (GOLD analysis project Ga0222708, IMG submission 179806) | Saline water microbial communities from Ace Lake, Antarctica - #1576 | ecosystem: Environmental > Aquatic > Non-marine Saline and Alkaline > Saline | place: Antarctica: Ace Lake... | reverse complement strand
CATCCATTCTGACCATAGATTCTCTTTGAGTCTCAATTGTTTGTTTCGCTAAGTTTAAACCTGTTTGTAGGTCATTTACTCTTAACTCTAAAAGCTTATTCTCTTTCTCTAATACTTGTATTTTAAGTACTAACCAGCCTACAGTTGACGTGACTGCTAATCCGCAACCTGACAAGATCAATATTAGTAAAGGTATAAATTCAGTCATTCTTAATAAGTGTTAATATTGTTTGTGTGTCTTTATTGTTTGTGATGAGTAATGCTTTTAGCTCTTTATTAAATCGCTTAATATCGTGAATTTCTGCTTTCATTTTTGTGATTTTAGACTCGTATCTCCTCATTAATTCTATCTCCTCGTTATCATTATCTTTGGTAGCTAGGACTACGAAAAAGAGCATTATAGTGTACAGTACAAGGGTCTGAGATACCATTCCAATATGAAAGATCACTTGGAATAAGTTAGGTTCAATTTCATAAATAGTATTTGTTATAATCATTAGTTGCAAGTGATTGTTTTCTATATTTATTTAGTTGCCTGAACAAGCCAGCTAGTTTGACTACAGGAAATACAGACATGCCTGTTATAGCTATAGAAAAAGCAGCGATAGAGTCTTGGGTGCTAGCGAATACAAAAGCATAACCGATCCAGAAAAGCCAGGTCATGTTCATTTCAACTGAATTTTCATTGTTGGTCATGAAAGCGTCAAGCACGACTCGGCTACCATCTTTATGCTGGGTAACCCAGATATAGGTTTTGTAGTATTTTGTGTCTTTAATTAGATCAAGCATAAGATTTAGATTAGTCCTTTTTTAGAGGCTTCTTTTAAAGATTTTGTTACTTTTTTATTCTCATCTTCTAGTTCAGCTAATTCTACTAAATGTTTCTTGTTTAAAGCTTCCTCCCAGCTATCAGCTTGAGATCTGCTATTTTTAATTTGATCCTGTATGGTTTCAATCATCGCTTTTTTTTCATTGATTACTGCTTCTGAGTGAGGTAAAGTGATCTCTCCACTAGTATTATTTAAACAATCGCTGATTTCTCTTAAAAGCGGTTCTGGATTGCTAAAAGTGACTATACAACTGTTAGCTACTACATCGGTATTGACAAAATTAGGGTTTGTTGCCAAATCAGAAATCAAATCATTATCAATTGTAGCGTCATCCATTTGACCATTTTTAACAATTTTAGTTGTTAAATTAAATGTTATAATAACATTGTCGTCGGTGATCGAGTAGTTTGTTCCAACCAAGAAAGGTTGCAATTCCTTAGGTAAACTCAAATCTATACATTTCAATAATAGGTTGTCTTTCATATTACTAATGTATGATTGGTCAAGGGGTAGTTGTCAACTACTTAAACGGTTTGAAAGAGGCGAGCAATCCTGAGTAAGACATTGTAGCCCTAATCCCAATACCAAAAAGATTGAAAGGGTGAAGTGCTGTTACATTAAATAGATCATTTAACAGCAGTTTATTGTTAGCTGACAAGGGTGTATACTGAGCTCGATCAAAACCATCCATGTTTAGTAGTATTGATTCACCAGAGGCTAGAAGGTTGTACTGAGTATCATCAATTTGACTTGGATTAACTGTAAAATCAGGAGCTCTATCTACACTCCCTCTAACTATAGTATCTGCTAGCCTGAGCGTTTGAGTGTTGTTGGTTATGGTAAAAGCAAGTGGATCGCTAGGGTCAAAATTAAAAGTAGTTTTAATTTGAAAAGCCCTAGTCCCTGTAAGCCCCTCAAGGGCAGCGGTAAAAAATATATTTCCACTGATGGTTGGTAAAAGAAGGAAGGAAGTGTAATGATCAATGCTAAATGCTGTAATTACAGGAGGTACGTAGCCACCAATATCGTCGGGCAAAGCAAAAATGCTATATGTAAAGTTAATATCTTTAACGGCGTTAATACGATAGGCTAAAGATGGATTAGGTAGAAAATTAATAATAGGGTTAGTAAACGATTTTACATAAAAACCATTATCTGCGTCGACCAATCCACTAGAAGCCCAACTTTTTATTTCTAAATTTTGTACTGGAGTTGTACTAGAGTTAGTATACTCATGAGCTGCAAGCATATTAGCTAGTTGGTTCTGAAACCTAGTTTCTCTGCTTCTAGTATCTTGCAAAGCGTTTTCAATTGGTGTGATTACTGACATATTAATTGGTGATTACTGAAATGTTTATAGCGTCTGCTTGGTTAGTTATCCCCTTAGTATTTTGCTCATCTATCAGATTTACAATGGTGCCGTCTTGCTTGCGATAATCTCTCTTGATACTTTTATAAACTACATTACCTGGTAATGTAAATTTCTTTAATAGAGTGTTCTCGACTCTTATATTAGGTAGATAATGCAATGCTTGTAAATAGCTACAACCAAACTGGTAGAGCCTCTGAGATGATAGACTTGTGGTTATAGTTTGTGCCCCTCCTGATTCTTGTTCATTAGATGAGGTTTCATAAACCAATACCTTTTCTCGTATAGGAAAGCTAGGCATGTTAACGTTTGTAATATAGTGATACACTTGGCCATTTTTAGTTACTGCTCCTAGAGGAAAGTCTGGCCGCACGGTGATGATTCGTGGATCTAGTGAGGTTCTCGCATTTTGTGTAATACCTTGATTATTATCTCCAAATACAAAGACTCTATTTGCGTGAGCTGTAGGATAATTAATAATAAAATCAGTAGTAGTCACTTGATCTACATCAAGGTTATTATCTATGAGTCTATTATTGTTTACAACATCGGGCTTACACTCTGCTCTGTTAACTGTATCTGCGTTGTAGTAATCTTCTATATCTGTGCTGGCAAAATTACCAATCAATATCTGAGTCTTCCACAACCCAGCCCCTTGAGATATTAATTTATTTTCTCTAAAAGCCCACCCCGTGGCAAATCGGCTAATATTTTTTAAGATTTCATAATCGCTTTTAATGTCTGTAGTCAATGTTATTATTCTATTTGGACTGATTAATTGATAGATAAACCTACTATCTAAATTGTTTAATATCGTGCTTACTGGAATACTGCTATCAACTACATCAATGTAGCTCAGAGTCTCTTGTAGAAGTGTAATACTGCTAGCTAAGTCTATTTCTAATCTTCCATTGCTTAATAGTCTTTTATCTTTGACTACAAAAGCAATGTTATTACTAGCAGTTTCATATCTGAACCCATAGACGTTGCTTGCATCATTTTTGATTGCGTCAAAATACAAGAAGTCTGGAGTCACAACAGCTTTAGCTTGATAAACACAATCTGTTTCTGACGTGCCTAAAAATCTCTCATCTATTTCAAACTTAATTATATGTCCATTTCTGAGGTCACATATTCCTATATCCTGTATAGGAGTTCCCGTGAAAGAATTAATGAAATAGAGTTTCTGCATTATGTACGTTGTAACAGTTTGTAGTACGCTTGGCAAGAAGGAAATCCACCATTGCTATTTCTAGCATTAGGACTGTTGAATAAGAACACTTCATAGTTGTCACCAACTACAGCTTCATTGTAGAAGATTACATTGTTGTCTACTGACGAAGGAGTATTTACTCTGCCACTACCACGGCAAACCTCAGCACCGTTTTTGTATGCAGACATTATCGTATCTGACCCAACATTAGTGGCCGTTGTAACGTTTGCTACAATTTGATATAGCCCATTTACTTTTGGAGAATATCTAAAGTTAGTGACACTATCATAGCTAGCTGATGCATCTAGGTTTTCAACATTGTTTTGTATCTTTTGAAAACCAGCACCGCTAAAGTTTTGTAGCCCTGATCTACCTACCCAAGCGTCATAAAAAGCTAGGTTACCTGGAGTATAACTAATTGGATACCAGATATTGCCTGTGCCTTGCCATTTAACAGATTCTCCAGGTATAAGCAATGGTATTGTTGTATTTATAGGTGTTACAGTTGAGTCCCAAGGGGCTCCAAGAGTGTCAACCCCTGTCCTTCGAATTGTTACAGTGGCAGTGTTTTTACCGATCTTGATTACTTCTATATCTTTAGTTAGTAACTGAGTGCTAGCAGTAGGAAGATCAACTATTATATTTGATGTATTAGTACAATAGATCTTACGCAATTGGTTACTTGTTACTACGATATTAGAGTTACCTGTCACGACCTCTGTGTGGTTGGCAAGAAGTGTGACTGTGTCTAACAACCCATTCGAGCTGTTGACGATTCTGTTAGTTACGGTTGCATTAACTGCTTCTCCGTTACTGATTAACAATGGTAGTGTGAGTGCTGGTGTATTAGGCATATGTTATAGTTGATAAGTGTTAAGATTTTCGAGTCGAATTGTAATGTTTGCTACTGATGTTTTTTGTAGTCTAATGTTTTCAAATTCATTAGTTAGTGTTTTATTCTGGGTTGCAAGTGGTGAGAAATATAGCTGTTTCGACAAGTCCCTTTCTTTACGATAGTTAAGAGGTGGAATTTCATCGCCTGCAGCGTCATACACTCTATCCCAGTAAGAATTGTAATACATTGTTGCTGGACTAGGGGTTGCTGATGTCCACACAAACTTCAAGCTAGAGTTGTTACTAGTATTTTGTATACTAACCCACTCAGCATTATTTAAAATTCCTGAGATGGCAATTATGAAGGTTCTATTATCAGCAGTAGTGTCTTTATAAAGCGTAGAAGTAACAGAATCATTGACGTTATTATTGCTCAAAGTAACATCAATTATTTCTTGCCCTACTTCTATTCCTGTCCCATCTCTATCAAAAAATTTGTCAGTATATACTAGAGCTTTTGTAGATGTACAACTAGCAAAATAGTCAAGCCTTTCTTGAATACTCAGAGTTGATAATAATATCGTAGCTAAGCTAGATGATGATCCATATATTCCACCAGCACCATATAAAATTCCTGCATTAGAATAAACCACCCCACCAATGATAGCAAATAGATCATAGTCAAAATATGCAATGCTTCTTTTGCACTCATAAACAAATGGGTTTGAGGCTTTAAGATCTACATCGACTTGTTCGATTTGTTGACCATATTTATTTTGAGCTGTGTCTTGTTGCTGTACACTTTGAACAAAATCAATACTAGGATTAAAAAACATTCTCAAAGAATCGTTAGAACCAATCGTGTAAAAGAAAGTCTTTTGTGGGGCTTGCTGAAAAACCTTTTTAACATAACCAAGATCAAAATAGTCTTTGTCCTGTACTAAGAAAGACAGTTTTAGATTTGCAGCACTAAGAAAGTTTCTGTCATTTAGATTTATTCTGGATTGTCCATCAATAAAGTTATTCTCATCGTATTGACTCTTACTAGGCTTGATAACATTAGCTACTATTTCTTTCCTAGGAATTATAAAATAGTCTCCACGACCATCTCCAATTTGGTATATATAATTTTTATTTCTTAAGTATTGATTTGACATATTATTCTGGAACAAATGTTGGTATAAAGCTATCTGGTGTGCTTGTATAGATTATTGTGGTGTTACCACTGTTGGTTTGACTATTATCTTCTGCATTTTGCTGTGCTGGGGTTTGAACAATAACTCTTTCACCTTTAGTTGCCATAAACTGGACTAGGTTTTTATCTGTCCCATCTCTTCCACCAACATTGAAAGCTCCACCAGTAGCAAACGTAGGTAACTTGTCTAAGAGTGGGTTAATAATTGCGTCTGATCCTGGTATTCCAGCAGCAACCCCACGCAATAAACCCTTAATAAACTTAACAAAACCGTTTCCAAGCTTGGCAAAGTTTATATTCTTTACCCATTCGATAGCAGCGTTAAATGCTCCTTTAATCCCATCTCCTATTCCTTTAAACACATCCCCCCAATTGACCTCACGTATAACAGCTACTATTTTTCTAACAGCCTCTAAGACAAAAATAGGTAGCTTAACTGGTAAACTTACAAAGAATCCAATCATCATTCCCAAAGCATCTTGCCAGTTGTCTTTAGCCCACATCACTTTCTCGACTACAAAATCAAAGGCGGTATTAATCATATCTCTAAACCACTCTACATTCTGGTAAGCCCAGATTAACCCAGCTGTTAACAAAGCCACTGCACCAATCACTAATCCAATCGGACCTGTCAATACAACGAATAGTGCCTTTAGTGTTGCCCCTGCTCCTGCTAATCCTCCAGCAGCCGCTCCTGCTACCTTAAAAATGGTTGCAATACCTGCAATACCTGAGATAGCTCCACCTACAACTGAGCTAATACCACCAATAATTCCTATAAGTATCCCAAGCCCAGTTGCTACCCCGGCTACCGCTGCAGCTATTAGTATTAAATCAGAAACGAATTTAGGGTTTTCCTCGACAAACTTGATGATCATGTCAAGCAGCGGTTCCAGCCTTGCTACAGCGTCTAAAAGCGTTGGTCCAAGAAACTGAGAAATAGCTAATGACATTTCTTTTACCTTAGCCTTGTTTTTATCTATGATTAAAAGGCCTGATTCTAATTTATCCTGAAAGTTGCCCTCCCTATCTACTGTCATGTCCATCATTCCAACATGTTTAGCAAGAGCTCTTTCTTGCTGAGTCAAATTATCTACATTTTTACCTCTTAGCTTGCCCTCAGATTGCAGTAAAGCAAGCCCCCTTGGTAAGAGGTCACTAATATACTCCTCAGTTAAACCTGCTGTTTCTCCCAGCGCCGCTTGTTCTGATCTAAACTGTTGTCCAAGTTGACTTAAAGCAGACCCCATATCTATAAAAGGTGACTTACCAGATGAAGCAATATCTACAAACCTGTCTACACTGTCTCCTATCATCTTTGTATCTGTAAGCCCAGCTTTGACCATATCTGACATTGCAGCAGTTATAGATTCCCTAGGCACTATCCCCTCATACTTTTTAAATAATTCATCTCTAAGTGCTGTAAAATTTGTTGCCTTTAAAACCTTAGGGGCTTCTTTAGCAGCTGCGTCAATTTGTTCTTTAATACCTTTTTTAAGCACTTGTCCACCTCCTACACTAATAGATGTTTCCCTTAAAGATTCTAACTTTCTTTTAGCTGGCTCAATATCTATATCAAACTTATTTTTACTGGCTTCCATTTCAGTCCTTAAGGCTACGATCTGCACTTTATATAAATCTTCTACTTTATCAGTTTGAGCGTCGATCTGTTTTAGCTTCTCGTCTGTGATAGATTTTTCAACTTTTCTAATACTGATTTGATTCTGGAGCTGAGCAGCTAAATTAAAATCGCCTGCAAGTCTTGCTTCTTGCCTTTGAATTTCTAAATCAGAGATTTCTCTTTCTTGCTTCTGCTCTTCCTCGCTTAAAGCACTAAACCCTCTTGCTCTACGTATTGCGTCAATTTCTAAGTCTCTCTTTTTTTCTGTAGCTTGAATATCTCTATCTTTAGATCTTCTTAAATCTTCATAAGCGTTTTCTTGCTTTCTGATAGCCGCTGATAAATTTTTTATTGCCCCTTGATTAGTCTGGGTAGCTTTAGTATTCTCATATAAATCTGCAGTGTCTATTCCAATTGCCAAAGCCTTCTTTTCTATACTAGCGGTGCTATCATTTAATACCCTGTTTCTTTCTACCTCTCTACTGTTAGCTGATTTGACCGCTCCAGCTAATTGTAGATTAGCATTACTGAACCCTAAAAATTGATTCATCAGCCCCCCAATTTGTCTGGATAAAAAAGCAAAGCTAAGACCTGAAACTACTGTGGTAATAGCATTTTTCATGCTTTTTCCAAACGCCTGACCAGCCTCTTTACCACTTTTAGCCGCTTCACTCTTAGTTTGATCCAACATCCCTTTGATCTCACTCACTGCTTTCTTTGTGTCTAGAACTACGTCGTATACTAATTCGTTTGAGGCCATTAAACTGAGTTGCCCACGCCACTAGTTTATATTATATAATTGTGACTTAATTACTGCTTTGTCAAATATGGATAGTCTCTTATATGATCTATTTTTTCATTGCCTTTACTGTCTTGCGTTTTATATTCGTACTCAAAACCTAAGTCATTTAAATGACTAATTAGTAACATCTCTATTTCTATAGGAGTTTTGGATTTAAGATATTCGTAGTTATGAATCTTATCTAGCCTCCTATAAGTATCTGTAAACCCCCCAAGCTTAAAATAGTTTTTTTTCATCTTTGACTTTCCAGCCATTTTCTTTAGCTCGGGGTGCTCGTAAAAAAAACCTCTTTCTGATTTAATAACTCATCATTATCTGCAATAGCTTTTAATAGATCCAAGAACTCTTTCTTAGCTAATGACATTTCGTGAGTGCCTTTGACAATCTTTTCAATAACAGAACTTTCAAAACCTTTCATAGTTAAGAAGTCAGTCTCAATAGATTTCCTAATTTTTCTAATATTCAGCTGTTTTTGATCTGCTTGATATTCTGGCACATCTTCATCTATAATATCTAATAGAATCTTAACAGTTTTAGGATTTTTAGCTAATAAATTAGGGTCATTGCTCATTTTATCTTTTATAAGCTGTTGCTTCAATTCTAAGAGCGTTTTATCTCCTTCTAGTATGTCAGCCTCAAGTGCTTTCCTTTGCTGGCTAGGAAGTGCCTTATCCGAAGCCAATATTTTCTTAGCGTGATCTATTTTAGCTTTTGCATTCCTATAGTCCTCTGGGAGCTCATCATCTGGGATTGAGTCAACGAATTTATCGTTACCTGAGATTAATCTTTCTAAATCATCATCTGGCAGTGCTAAAAGTTTCTTGATAGCATTTATGCTAAGACCAGTTTGGCTACCAATTTGATTTTTAATATCACTTATACCTGTATCCTCAGAGTTTACCTGTCTTGAGTATTCCATTAGTAAATCTAAAACAGATTCACCGTACTCACCTCTTAATTTAAAGTCAGTTATGCTTAGCTTGTCTAGCAAGTATGTATATTGTTCCATGCAATAGTTTTTTATATTAATTATAGATCATTAGCGATCTCAACGTAGGTTCCATTTTGTGGGTAAACAGAGTACATGAAGTTTACTTGATCAAAGTCATCGTTGAATCCTTCTGGTTGTAAACTAACCTGAGTCTTGGTAGTAGTGATATACTCATATTTGTCACTCTCAGTTTTTCTTGGCATTTGTAAAAAGCCTAAGAAGCCCATCTCAAGGTTCTTGACTTGTCTAGTAACTTTAGATACACGATTCCAAATCCAAACTCTAAGTACTTTACCATTATATAAAGCGTTAGTAGTGATTGTAGTTGTGTCGTAGTGGTAAGCACCTTCTGGTACAGCAGTAGCTTCGTGGTATGGTTTCAAAACACCAGCCCCTTCGATCTCTACTAAAGCAACGTTTAATCCAGCAGGGATTGTAATGACACCAGCTGTGACTGCTTTTTGTCCAACATTCTCATCATTTAAAACTTCTAAGAAATATCCATTTTTCCTTCTTACAATATCACCGATACCAATTGCTTGAGCTTCAATATCTTTTTTCTTTGAACCAACTGTGATTTCGATAGTCCTTCCAGAACCAGTTTTTTGTTCTACTTGTTGTCCACAAAGTAAATCAGCCATCTCCAAAGTATTTTGAAAATTAGCCTCAGATACACAAGCGTGTCGGTAAGCAATTTTGCTACCAATAATCTGAGAATAGTTGTTGACTGCATAAGCCATTGCAACATCTGCATTGCTAGCAGCGTCAAGAGTGACTTCGATTTCTGTGATTGCAGCAAAGGCTGGAGCACCTGTAATAGTTACACCTGTTGCACCAGCTGTTTTAAAGTTAAAGATTTTACTCTCCCAAGTGTTAGCTACTGAACTAGTAGTGAAAGCACATACTGACTCATTGCCAGCTGTGCTTCTAACTGTTAGCTTACCAGCTACAGAGGTTCCACCAGATTTAACAACCACCACAAACCAGTTATCCAATGTCATGTCCCAACTAACAGCCCATTTAACACCATCAGCGATTGCACCAGCGGTTACTCGTGTATAATCTCTTTGTCTTCCAACAAGTGGTACATTTGCAATTGTGTTACCAGGATTGTAAATAGTAGCAAATAGATCACCAGCTAATGGAAAATTAGTTGAGATTGTAGACGCTGATCCAGTAGCAATAGCAGTAGCAGGGTATGCAGAACTGTTATCTGTGTAAATTTTATTTGAAATTAAACTGTCCTTGACTTGATAGCCAGAGAATACGATTGGTAAATCGTTGAACTGTTTAGTCCCAGCGGTGGTGATTGTATTGGTGGTGATTACGAGTGACATATTAACTTAAAGGTGCCCCACGCAACTATGTTTTCTTATTAATATTAAAGACAACATTATTCAATGCTGTCAAATAATTAATTTGGTTTTGATCCTCTCTCATTATTGTAATAGACGGGAAATCATCAGCAGTGTTTTGAGTAACCGATGTAGTGAGTACAGGACCTGTGCTTAAAGTGGCTTCATAAGACACTCCACTATTATAATTATCAGTAACTGCAGTGATTATTTCCTCCCACGCTTTGAGAAAAACATGGCTTGATACCTTACCTCTTTTAGAGATTAACATAATCTGATATACCACTTTTAGTACATCTCCACTATCCCCGTGAGCAGCATTTAAATTAGAGTTTCTTGGATCTTCTTTGTTTAACCTAAATGATAATAAAGCCTGAGTCTCATCTGCAGTATCTAGATCTGATAAATTAAAATCGCCCTCGTAGTTTACTTTACTCTTTAATGTAACAACTGTTGGAGCGGTTGTACTAATGTCTTTTAATAAGCATAGTAAAAACTCTTCCACCTCTGAGATAGTTATTTTGGATCTGGATTTAGGTTGGTATGTTAAATTGCCTATCATATTATCGGATTATTTGCTTGACTGTTAATTCTGCCCCACCTATTAATGGGTTCCTTGGTCCATACTTAGCAGAAGTGGATAAACCTAGGTAAGGAAACACTGCATAACCTCTTTGTTTGCCATCGTTTGAGGCTCTGTCATTTGGAGTCTTAAACCTGACTATTAATCTTTCACTACCCCAGAATACCAAAGCGTGAGTTGATCTTTGTGTGTATCCTGTGCCCCGAAAGTTAGGGCTTAAATTACTAAAAGCTTGTTGTACAGACTGGTTAGCTATTCTTTCAAATAAGTCTGAGTTACTTCTAAGTTTATCAAACACACCGTTCTTTATAATCTGTTCTGAACCAGATCTAAAGCCAATAGCGTTTGATATACCTAAAATAGCCATAGTTACTTAATGTAGCCTAATGCAATGAGCTTTTTAATCTCTTCTTTTATATCTAACCCAGCCTGCTTGTAACTATCAAGTAGTTTTTCAAGGTCAGCTTCGGTTGGAAAAAGGTCTGTTCGAATAATTTTGTATTGTGCTTTATCTTGAGACATAGTTTAATGATTAATTGTTATAGCAATAAGCTATTTGAAAGGTTGGAGAAACTGTTGCATGGGACTTAACTTTGTAAACTCCAACCCTTCAAATAACCTACTCGTTATCTGATTGAATATAACACTCACCTGTTCTGCCCATTACTTTATGGCTCAGTGGCTGTGTTAGTTTGACTTTGCCTTTGTATACTTTACCCCACATCTCCCAAGTAACATCTGAGTTTTGAGGTATCATTGGATCGCCTGTTTCAAGGTATAACAAATAGGTTGCCTTAGCGTTCTTTTGTTCACCTAAAATAGCAAAGACTCTATTAAAAGGAATACGTTCTATACACATTCTTTTATTAGGGATTAGTATATCTGTCGTGACTGTATCAAAAGCTCTAGTACTATCATACGATTTTGATTCGTAAGTAATAGTCACTGGAAACCTTGTAAAGCCTATCATATAATAGTTATTGTTTCTTTGGTGGCGTATCTGTATTTATCTAAGATAGCTATATATGCTGGGTCGTCCATAAAACTCCTTGCATAATTTCTTAGTTTCTCAGACATGTCATCAGACAACTCAATTTCTGTTGTCATTGATTTGATTCTCTTAGCTCCAGAAGCTCCTCCTAGCTCTGCAAGTGATATTGCAAAACCTGCTAGGTTTACAACCATGTTTGCTACCATATTCTGTACGTCTACTGGGTAGCCTGCTTGCCAACCATACGTTCCATAAACTCTTATGATACCAGCTGGTGATAGTCGTGCGTTAAGAAGCTTGATTGCGGTTACTGGTACTGTTAATCCAGGTATCTTGTTACCTTGAAAACCATACCATAAAACATAATCTTCTCCTAACACGAGTGGTTGCTCATCTAATGAAACTTTATTCTGGTTATCTATTGTTGTTTGTTTTAATACCAAATCGGTTGGTTGCCAGGCTCTTATACTTATGAAGTTAGAACCGTTTGTGTTTTGAGTGCTGTAGTTGATACACTCATCCTCAGTAATAACAATAGCTGGATCAGCAAAGATATTCTCTAATGCCAGATCCAGCTCTGTTTGAACAATGTCTAGGTAACTGCCAAGTAATGTTGCACTTATTGTGCCTTCTACAGGGATTAGTGCCATTACTTGTGCTACTGTCATTGTTGTTAGTTACTTAGTTCTCCTAGTGGAAGTTCATCTTCGTCAGATGTGTCGCCTGTAGGTTCATCGCCTGTAGGTTCAGCATCTTTAGATTTTTTTCCTTTAGGTTTCTTTACTTTAGGTTCGTCCTCTTTAGATTCATCTAACTCTAGGGTTCCATTTCCAACATAAAAGTTAAAAATGCCTGCGTCGTTGAATAATTTCTTGCTAACTGTGTTACCAATTAAATATTCTTTGTCGCCTAGTGTGAAGTTTGCTAAGATGTTATACATAATAAGATAGATTAATTAGTTCCTTCTACTCCAGTAGTTACAGTGAATTTAGCAAAAGCATTGTTGAATGCTGGTTTACCATTAGCCATACCAGATACTCTAAGAGTTTCGGTCTCGGATAAGAATCCTACTGAGCTGTCAGAAACAACCTCAGGAGCTTTACTGTTACCCCAGTAGTATTGGTTAGCGTAACCTACAGTTACAAGTGAAGTCTTGTTAGCTGGAGCGGTTGCATTAGTGTTTCTGATTACGTCAGTAACAATAACAGGGTAGTTACCGATGTCAAGTCCACTTGGAGATGTTTTCAAGATGTTAGGTCTGTCATTGCTAAGAGATCGTTCTAGTTTTACAAACTCGTTCTTTGCAGAAGTGTTCATATAGATACGAATATCACTAGCACGTCCAGCTCTTTGATCTGAGATAGCTTCAATAGCGTTTAATAGTGTGTCAAAAGCGTCACTGCCTACTGTAAACTCTGTTCCAGCTGTCAAAGCGTTTTGGTTCATACCAGTTGGTAATACACCAGATCCTGCACCATTAAGGATAGCATCGTCATAAGCTCTAGCTTGTGCATCAGCTAAGATCCTCAAGACAAACTGTAATCTGTTAGCAGATAGTTTGTTCATGAAATCTGGTCTTAGTTGTACAAAAGCACCAACTTTTTGTGGGTTAAGTAAGATGGAGCTGATACCTCCTTCGATTCCAGAACCTAAGTCAGTATAGTTAGCAATGTTAGTTGCAAACGCTGATTGTAGTTTAGGGTTATAGACTGGGATAGATAGATTGCCCTCACCTTTAAGGTCAAACTGTTGTACTGAGTTAGCAACAAGTCCTAGCTCGTCAACTGTTTCAGCAACAAAGTCAGCAACAGTAGTTTGCAAGAAGTTTGCACCACCTGGGTTAGTAAGTGTATCAAGTACACCACCTGCACGTTTGTAAGTAGGTTCATCAATTAAGTCAGCGTCAAAAAGTCCTCTAGCCATGATTGGGTAGCTTACTCCAGATTTGCCTTGTTTTTTGGATTCATAGTTAAACTCATTTCTAAGTTCTTGGTCATGAATAAGTAATAGATCTAAAGATCTGATAAAGTTTCCTTTAGTTGCTTCCATTGCGGAGACTAACATGCGTTTGCGGTCAGCGTCAACAGTAGAAGTGAAGTTTGAGTTACTATCGTTTAAGAATGTTACGATAGCGTCGTTTAAATTTTCCATATTATATTGTGATTATTGTAATTGAGCTAGTTTAGCTTTTGTAATTTGTGCTTCCATGTCGAAAGCGGTGAATCTCTTTGCCCCTTTTGGAGTCGTATCTTCGCCAAGCGGTTTAATAGCCCTTGCTTCGGTTTTGACCTTGGTTGGGAGTTTGAGATCTGTATTTAATGCTCTAATTCTAGTAGCTTCTTCCTCATCTGCGTTTGTTTTTTCTGTTTGTGCCCTTTCAGTCATCAGCCCTTCAAGTTTGGCCAATCTTTCTTCAATTTTGGTGATATAACCTCTTATATCATCCTCTTCTGGAGTATCTCCTTCTGGGGCTGGCTCATCAGTAGCTGGAATAGCTGGTGAATCTGGAGCTGCCTCATCAGTTTTGTCGATAATGACATTCCGATCCTCCTGTGGTTTTTCCTCTGGTGCTTCTGTAGGTTCTGCTGGGACTTCTTTAGTGTCCTCTGGTACGATTAAACTTTTTAGTTCATCCTCAGTGATTTTTCCTTCTGCAAGGGCTTGTTTGATTTGTTCTAACATATTTGGGTTATTAATTATTGACCTTACTATTTTTATCCCAGAGTAAGGCTGGCCTGGAGTTACATCTAAAAGTGATAACCTTAATAGATCCCACTCTCTAAAAGTGGTAACGCCTGTTTTAATGTCTGTGATTTGTTTTCCTTTATAAGGTTTAAACTCAACAGAGACGCTTCTTACTTGGCCTTTAGTTACCGCTGCATGTAAATTACCAGCAGTGACCTTCTCACCGTTTTTGTTGCGGTGAAACATCTCAGAATCTTTTGGAATATGAATATCTCCAATCAAAACCTTATCTAAAACAGTGCCATCTTCTAATTCGTAGTTTTCTGCTATTCTAGTGTTTCTTAGGTAAGCTCCAGTGTCGAAATCGTTATGGTTGTAATCAACAGTAACAACGCTGTGTGCAGTCCTCATGCCTTCTGGATCAATGATAGTATCCCAGCGGTCAACCCCATTGTAAACTAAAACAACTTCTAGTATACGCTCATCTGTGCGTGTGGCTAGGTATCTGATAAAAGCGATTGGAATCTCCGCTGTTACTCGATATTGTTTTGTAAGTGTGTCGACCATGATATACAGGGTATAAAGATTAAAAGTTGACAATAATGCAAAGATAGATTGTTATAGAAGGTAAGACAAGGTATGGCTAAAAGAACAAATAAAGTGACAGTGACTTTCACTGATGAAGAGAAAGAAAAGCTATCTGAAATTGCTAGAAATAGTTACTCAGTTTACCTAGCTACTTTTCTGTATCGTGTAGCGATGGATATTCTAAACGGCAAAATTAAAATCAATTAAGTATGCCTATAAAAATATTCTTAATCTTCTACATCACATCACTGTTTGCTCTGTACTTATTGCCAGCTTACATAGTACTAGGTCTTATTTTAGGAATAATATTTGTAACTAGGAGCTAATGCTCATGTTTACACATTGCCAGCTTATATTGACATTGTTACACTTAAAAAAATATTAATATGAGCTTACCAATTATCCTAATAGCCTTTTTCTTGATCCTACTTGTCCTAGGAGTCTTCGGTCAAACCTCTGCTAATCCTCAAATGTTAAGAACACTTGCGGTGGTAGGAGTTATAATCCTTATTATCATCTTGATACTATAAAAACATGGCAGATCTCAAAACATCTCTACTAGTGTACTACCTCACTCTAATTACAGTGTCGATACTCTATAGTCTTTCTTTACACTGGTTTTTATTACCATTGTATGCAGGGGTTATCTTAATCTTCCTAGCAATCCTACTTATAATAGGGGCTCGTTTCTAACTTTATACTATGTATCCATTACTCGCTCTTTATTACGTCATGCTACTAGTCATAGATAGCCAGCATGACATCTCTTACCACCTCTACCTGTTACCCTTTTACATGTTCATGATAGGCTTGCTAGGGGTAACTCTAATTGTAACTACACACAAAGTATGGCCAAAAAAATAAACTTAACTAAAGAGATAGAATCTAACATCACACAAGCCTTAGCTTATGCTGAGTCTGGAGATTATACACAATGTATTCTAATCGAGCTGGAAACAGCTAGATTGATTGCAGAGGATAATTTCCAGCTAACATCTAAGCTAATCATTAGTCAGAACAAACTGATCACTGATCTCAAAGCTGAGATCCAAGAATTAAAGAAACCTAATTGGTTTACTAAACTATTTAAATTATAATATTAACAAATCAACACTAACCGAAACAGGAAACTTTTAGCAGC
>Ga0222708_1000207_pt1 | contig 16498 bp, 15 predicted proteins | sample AntAcemetage1576_FD_179806 | JGI IMG/M metagenome (GOLD analysis project Ga0222708, IMG submission 179806) | Saline water microbial communities from Ace Lake, Antarctica - #1576 | ecosystem: Environmental > Aquatic > Non-marine Saline and Alkaline > Saline | place: Antarctica: Ace Lake... | reverse complement strand
CATCGCAAAAGGTGTGGCCCTCGGGGCCGTCGGGGTCTTACTCATCATCCCTGCGATAACGGTCGATCCCGCTGTCGCGGGCGGACTAGACGAAGCCATGCGATCGGCCGTGCAGTTGCCATTCGGCGCTCCCCTACTGGTACTGGTAGCAGCCGGGCTTATCGCCTTCGGGCTGTACTGCGGTGTGCGGGCCCGGCGGTCGACGATCTAACGACTGCGTAGCGTGGCGCCCACCACAGCACGATAATCGTCACCAACGCGAGTATCGCCGTGGGCACGAGCACAACTGGCCCGGCGCTGCCGACGCTGCGGTCGAACGACTGCTCGAGCGATCCCAGAATAACTGCGGGAATAAGCAGCAACGCGTTATTGAGCACGTGAATCAGAACCGCAATCTCAAGCCCACCCGTTGCGCGAACAATCAGCGACATTGCCACCGCAAAAGCGAGGTAGTAGCCAATCAGCCACGGGTCAGCCGCAAAGTGCACGAGGGTGAAAACAAGTGATGAGGCTATTGTGCCGATCGTGAAGGACACTCCCGATCTGGCCGACCACGACCCCACCGTGCGCGTGAGAAAACCGCGAAACCCGAACTCCTCTCCCGCCGCCTGTAAAGGTGTGGTGAGCACGATCATGACGATCAACGCGAGCGTGGTGCCATCGACTGGCGTGCTGATGATCTCGGCCGCGGCGAGAACGAGGCCACCCCCCGTGTAGAGCAGAAAAATCGGCACAATAAACAGTGCCGACCGGCGGACGAGGTGCCAGCGCCACGTGCCGACGACGGAGAACATCCATCGCGGGCGCACGCCATAAAACACCCACTGCAGCAGCATCGATATGGGAATCAGTGCGGCGAGTACGAGATTGTTGGCCAGAAATACCGTCGGTGTGAAAACGAGGGCACCCGAGATGACTGCATCGGGCGTGGTGAGCCCGAGGAGCAGGTCGACCTGGATAGCTGCGTACGAAAGCATCACGCTGGCCCCGAGCACAGCGAGGGCAAAGCTTGCCAGGGCGAGCGCGGCCACCCACCACGGGCGGCGCGGCTCACTGAGCGCCTCGTGATAGCGGCGCAGCGTGACTGGGTCAGCGGGCGACGCCGGCCCCGCCGCAAAACTCGAACCGGCAATAGGCACGTCGCTCATGTGTTGGCCCCTCGAGCGTCAACCGGCCACACCGCAATCTCAACCCCATCGCGCTCGATGATCAGATCGGCGGCGAGATTCACGGCGGAGCACACGTGGTTCGGCGCGATGCGCAGGCGATCACCGAGGGCTGGCAGCGGCGTCGCCTCGCCCCACTCGATCGTCGCGTGATGCTCTGAAAGGGCCACAATACGTGCCTCTGGATGCTCCGGGAGGCGACCGAATCCGCTGGCATAACCTGCACGGTCGGCGCCGAGCACTTTGCTTCCGGCATCGACGATCACACGGCGCTTGTGTCGGCTCACCACCGTGGTGGCGACGGTGAGAGCGATGTGCTCGGCGTTTATTGTGCCGAGTTCCCACTGCTGCGCGTCATTGAACGGGTATACCCCTGGGCGCAGTTCGGTGAGCACCCCGCCTCGTGCCACACCGACAGCGGCCTCAGCACTGGGGGTCGACCCACCGCTCACGACGGGGCAGGCAATGCCACGTTCACGCAGCGAATCGCGTGCGCCACGCAGGGCATTGGCTTCCTGTTCTGCCGCGCTCTCGCGCGCGTCTGGCGCGTAGGCATGGCCCGGATACGTGAAGACGCCATCGACAATGAGCCCACACTCGAACGCCATGGCGGCCAGGGTCCCGGCCTCGGCAGGGTCTACCCCGCTGCGGTGATGCCCGCTATCGACTTCGATCGCGACAGCCAGCGGCACGGGATGTTGACCGCCGGTCACAGCCCGTGCGAGCAGGTGAATGCCGGCAGCAGAGTCGACGCCGACGCGCAGTCGTATCCGGCCGGCTAATGCCCGCAGCCGGTGCGCGCGGGGGCCCTCGGCCCAAATGGGGTACGCGATGAAGATGTCGTCGATACCTCCGGCCGCGAACACTTCTGCCTCGGCAACAGTGGCCAGTGTCAGTCCAACAGCGCCGTGAGCGAGTTGCCGGCGGCCGACCTCGATGCTCTTGTGGGTCTTTGCGTGCGGACGCAGCGAGATGTCGAGGTGGCGGGCGTGCGCGGCCATCGTCGCAATGTTTGATTCCATAAGCGTCTCATCGACGACGAGATAGGGCGTGTCGCGCATGCGCCCATTCTCTCCCAACCAGACCCGCACGCGGGGCTTAGCTGCCGCTGGCCATCTGTCGGCGCAATAGTTCGATGCGCGATTGCAGCTGCGCCACGGTTGCCTGGCCCACCGCCGGCCCGCCGCACATCCGGCGTAGCTCCGCGTGAATGATGCCGTGGGGTTGGCCGTTGAGTTTGGCGCGTAGCCCCACCAGGCTGTTCAGAAGAGTTCTTTGTTCTTTCAGTGAGCGGTATAACGCCTGCGGTGCCGGTGCGCTCGCTGGTCGATCGGCAACCCGCCGCTGCTGGCGCTGGTGCCGAGCCTTCAGCACTTCGCGCACCTGGTCAGGCTCGAGAATGCCGGGTAGGCCCAAAAAGTCGAGCTCTTCGAGGCTGCCGACGGGTGAGAGAGCGCCGAACTCGTCGCCATCGAACAGCACCTTGTCGAAGGTGGCGCTGGATTCAAGGGCGAGATACGTGAATTCAGCGAGCTCTTTGTCGCTAGCCTTCTCTTCGCGTTCTGCCGCCGCCATCAGAGCGTCATCGAGCAGCTCATCGCCGGCTCGATCGAGAGCATGATCGCGTTCACGCTCCATCTCAGTGGCAAGCCGCTGCAGAGCGGGCACGCTGGGAATAAAAATCGACGCTGTTTCTCCGCGGCGCCTTGCACGCACGAATCGCCCGATGGCCTGGGCGAAATACAGGGGCGTGGATGCACTGGTGGCGTACACGCCCACCGCGAGACGCGGCACGTCGACCCCCTCAGAGACCATTCGTACGGCCACCAGCCAGCGAGATTCCGACTCGGCAAATTCGGCGATCCGGTCAGATGCGCCCGCCTCATCACTGAGTACGACGGTCGGTTCTTCGCCCACGATAGAGGCCAACAACGCGGCGTACGCGCGAGCGGTAGCCTGGTCGGTGGCAATGACGAGGCCGCCCGCATCCGGAATCGCATGCCGCACTTCGGTCAGGCGCGTATCGGCCGCGCGGAGCACGCCGCTCATCCACTCGCCACCCGGGTCGAGAGCGGTACGCCACGCCTGCGAGGTGACGTCGGCGGTATCAGCCTGGCCGAGTTCGGCTTCCATCTCGTCGCCGGTGGTAGTGCGCCAACGCATGCGGCCTGCGTATGACAAAAACAGCACGGGGCGCACGACTCCGTCGCGGAGTGCCCGCCCGTAGCCGTACTGATAGTCGGTTTGCGAGAGGCGAATGCCATCGGCGTCAGGAACGTAGCTGACGAACGGGATGGGTGCAGTGTCGCTGCGAAAGGGGGTGCCCGTCAGCGACAGGCGCCGGGTGGCACCCTCGAAAGCGTCGCGAATGGCGTCACCCCAGCTCAGGGCGTCACCACCGTGATGCACCTCATCCAGAATGACGAGGGTGGTGGCCTGCTCGATCAGCCCACGGTGCACAAAGGGCTGGGCGGCGACCTGTGCGTAAGTGACGGCGGCGCCGTGAAACGAACGCCCGATAATGCGGCCGGCGTTGCGAAAAGCTGGGTCGAGTCGAATGCCAACGCGGTGTGCAGCATCGGCCCACTGTCGCTTCAGGTGCTCAGTGGGGGCGACCACAATGACGCGTTCGACGGTGCGCCGGGCGAGCAGTTCGGCGGCCAGTCGCAGGGCGAAAGTTGTTTTGCCTGCGCCGGGAGTGGCGGCCGCTAAAAAGTCGCGCGGTTCAGTTTCGAAATAGCGGTCAAGGGCTTCGGCTTGCCAGGCCCGCAGGCGGTCTGCCGTGCCACGAGCGGCCCGTTCGGGGTACGACGGTGAGAGGTGTTCTGCGGCAAACGTTCCCACGTGGGGAGCACGGCGGTAGGTCAGGCTCACGAGACTTCGATGTTAGTCGAGTGAGCCGACACTGCCGTTCGATGGAGCGCCGTTCTAGACAGCGCCGTCTGGCACGCTGCCACGTCGTGGGGGCGCACCTTTCAGCAGAGAGGCCCGCTGAACGGCGCCGCGGCCAAATTTGTCGGTCAGAGCGTCGATGGCGCCCTCCGCTTCTCGCCAGGTTTCATCGTCATCCCACAGGCCATCGGCCACTGCCCCCGAGGGCAACAGGTTGGTGGCACGCACGCCGATGAGTCGTAGCCCGCGGCCTACGACCGGCGAAGCTGCGTAGAGAGCCCGCGCCTCGGTGGCCAGACGCTGCGCCACATCGGTCGGTTCTGGCAGTGTCTGCGAGCGAGTGATGGTTTCAAAGTCACCAAAACGCAGTTTCACTGTCACGGTGCGCGCGACCCACCCGCCCCTGCGCAGTCGTTGTGCAACCTGGTCGGCGAGCCTCAGCAGCTCTCGCTCGATCGTGGTGCGGTCAGTGACATCACGTTCAAAAGTGTGCTCATGCCCGATTGATTTCTCGGCGCGCTCGGGGGTCACTGAGCGCGAGTCGCGACCGTGTGCGAGGGCGTGCAGGTGAGCGGCGCTGGTGGCGCCGAGAGCCCGCGCGAGCGCTGCAAGCGGAGCATCAGCGACGTCACCAATGGTGCCCAGCCCCAAGCGCTCTAGACGTTGCGCTGACGCCTGACCCACCCCCCACAAAGCGGTGATGGGTTGCGGGCGAAGAAAGTCGAGGGTCTGCGCTTCCGGCACAATCAGAAGCCCGTCGGGTTTTGCACGCCCCGACGCTAACTTCGCCACGAACTTCGTAGCTGCAGCGCCCACCGAGGCGACCAACCCCGTCTCTTCCTGGATGCGCGCGCGCAACGCGGTGCCAATGGCAAACGGCGGCCCGAACAGCGCGGTGGCCCCGGTGACGTCGAGAAAGGCTTCGTCAATGCTCAGGGTCTCCACCAGTGGTGTGACATCGCCGAGAATCTGCATAACCGTGCGCGACGTTGCGCTGTAGCGCTCATAGTGCGGCTCGAGCACAATGGCGTGCGGGCATCGACGCAGCGCCACCGACATGGGCATGGCTGAATTGATCCCGTAGCGGCGGGCTTCGTAGGTGGCTGCGGTGACCACTGAGCGTGCTCCTCGATGGCCGACCACGACCGGTTTACCCCTCAGTTCGGGGCGGTCAAGTAATTCCACTGAGGCAAAAAAAGCGTCCATGTCGACGTGCATGATGCGCGCGCTGAGGTCATCGGTAGGCGTTTCAGTAACCGTTCGACCACTGCCGTCTTGCTTACTCATCGCCCCCACCCCACGCGGTCATCCTGCCATGTGACCGGCCATTGGGCGTGGCGCCCGCTGGTCTGACACTCTAGGAGCATGCCTCAGTTACATCCGTGGTCGCGGTACGTGGCGATTGGCGACTCATTCACCGAGGGAATCGGCGACCCTGAGCCGCAAAGCCCCGGGGGTAACCGGGGCTGGGCTGATCGAGTGGCCGAAGTGCTTGCCGCGGGCGCAGACGACTTCACCTACGCTAACCTCGCCATTCGTGGCCGGTTGCTGCCCCAGATCGCTGACGAGCAGGTCGATGCTGCTCTCGCGTTGAACCCCGACCTCGTGACGATTTCAGGCGGTGGAAACGACATCATTCGCCCCGGTACTGACCCCGACCGAGTCGCTCAACTCTTTGACGACACTGTGCGGCGGTTGAGCAGTAACGGCGCGACGGTGGTGATGTTCAACGGTCCTGACATCGGTATGACGCCGGTGCTTCGACGATTGCGCGGCAAAGTCGCGATTTACAACGAAAATCTGCGGTCAGTCGCGGCCAACCATGATGCGATCGTTGCCGACATGTGGTCACTGCGGCAGTTGCAGAATCCGCAAATGTGGGCACCTGATCGGCTGCATTTTTCGCCCCTTGGCCATCACACAATCGCGATCGCAGTACTCAAGGCGCTGAACGTTCAGCACGATCTAGTGCCGCAGAATCCGGAGCCGCTGCCCGCGCGATCGTGGCGCGCGGCCCGTTTTGACGATGTGGGTTGGGCACGCGAACACCTCGTTCCCTGGGTCGTGCGCCGAGTGCGTCATCAGTCGTCGGGCGACACTGTCAAGCCCAAGCGCCCCGGGCCCTGACACACACGCCGGATCCCAGCGATACCAAGCTCAGCGGTCAAAAAGCTCGACGATTGGTTGCCGAATTTTCCAGGCAAGACCGGGTCCGCTGAGGCGCCCGTCGAGCGTGAGAGCAATTTCTACAACTGTGCCGCCGTAACGAACGGTGAGGGGTGGCGAAGCCTTGTGCACCCCTGGCTGCAGTGTGAGCGTGTTCAGCGTGGTGCGAGCTTGCACCTCACCCCACACGAGAGCGTCGACTGTGTCAGCGACCTGTAGCCGCACCTGTTCACCCCAGGGGGCATCGTAAATGGCCACCGTGGTTCCCTCTTTGGGCAAAAGCAGGGTGTGATAGTCGTCGCGAACGCTCGAGAGCAGGCTACGAACGTCGGCAGCGACTTGGGCGTGATCTGGGCCCCCCAACACGACCCCGATAACCGTAAGTGTTTCGCCGTCAATCTGATGTTCGGCCGCGAAGAGCAGACATGCCCCCGCTTCGTCGAGGGTGCCCGTTTTGAGGCCGATGACACCGTCAACACCGACGATGAGGTTGCGGTTGGCATAGGTTCCGACACCGGGCACAGTGACCGCCGGCAATTCTGCTGATGCGGCGAGTACCGGATTCGCCAGGGCGATGCGCCCCAGCTGAAGTAGAGCGCGCGGCGACGCTGTGTTGTTGAGCGAAAACCCCGTCGTGTCAGCGACGGTGATGGCTGTGAGTTGGTGGCGCTGCAACCACATCCGCGCTTCGATCAGGTAAGCATCCACAGAACCGAACGCCCACACGGCAAGCGTCTCGGCATAGTTGTTAGCTGACTGAACCATCATCAGATCGATTACGTGGCGCTGCGAAATGGTCAGCCCTGTCGGCGCTGCAGCGATCGAGCCACCCAACCCCGCATAGGTCTGACGCAGCTGCGCATCGGCTGCAGTCAAGGTCAGGAGCTCACCAGGTTGGCCCTCGGCGATGGGGTAACGATCAAGTACGACCAGCGCGGTGACGATTTTGGTGATGGATGCGATGGGTCTCGCGCTGTCGAGGTCGGTACCGGAGAAGATCTGCGAGCTATCAGTAGCCCCGATTGCTGAGGCGCCGTAGTTGGGCAGTGTGACCGCGGCCGTGGGGGTTGACATGGTTGCAATGGGCTGCGGGATCGCCAACACGGCGGGAATCGGGGCCAGCAGCGCATAGGCGAGGTAGACAGCGATCAGCCAGCCCACCGAAAGAGCAGTGATCGGGAGAATGCGCCGTACAGCGGGGGCCTTGCCGCCGCCGAGCGTCACGCTCACGCCGAGTCGCGCCACACGATGTCAGTGGCGAGAAGCGATCCGCTCGAGCGGAGTGTTCCGCTGCGCACCTGCTCGAGAACTAGTTCAGCGGCGCGCGCCCCCAGCTCTCCAGCGGGCTGGCGCACCGTCGACAGTGCGGGTTGCGTGCGAGTCGCCCAGGCGCTGTCATCGAATCCGACTACGCCGACGTCTCGGGGCACCGCGCGCCCCGCATTGCGGAGTGCTTCGAGGGCGCCCGCGGCGACCGCATCGGAGGCGGCGAAAACGCCGTCAATGTGTGGGTCGATAGCCAGTAGCTCCGTCATGCCCGCAACCCCCGCGGCGTAGGTGTACAGCGTTTGACGGGCGACAAGGCCGTCGTCAAAATTTTCGCCCAGGGCGTCTCGAAATCCGGCAAGACGATCACGACCAGAGTCCCGGTCAAGACCTGCGGCGATCATGGCGATGCGGCGTCGGCCCGTGTCTCGCAGCCGCTCAGTGATCTGTCTCGCCGCGCCACGGTTGTCGATGCCGACCCACGGAAGTTGGGGTTGGTTGTCGGGGCGCCCCACCATCACGGCGGGCAGTCGCAAATTGGCAATGGCCTGCGAGATGGGGTCGCCCTCGCGGGCGGAGACAATGATGGCTCCGTCGACAAAGCCACCGCCAAGGTAGCCGGTGACTCTTTGGGAGTCGCGCTCGGTGTCAATGAGCAACGACACGAGTTGGTAGTCGGCGGCAGAGAGTGCCGTATTGGCCCCCAACAAGATCGCGCCGATGTTGGGGTCATCGATAAATACAGAGTCAGGTTCGTGAACAATAAGCGCGATGGCACCCGATGATTGCCTGGCTAGGTTCCGGGCGGCCGTATTGCGTACGTAACCCACTTTGGCGATCGCGGCGTCGATGGCCTCACGGGCGGCAGCCGAGACGTAAGGCTCAGCGTTGAGCACGCGCGACACAGTTCCTCGTGAGACGCCTGCTTCAGCGGCCACGTCGAAAATGGTGGCGCGCTTCAAACGGTTGGGGAGCTCAGACACAGCCTCAGTGTATCCAGGGCTTTGAGGGGTCAGTTTCTGACGAGCGCAGTCGTCGCGTCAGTCAGCGACAACGGTGATGCGAAGTATGTCGGGGTCGGTGAACGCATCGCTCTCGTCTGTGCTGCGGGTCGAAAATTCGCTGACGACGGCACCTTCGGCGCCCGCCTGAAACCAATGCCGTGTTCCGGGCCAAATCGTGTGTTGCTCGCCGGGCCTCAAGATCACTTCGTGCCACGCGGTGTACCACTCTGGCCGAGGAGCTGTAGCGCGAGGTTCGGGAGTTGGCTCACCGTCGACGTACAGGTAGACCGTCCCGGAGCGAACGCGAAAGGTTTCTTCTTTGCCCTCTTCGGTGCCGTCGCCAAGGTGGCGATGCTCTGGACATGTCTGGCCAGGGCTCAGCACGAGCTCTTTCGCACAGACACGTTGAGTGTTGATATAGGTGATCGCCTGCATACCGGTCTTGTGGAGGTCTCCGAGACCAAAGTCTGAGACCTCGATGCTGTCGCGCTCGTCGGGAGTGATGGCAATTCCGGCGGCTTCTAAAGCCCTCGCTGCGTAAACTCGAGCATCGTCGATTTGTGCGGTTGTCAACATGATGAAAAGTATTCCATCCGCTGTTGCAGTCTGCAACGGCACACGGCACACCGCATGACGGTGTGCTAGCTCGTCACCGTGACATCACGAAACAGGTCATGCAGCGACGGGTCCACGGTGCTGACAGCAGAAGCGGTTGGGCGTTTGCCACTGATCACCACGGCAGAGCAGGTCAGAGCCAGCGCCATTGCCTGCTCGAGCGAGGCGCGGCGGGTGATGGCGTACAGCAGCCCGGCTGTGCTCGCATCGCCGGCACCATTTGTCGTGACCGGATTCTCCGCCAAGACTGAAGGAAGGGTCACGGAGCGGTCTGCCCACATGTCGGCCAACGGGGCGAGCAGTGAACCACCCGCTCTAAGTCGCGCCGCAGAGGCCGTACGCACATGAAGTCCATGGCGGCCGGCAGAGATTGCGGCAACAGCGACGCCGTCACTGAGCATTCGGTTGGCGAGTTGTTCTACGAGTTCGGGCGAGTAAGGCTCGTCGATGCGCAGCGCAGAAGTGAGATCATCCAGGCTGGGGCTTGCAATATCGCACTCGGGTAAAACCCGGGCGAAAATATCGGCCCAATCACATGAACCGACCGGCGAGTTGGGATCGACGACGGCAAGGTCAAGAGACGTGGTTGCGCCCGCCGCGCGTGCCCGACGGAGAAGAACGTGGAGCGGACGACCGCCGTCAACCACCACTCCGGGGAGCAGCGGAGGGTACCCCACATGGAGAAGGTCTCGCCCCTCTACGTCAACGTGAGAGCCGTCAAATTCGTCGTTGGCGCCGGTGTGATGCCAGAACGTTCGATCGGTGCCCGGCTTCTCGAAGACGAGACTGTACGAGGTACTCAAGTTGGGTGAGATAGAAAGCTTCGGCTCTGTGAACCGCTGCTCATTGAGTTTGGCGAGGAGGATACGGCCGAAATCATCGTCGCCAACGGATGCGAACGGCGTGACCCTTGTGCCGAGGTCGACGAGCGCCCGTCCTGTGTTCGCCACTGATCCACCGAGCGAGATCGCAAGTGGGCCCACATCGAACAAGCGGCCGGGCTCAAGAACCGTTGTCACTCCAAGACGCGGTGTGATGTCAAGGCAGACATGGCCGGCGACGGCAATCGAATGCACTCGTCCTCCCGTCGTGGCTAGCCCTTGGCTTTACCCCACGCGGAGGTACGCTAAACAACGTTATCTCAGACCGCAAGGAGAGCCCTACACCATGTTCCAGTTTCGCCTCAACAGGCTTTTCAATGCGAGTTCAGGAAGAGCGCTCGACGTTGCCGTCGACCACGGCTTCTTTGGAGAACCGTCATTCATTACGGGGATCGAAGACATGGATCGCGTTGTCGAAACACTCGTCCGCGCCAACCCCGATGCAGTGCAACTTACCCTCGGTCAGGCGCGCATTCTGCAGAGGATTCCCGGTAAGCAGAAGCCGGCACTCGTGCTGCGCGCAGACGTTGCCAACGTGTACGGCAATCCGCTCGACGGCCACATTTTCAGCCACCATGTTCCCAACGCGATTGAAGAAGCGGTGCGGCTCGATGCTGTGGCTGTGTGTGTCAACCTCATGCATCTGCCGGGCCGTCCGGAGATTCGTGAGGCGAACATCCGGTCGATCATGGCGCTGCGGGAACAGGCAACGAAGTTCGGGATGCCACTTATGATCGAGCCCCTCGTCATGCAGGACAACGCGAAGGCAGGCGGCGGGTACATGGTTGACGGTGAGACAGACAAGATCGTCACGCTCGTCCGCCAGGCCAAAGAGCTTGGGGCTGACCTGATCAAGGCAGACCCGACCGATAACATCACCGATTACGCAAGGGTGATCCGAGTTGCCGGCGACGTACCTGTGCTCGTGCGCGGTGGCGGGCGAGTCGACGACCGCACGCTACTGGAGCGCACGGTGGCTGTGCTCGACCAGGGGGCGCGCGGCATCGTGTACGGCCGAAACGTCATTCAGCATCCGAAGCCAGCAGGCATCACAGCGGCGCTCATGGCAATTCTCCACAGTGGTGCAACTGTGAATGCCGCACTCGCGATGCTTGAGGAGAGTGCCGAGTGACGCCAACAACGGTCAACGTTGCAATCATCGGTGCCGGACTCATGGGGCGCGAAGTCGCAGCTGCGATCCAGCGTTGGCCCGCCCTCATCGAACACCCGGTGCGCCCACGGTTGACCGCGGTGTGCGACATCAACCCAGCCGCACTCGACTGGTTCGACGAAATCGATACCGTGACGACGAAGGTCACTGACTATCGTGAGTTGCTTGTCGACCCCACGATTGACGTTTTCTACGTAGCCGTGCGCCACGACCTTCACGAGAAGATTTACACCGATGTGATCAACGCTGGCAAGAGCCTCCTTGCAGAAAAACCCTTCGGTATCGACGAGTCGGCTGCGCGGGCAATCCTCGCCGCAGTCGAGGCGCATCCGGAAAGCTTCGTTCGCTGCTCGAGTGAGTTGCCCTTTTTCCCCGGTGCGCAAATGGCAATTAACTACGTACGCAGTGGCGCACTTGGCACAATTGTCGAGGCCCGCAACAGCTTTCTACATTCGAGCGATCTGGATGTGATGAAGCCGATCGGCTGGAAACGCCAAAACCAGTTCTGTGGCGAGGCTGGGGTGCTCAACGATTTGGGGTTGCACACCTGGCACGTGCCGCTGCGGCTGGGGTGGGAGCCTGAAAGTGTTTATGGGGTGTTGCAGAACATTGTGGCCGAGCGCCCGGGGCCAAACGGCGTTTCTGTCGAGTGCGACACGTGGGACAACGCGGTACTGCACAGCTGGGCACGCCACGACGGAGTGCGGTTTCCGCTCACCACGGAGACCAAGCGCATTGATCCCGGCCAGAAAAACACCTGGGTGTTCGAGGCCATTGGACTCGATGGCGGCGTGCGCTTCAGCACTAAAAACCCCAAGCTGGTCGAAGTTTTCACCATCTCTGCCGTGCCGGGCAGCAGCACAGAGCAGGTGTGGCAGCAGATCGATGCTGGCAGCCAATCGGTTTGGCCGACCGTGACCGGTGCAATTTTCGAGTTCGGGTTCTCCGACTCGATCCTGCAAATGTGGGCTGTGTTTCTTGCCGAGCGTGCCGGCGCTCTGGGCGAGCGGTTTGGATGCGTCACGCCGCAGGAGGCCGTCGCCACGCATGCGATCTATCGTGCTGGCATGAGGTCTCACTTGGAGGGCATAGCCCAAGCACCAAGCGCCGTGCACTGAGCGCGGGCACCCCTCCGAGGGCCGTCGCTCATCTGGTTAGCGTATGACTCCTGCGCCGGTCCGCTTGCGGGACAGTGCATCAACCGTGGCGGCGAGGATGAGAACCGCACCCGTCACGAGGAAATTCACGCCCGCGGGGAGGCCAAGAAGACCCAGCCCGTTTGCGATCACGGCGATAACGAGCGCACCGATGGCGGCATGGATGAGGCGGCCTCGCCCACCGAACAGGCTAACGCCGCCGACGACGGCAGCCGCAACACCGCTCAACACCAGCTGGCTTCCCGAGGCAGCCGTGACCACGCCGATTCGGCTCGCGTCGAACAGGCCGGCAACAACGGCGAGTGTGGAGCAGATCATGAAAGCCGACGTGCGAATGGCAATGACCTTGATGCCAGCGCGACGGGCTGCTTCAGGGTTGCCCCCGACGGCATAGAGGTGTCGGCCGTATCGTGTGCGGTCAAGCACGAAGGTTCCGATCCACAGCAGGCCGACGGCGATGGGCACCACAATCGGCACCCCGACGATGGGATCGCTCTCGATCAAGACTCCGTTGAGCGAGCCGCGGTTTGCGGCGCGGTCCGTGCTGAGAAGCGCCACGAAGAGTGCCCCTGCAACCGCGATGAGCACAAGTCGAGCCCACATAAGAATGAGCGCACGATTTGCAACACCGGCGCGCGCCCGCCGCGCACGATCCCACAGCGAGATGGCGACGGCGATTCCGAGAGCGGCAGCAAGGAATCCCCACCCGACGGCGACGGGGAGATTCTGGTTCATGATCGCGGAAATCTCGGGGGTTTCAATGCGAATGGTTCCGCCTGTACCGATGATCAGCAGTTGCAACCCCTGAAAACCGAGGAAGAGCCCCAGGGTGACCACGAACGACGGTATTCCTACGCGTGCGACGAAGAAGCCGATGAAGGTTCCGATCGCGAACCCGGTGGCGAATGCGACGAGCACTGCAAGAATCCAGTTGACGTCAAAATTCTTGACGAGCACGATGAAGACCCCTGCTGTCACGCCCGAAGTTACACCGGCCGACAGGTCGATTTCCCCTAGCAGAAGCACAAACACCAGCGCCATCGCCAGCATCATGAGGGTCGCCGTCTGCGTGAGCAGATTGGCGAAGTTGAGCGGCGTGAGGAAAAGGTTGTTCAGGAACGAGAACAGAATTGACAGCACAATGAAGCCAGCGAGCGCTGGCAGCGCACCCACGTCGCCATTACGAAGGTTACGAAAGTAGTTCGTGATTTGGTCACGTGCGGAACCTTCGAATCCGCTACCGATGGGCTGCGGTGTGGTCAGCGGGCTCGTAGTCATGAGGAGATTCCTTCATAGGTTTTAGCGCCGGTGATGTAGCCAATCACGTCGTTGTTGTTGGTGTCCTTCGTCTCCAGTGACGCCACCATGTTGCCGAGGTAGAGAACGCTGATGTAGTCCGCAACAGCGAACACATCGACCAGGTTGTGGCTGATGATGATGACTGCCACGCCCGACTCGGCCAGTCGGCGAACGAGGCTGAGCACCTGCTCCGTTTGGGCAACACCCAGCGCTGCGGTCGGTTCATCCAGAATGACGACCTTTGCGTTTTTGAGCACCGACCGTGCGATGGCAACCGTTTGCCGTTGCCCACCGGATAGAGACGACACTTTCTGTCGAACCGACTTCACCGTGCGCACTGAGAGCGACTGCAACGTTTGCGAAGCTTGACGCTCCATGACCCCCTCGTCGAGGGTGCCGCCAGAGGCCTCTTCTCGACCGAGAAACATGTTCTGCACGATGTCGAGGTTCTCGCACAGAGCGAGGTCTTGATACACAACCTCAATACCAAGGGCGGATGCGTGGCGAGGCGTGTGGAGATCGACGGGGACGCCCGCAAATTTGATCTCACCGGCATCGAACGGTTGAACCCCTGCCAGACCCTTCACCAGTGTCGACTTGCCGGCCCCGTTGTCACCCACCAGCGCCGTAACTTTTCCAGCGCGGGCCGTCAGGTTCACACCCTTGAGCACGTCTACGGGGCCAAAACTCTTGACGACCCCAGACAATTCAATTATTGGAACATCCATGCCCAAGTCCTTCCTTCATCTCGCAACAACGCTGCCCGAGATGGCCGATGTGCCACGGTGCAGCACCGAAAAAAATGAAAGTAGGGGGCCCATGGTTGGACGCATTCACGCCGACCCACGGGCCCCCCAACTACTGGGTGTTACTTGACTCCGTACTGCTCACAAGCTGCCTTCAGGGCCTCGGTGCAGATGTCGGAGGCCTTGAGCTGGCCGTCGTCGACCACTTGCTGAACGCCGTCCGGTCCGAGAAGGATCGGAGTAGCTGCGATGAATGGCGTGCCGTCAGCAAGCTTCTTGGCGATGACCGGGGTCTCGCCCTTCAGCAGCTGAATAGCGAGCTTCGACGCCTCGGCGGCAACCACCTTGAACGGCTTGTACACCGTGGCGGTCTGCTTGCCAAGAAGCACATTCTGCAAACCAGCGATGGAAGCGTCCTGACCCGAGACCGGAACGGTGAGGCCGTTCTTGTCCAGGATCGCGATCACTGCGGCTGCGTTTGAGTCGTTAGCGACCCAAACCGCGTCGATGTTGCCAGCGAGAGCCGTGAAGGCCTGCTCGAAGCCAGTGCCTGCGACGGGCGGGTCCCAGGTTCCGGGAACGTCAAACGCGGGCTTGATTCCGGCCGGTTCCATGACGGCGATTGCGCCATCCTTAAAGAAGGCAGCGTTGCCGTCAGCGGGGTCGCCCCCGACGTAGACGACCGACGCCGTTGCCGGGTCCTTGCCAGCAGCTTCGAGCCCGTCAAGGACCGTCTGGCCCATGAGCCCACCGACCTTTTCGTTGTCGAACGAGACGTAGTAGTCAGCGCCAGCGATCGGGCGGTCGTATGCAATAACCGGAATTCCCTGAGCCTTAGCTTTCTCGGCTACCAGCACGCCAGCACCGTTGTAGTCGACGAGGAGCATGACGCCACAACCTGCGCTGAGCTGTTGGTCAGCAATTGTTGCGTAGGCCTGCTCGTCACCCTGGGCGTTCTGGATGTCTGATTCGAAGCCAGCCTCGGCGAACGCGGCCTCGAGAGCCGGACGGTCACCGTTTTCCCAGCGGTCGGACGAAGCCGAGTCAGGAAGGATGATGCATGCGCGGGCGGCGGTTGGTTCCGTCGAAGCGGGGGTTGCGGCGCAGCCAACCAACAGCAGCGCTGAAGCGCTCGTCAACGCTGCGAACGAGATCAATGAAGAATTCTTCACTTCACTCCCTTTCTATGGTGTGAGGGTGAACTCCTCAGGTACCACCGTCCTCATTGAGCGGTGGCTCGCTTATCATGACCCAGTGGAGGGTGCAGAGATGACCAAATTACGGTCGGAGCTGTAACAAGTTCATAACTGCCCCGGGGTCCGGCCTTCCAGCGCCGGAAAGCGTTGATCCCGCGTTTTTTACCCCAGCCATGGCGAGGGTGTGCAATAAATCGGTTTGCGTACCCCTCACTCGGGTCGGGGGCGCGACCGTTCTCAGGCCGTCGAACCGCGAAAGATGACCTCCCCGAGCAGTTCCGTCTGCACCATCGCCCCCGGCTGACCGAATGCCGCGGCCAGCGCTCTGTTCGCCAGCTCTTCGATCGGCTGACGCACCGAGGTAATGTCCATCGCTTCGGCCAAGAGCGTGTCGTCGAAACCCGATACCGCCACTTTCAGGCGCTGCCCTGCAGAGCGCAACGCCTGCAACACGCCCACGGCGATCAAGTCGTTCGCGCACACGATGGCGTCGGTCTCGGGCCACTCACGAATGATCTGCTGCGTCGCCTGGCCAGCCGACGCAGCAGACATCACTCCCTCGATAAGGCGCAGAGGCTGTTCGGGGGCTCCATTCGACATAAGCGCCGCGAACGCACGCTCACGCTCGAACGATGTTGCGATCGTCGAGGCTTGCCCAACAAAAGCGAAGTGTTTGCGGCCGTTCAAGCGCAGCCCCGTCACGAGATCGTCTATCGGTTGGGCTTGATCCACGCGCACCCACGGAAGGTCAGTGTCAATCACGCGATCGATCTGGACGGTTGGCACGACTCGCGCTGACTCGGCCAGTGCCGCCAGGCTTGCCGTTACGTGGGTTGGAGAGATCAGGATCGCGTCCACCCGGCGATCGAGAAGAGTGCGCAGCGCCGCATGCTCCACGAGCGGATCGTTGTCGGCGTCGATGATGAGCACACCTATGCC
>Ga0222708_1000206_pt1 | contig 16546 bp, 20 predicted proteins | sample AntAcemetage1576_FD_179806 | JGI IMG/M metagenome (GOLD analysis project Ga0222708, IMG submission 179806) | Saline water microbial communities from Ace Lake, Antarctica - #1576 | ecosystem: Environmental > Aquatic > Non-marine Saline and Alkaline > Saline | place: Antarctica: Ace Lake... | reverse complement strand
TAGCGTATATGTTTTGAGTTTGAATTAAATTAGCTGCTTCACTTATCCTAAGGGGGAGTGTAGTAGTACTTATATTTAAATTATTTCCTAAACCATCATATAATACATCGTCTACTATCTGAACTAATCTAGGGTAGGTATCTTGTATTAATGTGTCTGTAAGATCATTACTCATTTGTAATATTTATTTTATTTTAAATTAGGCCATTTTTTCTTGATCCAATCCTTACCTAAGGTAAAAACAATCCTTCCAATTAATCCTCCTAGCGATCCAAATACTCCAAGTAAGAGAGCAGTCCATAGCTCTTGTATAGGTAAATTCATTATTAAGGTAAATGAACCTCCAAAAAACATTGATAATTTATTTTCCATGCAAAGTTTCATTTTTTATTGAGATATTACTCGTTCTTTTAAATATGCTTCTACACTATAACCTCTCAGCTCCTTTGACTTTACTCTAGCCCAGGTCTTGTTATCTGTAATCCTATACATTCCCATCCAAGTTCCGGCAGGTAAATGATCGAATCCATATATACTAGCTTTATCCTTTTTGGGATCTTCTATGATCCAAGTCTCCATCATATGCCCTTCAACAGGCTGGTTGGGATCGTGATTAGCATTTAATCTATCTAGAAGTTTATCCTTCATCATTTTTTCAGCTATAGCCTTAACCGTATCTTTTGAAAAGAATACATAGAAAGGATTACCTTCTTCATCTACTCTAAGGATCTGTTTGTTAGGGATCATTAATGGACCTACTACAATTTGCTGGTCTTCACTAGCAAAAGAGAAGTTACTCTCCGTTACCTCATTGGTATAAGCCGGTAGACTTGTTACATCTACGTCTAAGCTTGTATCTCCTGCAAGATCTCTAACTTCCTGTACATATGTATAGACGTACTGGTGTTCCTCTGTTAGACCCATTATTTCGGCTAACTGTAGAATTTCATAAGCAAGGGTTTGAGCAGCTACAACATCATTGTAAGAGGCAGATTCCATTTCATCTACTGTATGTTTTTTAATCCAAAATAATACATCTTGTAGTTTGGCTGATCTTTTTGCAACATCCATATCTACATCTAACTCTCCAGATACTATTTTTTTGTATAAAGCAGAGGCTTGTGAATCGATATCAAAATGTCTTGTGTTGTAATCTCCTATGGTAAGTTCTGATATTTCTTCTGTTTCCTGATCAAATTTAACTCCCATTTCCTCTTCTAAAGCTAATTTTATAATTTGGAGAGTTAAAATATCCTCTATCTCTACTTCATTAAATGCAAAGAAGTTTTCTTGTATGGCTGGTTTGTCGACTAGACTGTTAGTTTCAAATCCTAAAAAGCCTGAAATTTCACTTATAAGTAATTCTACTATTTTCATATTGGTATTTTTAATAAATAGGTTTTGTTATCCTACGTTTCTACGGGCATTTAATTTAGCCTCCGCCTCTTGTGCCGAGGTTACATCTCCGGTTAACACATACGTTCTGACTGTGGGTTGTACTACTGGGGTAATAGGTGCATCGGCCGGAAGATTATTTCTACCACTAGATGGGGATGATGTTGAGGGTGTTGATGATGACGAGGTACTCTTCCCACTTGATATTACACGTTTTGCCTGTGCTGCTGCTCCTATTACTGCTGCAATTTGAGCTGCATAAAAAATAGGAAAGGCAAATGCTGCTGCTGGTCCTGTTCCTGCTGCTGATTTCTGGGCTATATCTAAACCTTGAACAAACCCTAAAGCTGTATTAATAGCAATTTGAATTAAAGCTGCCGCCTTGGCTTCTTTAGAGTTTTCTTTTAACAGTAAAGAAAGATTACCAAACCCTACTGCTAGTGAATTAAATAAATTTAACTTCGAGTTTAGTATTGCATCATCTGCATCTTGGTTAACTCTTGCCGACTCATTATTTGTGTAAGTGTCTAAGGCTAATCTAGCAAGTTGGTATTCCTCTCGCTTTTGTAACATTAAAGTATCATGCTGATCTTGGGTAATCTGCTCTAAAAGTAGTCTCTCATTTATTATAGCTAATTCACTTGTTTCTCTTTGACCTAGTAAATCTATTTCAAACTCGTAATTAAGCTGTATTAAGTTGCGTCTTACATTACTATTTTCTTGTACAAAAAGAGTCTGAGTTTCATATAACTGTATTAAGAAGTCATTAGAACTAACCTGTATAGCTTGTAACTCCTCTTCATAAGCTCTTTGTTTTTGTAAATCCTCTACTGTAAAAGCTGTCTTTAGGGTTTTTAAATTAGTAAGACGTGCGTTTTCTAAGCTTATTGTATCAAGACCGTGTTTTTTAGCCCTATTAATTAACTCTGTATAGTATTCATCTAGGGTATCAAATTCTAATTCTCTAACCTGTTTTACGGAAGATACCTCTGCCTGTGTTATATCTTGAATAGTTTTTAATCTTTCTTCCTGTAGCTCCTTTAACCTTTCTACCTCTTTATCTGCTGCCTCTTCTGCTATTCTTTGTGACTCTTTATTAACAGCTATTTCCTCCTGCACACCTTTTACATAAAAATCCGCCTGTAGTTGAGATAATTCTACAAGTAAAGACCTTCTACTATCCAAAGCCTCATCCCTTTGTTCTTTTGAGTAAACATAATCACCAGGGGAGAGTTGTAATTGAGCAATTTCACTTTGAGCTTCTATCTGCTCTTGTAAAAATTCTTTCTGATCTTCATGAGCCTTTCTTCTAATCTCTGCTATCTCTTTTTCTTTACCACCTATAAGTTCTAAATCAGCTATTTCCATACCTCTTTGGGCATTTCTAGAAGTATTAACCATCTGCTCTACCCTAAAAGCTTTACTCATGCTTTTTATAACCCCTTCCTGAGCCTTTGCTAGTTTATCTGTTTCACCTGCTAATTTATCAGTCTCTGAGGATGCAGACATAAGTTTCTCAATAAGAAAACCTATACCTACTATAAGCAAACCTATACCGGTAGACGCTATTGCTACTTTTAATGCTTTAAAGGAGAGGGTGGTTGTATTAACGGCGAAACCTAAACCTTTAGTTACAGCAGTAGCCACAGTAGTTAGTAAAGTATTAGCCGCTATAGCTACATTGGCAAGAACAGTAGACTTACGTAATTTATTAAATCCGTCAGCCATATCAACTAAACCTCTAGTAAAGTTAATCGTAGCTAATGCATATCTTTCGTATTCATCAAATACTTTAGATTCAATACCCAATAATCCTATAGCACCCACAGCCGAAGAAACAGCACCAGTAAACAGCTTTAATGCTCCCTCTGCTGCTTCAAACTTTTGGTCAAAGGATAACTTAGTAGAGGTAGTTTCTAATTCCTGAATCTGGTTATTTATACCTTTTAAATCTCCTTCTAATTGATTTAGGGATTTATCGTCTACATTTATTTTTATCGATATAGTCTTTTCAGCCATTATATATTGTATATAGTATTAAATAGTATTTACGATAATTGCCAGTATTCTGGATACAGCTTTATTAGTTCAACAGATACTACGTCTGGGTAACTTATATTAAAACCGCTTATTTTGTTAATTCTAAATACTTGGTTTTTAATTATTACTTTATCGTTTAGTTTTATTTGTTTGTATTCGAAAGGTTCGAAGTATAAATCTAGTTTTACTTTCTTACTACCCTCCCAATAAATGCTATCAAGATATGTCTTCCAATATTTTCTATAGCTATTAAGTCCGGAATTCATATTTAATCCTGCTGCTGTAAATAACGTATAGGTGTTATTGAAGTGTAAATCATTGGTACTCCCCTCAATAGCGGGTAACGACGATAGGTTCGATATAGTTGAATACGTACTACTAAATTCTGTATTTGTTGCCCCCTCTCCTATATATCCTACCGAACCGCTAGTCATGTTATTTGTAACTTTATACCCGATACGTGGTTTGAAAACAAATGATTTCTGTGCTCCTGTCTCTAATTTGTATAGATGAGGAATAATCATATTTGAATTTAAATCTAAATTGAAAGTATATCCACCTGCTGATCCGGTAGCATTATAAATTAACGGAGCTCCTAATATTACTGGACCAAAGAAATCACCTATCACTACTGAACCCTGAGGTACATTACTATCTGATAATAATCTTAAGGTACCATACTGATCATTTGGTACAGAGTCTATTGCAAGTTTACTAAATCTATCATTATCATCTGCATTCTTAAGAAAGATCTCTCTCTCTAAATCATCTACAGTGTGGGATATAGCTTTACGTTTAGCTGTATCATAACGATAAGTCCAATCCTTTACCTCCCCCGCTCTCATCCATTCATCAAACTGCTCTATTTGAATAACAGAACTTCCATCACTAGATGGTATCATTACTAAATTAAATTGCTGTATTAAACCCTTTAGAATATCTATAGATTTAGTTTGGGAATCAAATTGTAAACCCATATCTACAGTCACTCCTTCAAAATTTACTGGTGTATTTACCGCTCTAAATTGTTGTGCTGTTTGGAGTAGAGTAGTCATAATAAAATTAGAACCCGATATACGTTGTACCTCTCCTCTTAAGGATAATTGTACCCCTGGGGCAAAACTATCAGAGTAAGATACATTTAAGTAAAAAGGTCCAATGCCTGAAGATTGATCCATTAAAATTTCTGCAGTATCTAAAATAATAGGTGATCCTCCTGTTTCAATGGTAAGAAATAATTTTATTTTTATTACATCCGCCCATACATTTTGTATTGGATTAAAAAATCCTATCTGACCTTGAAAAGTATATTCCCCAGTAGTAGGAATAGTATATATACCAGTACCAGGATTAAAATTATTCCCAGGATCAAGTAACTCTTGGTTTAAACCTACAAGGAAGGGTACTGTTCCGTTAACGGCTTGGTTTGCTGTGTTGGTAGCAGAGAAATCTGCTGTAGCATTCTCCGGTACAACCACACCCAATGCATCTTTAGCTTTAGGTAAGATATACATATTATTAAAATCAACTGAATCTGTAAATGATCCTGTATAACTAAACCCTACTTGTTTAAAGATTACATCTAAGACTGATCTTGCTTTTATAGCTGGTAGAAATTGTTTAGACAGTAATGGGTATGAACTGTTACCTATAGCCCCTATATCTGAACCTTCTTGCAATCTAGGCATTATAGGGTAACTATCCTCATTATCTCTTCCATAATCTGCTAAAGGGTAGAATACATTTCCTGATAATAAATTATCATTCCAACTATCTAGAATACTACCAGAGGAAAGTGTGTGGTTATAAGGACTCCAATCACCATCTTTAAGTAATTTGTTACCAAGTGACTGATTTAACTGTACTACCTTGTCAACTACTTCAACTGTATAGCTAATATATCCATCCTCCGAAGCAATCACTTCGAATAAATGTAACGTCCCTATTAAGACCGTCTCTCCGTTAAGTATAACCGAACATGGTAGAGTATTATACATTGCAGGTATATCGTCGACAGAGACGTCGTATGCATGATTGAAGAAAAGATTACTTATCTTAGTTCCCGGTATATTAAAATTTTGTGAACCTATTCCAAAGAACTTACCAAGCTCCTGTGACTCAACAGCAGACATATCCAGTCTTAACGGTATAGAAGAGTTTACCTCTAAATCGTATATATTATTTTCAAATTCTACTCTTATGATTAAATCATTTATCATACTCTAGATCTTCTTTGGTTGGCGTACTCCCATTCAATAGTATATTTGAATAATTTATTTCTGGAAGTTTCATTATTTGTTTGGTAATTGGTATTGGTAATTATTATGGGAACAAACTCGTTATTCTCCTGTAGGTATACAGATGGAGATTCCATCATTTCTTCTAACCAATTAGCATATTCCTTATCTATATAGTCTGTGTCTATTGAAAACTTATCTACCATAGAGGCGTAATACTGTGTATCTCCTCTTCTGTTTACATTGTAGGGACTTAATTGGCTACTATAATCTACAAAAGAACTATCGAACTTCTCTCTGGTAAGGTCTGTTACAGTTCTAACCGGGTTATATATAGCGTAGTAATCCCAAAATCCATATCTGTTTATAAAGGCAAAGTTTTTACTACTCCCACACTTCTTTGTATACTCTGAAGATAGACCTTTATCTGTGCCACTAATTACATGTACACCATCCCACCTGTCATTTATTATTATAGGTATACCCCCTGCATCGTTACCTGTAACGAGTAAGTTTATAAGCGGATTAGCAAAAGCTGTATCGTAATTAGCCATATTCTGTATACCTAATCCTATGGTATTAAAAGCTCCTATGGGTGATGATAGAGTTATATCTACAGTAGCAATTACAGATGTAATTCCACCGTTTTGTATGTTAAACCCTCTAACTAGTACACTTGCAGGAGTTGATACTGTATCCTGTAAAGTTGTTACAGTAAAATAATCTGTAGAATCTAGTATAACCACATTATTAAAATTAGTACCAACATTCTCTGATAGAACACCAGGATTATTGGTTAGATAAGGATTACCTGATGTAGGTGTATCAAATGAACTAGTATTAAAATTATAAGATACCCCGTTATTTGGATTTACATCTCCTTGGAATATTTGTAACGAACTACTAGCTAGGTTAGGAAATACAGCTACTGAACTACTAATACTTGTTCCGTATTGTTCTCCAAATTGCATTGTAAAGTCTTTTACCGAATCTATCGGTGCCATACTTCCTGTTATTCTCCAATAATTATCCTGATTTAATTTACCCTGTATAATAGGAGAAGGATCAAAGACGGCCACTCCATTAGGATTCTTTGTCTGTGTTACCCTTACCATAGAACCAGTATCACCCGCCACCATTACATCCATTACATATTGGTATTGAGGGTTTGAAGTAGTCACACTTCCTGATACAACATAAACTAGATTAGTAAATGCTGCATTAGGTGTTGTTGGTTGCTGGGTTATTTGTATCGCCATTATCTTTATTCTATTATTTTATTAAAATCCACATAAGCCTTCATCAAATACTACCCCACTACTTCCTTGTATCTCCATATAGAAATCTGTTGTCATTCTGTAATATCCTGCTGATACGAATATTGTCCCTCCAGCGTCGGTATAACAAGTATCCCCTGCTATTGGTAAGGCATTTGCTCCATCGTGGTAGTATGTGTTTGGTATACTTTCAGTACATACATCACTAAAATTACTTGTATTACTACTTGGGAATGAAGTTAAACTAGGTCCAGGAGCTGGCGTTGGTGCAGGGGTTGGAGCCGGCGTAGGAGCAGGTGTTGGACTAGGTGTTGGAGCAGGAGTAGGACTAGGTGTAGGTGCCGGTGTAGGAGCTGGTGTAGGGCTAGGCGTAGGCGTAGGTGGTACCGGTGGTGGTGTAGGTGCAGGAGTTGGTGCTGGTGTTGGACTAGGTGTATTACAAGTTGCACAATTAGCATAAACATTACTTGGTACTTCCTCAGATACTAAAGCACTTGAGAATCCAATTAAGAAACATCCTGCAGCTAATTGTACTGATGTCGTACCTGGTGTATATGATGCATCATAAGGAACTCTATTACCTGGTGTACCTGATGTACAATTCGTAGTTTCCCAAGAATTAATTGTAGGTGCAGGTGTAGGTGCTGGTGTTGGAGCAGACGTTGGTGTTGGTGCTGTACAATCTACTACGGATTGAACTGTTCCTGAACTTGAAAGTAATACTGCGTATATAGAATCCAAATCAGATGTTGTTCCTACTCCATACCATTTAAAATCTCCATTAAATCCAGAACCATATCCTGCTGAATCATACCATACTTGTCCTACTGGTATTGCAGTTGCTAAACTTGAATTAGTAGAATATACTGTTACACTTATAAGTTGACCACAAGCACCTGCTGATGTTGCTGAACCATTTAACTCATTTACATTAAACCTATACTCATATACGGCTGGTGGTGCCGGTGTTGGAGCAGGCGTTGGTGCTGGTGTTGGTGCCGGTGGTGTTGGTGTTACAGGAATACAATCTCCATTAACTGTACAATCTGTTAGATTTGGTGTTACATTCATTCCTTCAATACCTACAAATGGGTCTCCATTTGGTCCGTATTTAAATACATTACTTTGACTGCCTGTATTACATAATCCGAAATAAGTTGAATCATTATACTCAGTTCCTAATGTATTTGTTAAGTTTATAGAAGTTGAACCAACCCCACATTGGTTGAGTATATAGTATAAATCCAATCCACCACTAGTTAATTGACTGTTCAATACATCTACAGTAATACACTTACAAGATGGTGTAGGTGGTGCCGGTGTTGGAGCAGGGGTAGGTGCTGGTGTTGGTGCAGGGGTAGGAACAGGACTAGGACTAGGACTAGGGCTAGGACTAGGTGATGGGCTAGGTGATGGGCTAGGGCTAGGTGATGGACTAGGGCTAGGTGATGGACTAGGTGTTGGAGCAGGAGTAGGAGCAGGACTAGGTGTCGGTGTTGGTGATGTTATATCTCCATATCTTGGTCCTGTAATATTCTTTCTTACTCTAACGTTGTTAGATAATTTGTATTCTAATTCGTATTGAAATAATTTATTTCTACTTGTACTGTTATTTACCGAATACGAACTGTTTAAAATAACTATAGGAATAAAGTTATCCCCATCCTGAATAAAAACAGAAGGGGATTCTAATAGTTCTTGTATCCAATTGGCATATTCTTTATCTATGTAGTTAGTAGTAATAAGGTATCTATCGGTAAGCTCTACGTAGAACTGTGTCTCTCCACGGTTCGATTGATTGTAAGTACCTATGTTAGAGTCATAAGAAACAAAGGGTCTAGTAAAGTTATCTCTTTTAACAGAAGTATTCTTTCTAACGGGATTAGATATACTATAGTAATCCCAGAAACCGAATGAATTTATAAAAGCAAAATTAGTGTGATCACCACACGGTTGTACTATGGGTATAACTCTATTGTTATCCACCCCTCCATAGGATATGTTTATGTCACCTTCCTGTGTTACACTTGGCTGACCTATTCCTATGGTTTTAAACTCCTGTGATCCTATAGTATAAGATGCATTATTACCCGAATCATTGGAGTAGGTAATGTCAACATCTTCTGAAGTAATACCTGAATTTAATACCGATATAGTAATATAGTCTCCTACTGCTGCAGGGATGTTATTTGGCCTGTTAGTTAATAGGGTATATTCTGAACTAGAAGTAAAGTTATAACCACTACCGTCATTAATGTTTACTATACCTGGGAATACCTGTAAATAATTGTCTGTGCTACCGGTATAGACTGTCCTTGAAGAAGATATACTTGAACCGTATTCTTCACCAAATTTAAGGTTAAAGTTAATTACGCTTTCTACAGGGGAGAGTGACCCTGTTATTTTCCAATATTGATCATACTGTAAATAATCTCCTAACTCTCTACCTACATCTAGTATAGTATTACCGGTAAGGTTAGGGTATGTTTTTATTCTTGTTAGCAATTCAGTACTACCTGCCACGTATATATCTGTTACATATCTAAATTGAGGATTGTAAGCCAGGGAGGAAGATAACGTATACACAAGGTTTGTTCCCGTAACGTTAGGTGTGGTAGGTTGTTGTAGTATTGTTACTGCCATTAGTCTAAAAATTCGTCTATTGCGTCTAATATATCCTCTACTGAGGCTTCTTGTAATATGTCTTCTATTCTACTGTCAGTATCTTTAAGAGACTGTTCTATAAATCTTCTAGGTGGTTGAATTCTACTGGTACCATTATTGACGTACTCCCAATAGTAATTCATTCCTATTGCTATCTCCTCACCTCCCTTAAATACTTTAACACTAGATTGTACACTGTTGTACAGATTACCTGTAAGATAAGCAGCTGTTGGTCCGGACTTAATATTAGCCTTTACCTCTATGTCTAGTAGAGTGGCTATCTCCTTATATGCTTTATCTAGGTTGTCTGTCTTCATTTATAAGAATAAATTTTTCCTTTAAAGGGTATATTATATTTTAATAATCGAGCTATACTCGGAACTTGTACTTTAGCATCCTTAACAGATTTATAGGTATGTAGTAAATCTCCAGATAAAGAGTATACATATACTTTTTTCCAAACTTGGCTATATTGTACGTACCTAGTGCCTATAGCTCCTCCGGGTACTTTATTTGTTAATGTATCTAATCCTATTTGCTTAATAAAAGCCGCCTCTAGTTTATAAGCTGTATCCTTACTAACATTATTAACAAGAATAAGAGTTTCATATCCCCCTGCTTCCTCCACGATAGCTTTCCAAGCAGGTGGTCTACACCAATCCTCATTATACCTCTCTGCTCCGTAGTTTCTCCAACTACCTTTACCTAAATAAAAGCATTGCTTATTATCTTTCCTAATGTGACTATATACATAATTTCTCATACTATAAAGATACGAATTTATATTTTAGGATAGTGACAATAGTTATAAACAAAAGGAACAATAATATCAACTGATGCTGCCCAACCAAATGCTCTATCATTAAATGCTTCATTTACCGGGGTGATGTTCCCCATTACGTATTCTATATTTTGTTGGTTGGGTCCGAAGTTAAACCACGCCCCTATATCGTACAAATATATCTCTGTATTGGACATTACATCCACTGGACTGTCGTCACTAAGACTGGGTATGTCTAAAGAATATATTTCAAAATTAAGGGTACGGGTATTATCTACCAGACCAGGAGAGGACATTGGCCTTACAAACAAGTAAGGATAAATTATATTCTGAGATTTAGAATCTAGGTAATGTAATGGTCCTGTACCAAATGAATTTATAGCCAGGTGTTCATTAGCAGCTTGTTCAAAGAATCCAATGATTTGGTTATAGGTATAATTTAAACTTAAACTTGTTGACATATAATTTAGTTTAGAAGTTCTTGTACTCTTGCCTTACGGATCATTAAAGTTGCAGCGATTGTATTAATATCAAACCCCTTATCCCTTAATGCCCTTACTTTAGGTCTTAAATCATCCTCTATCACCGTAGCTAAACTGTTTATTATCGTCTCTCCCGAAGGATCATTAACAATAGATACTCTTAACTGCTCCTCTATATTATCTAAGGCAGATACTAATTGTATCTCCTCTTGACTTAATTCTTTTTTCTTTGCCATCTTACTTGTTGTTTGGTTTACGTCCTGATCTAGCTTCTCCTTTTAAAGCCGAGGGTATGTCTCCTAATTGGTTACCCACCTCTTCTATGGCATCTTTAACATCTTTAATTTCTTCTTTAAGACGTTTAACTCTATATTCTACTGAATCTGGAATATAGTTTTTATTCTCATCCTCTACCCTACCGCTGTATAGCATATATAGGTAGGTTGCAAATACTGCTAGGAAGGTTACTATTACTGTTACTATTATAATCATATCTTTATCTTTTATGTTGGTGTTGTAATCTTTTATTTTGATTCTCTATCTCTTGGTTATAATCTTTTTCTATTTCTAAAAAGTTTAATACTGTTAAGAAGTTAATATCTGTGATGGCTGTATCTCCTGTGATTTTGAGGATGTTAGTTTTAGTAAGGCTGTAAATAGTCCCCCACCACCCGTAGTGCTTTGACCAAGAGCTTGAAGAATCTCCTTCTCCATGAAGTTCTTCTCCACTATTGTCATCTTGTTCATCGAACAGAGAGTATCGTTTAAAGATAGAGTCCCTGTTGCGGCTATAAAACCCAGGCCACCAAGTATTAATTGTACTGGGAAGTCTTTCATCATTTCACTCCTTTCCTCCCTTACCTCGCTATCGTAACTCCCGATAGTGTACCAATCAAATGGATTATCAATTTTATTATTGGCGGTATTTAAACCGTATTTCTTTATAAATGACCAAGTACCAAATCTATGTTTAGTTATAGGTCTAAACAATAGAGCTGCTATGTGGTGTAGGTTTGTATTGGGATCTTTAAGTAAGGTTTGTAAATCTATAAACTCTCCAAACTTATTCCTGGCTAGGTTAGCAAAACCTAATACCTCATCATTATACTCTACTATAGCGTGAAACTCATTCTGTTCTGTGTTTATGCTCATTAATACTCCTGCTACCTCTGATATGGTTTTTAATGGCCACTCTCTAACCTCTTGTTCAGTAAAATCCGATAACAGAGTAATACTCTTTAGCATTTTATCTAAAGGGTCTAAATGGTCGAATTTAATTATCTCCTGATACTGTCCTATTGACAAATACTCCGGAATTGTTACTTTAATTTCTTTCATTGTTTTAATAAATAGGTTTAAGTGATTATTACCCAAAGTTGGGTCTAATGGATTTAATTCTTATAGGACTTCTCTCCATAAATTGGTTACGGGCATAATTAGCCATTAGTAGACTAAGTACATGGTCGTCTTTTCCTCCAGGCATGTGACCAAATGATAGACGACCGTTATTAGACATCTTGTAAGTAAACGTTCCTAACTCCCTATGTAATGCCGGACATAAGGCTAGGGTGGGTATCTCTATGGTATTACTTTCTATATCCGCCAATAGCTTTCTAACCATTAGTGATTTACTTTCCTGTGTGGTTGTAAATGCTTTTACTCTTCTGAACTTAGGTATTATAAGATCGTACATTCCTTTTCCTATACCGTTAGTCTCTATGTTACCCCCTATTATGTTAAACTTAGACATGCTGGTTGTAAACCTTTGTGCTATCTCCTGTAACGGAAGGTTATTTAGCGTCTCTACCCACAGTACTCTTCCTATTGGACTCATTATAGTCAACACACTAAAGTCATCGGTAATTCCGGTATCTACTCCTATGAAGGCATCTACCTTTCTAGAGGTATCATATAGGGAGACTATAGACACTTGGTCTATATTGGTAAATACGTCATTTGAACTATCTACGAATTCAGCTAGATATTCCTGTCTAAAGATATCTACAGGTAAAGAAGCTCTAGCCTCCTCTATAAGTTCTGTTTTTACATATGGACATTCAGGCAATGTAAACTTCATTGAGTAAACATCCTCTTTATTAAACCAAGTATATAAATGATTCTTACCTCTAGGTGTAGAGATCATAAGGCATTTACGTCCTGATGGGTTTAAGGTTGGTAGTATAGCCTGATTAAGAACTGATTCTTTAACAAAGGCCATTTCATCTATTACAAGGTGGGTGAATCTAAATCCTCTAATACTATCTCCGGCATCCGAAGATAAGAACTTTATGGTTGAACCATTGATAAGGGTTATAGTGGTTTCCATTCTATTACTAGCCAATATAAGTTCTTTGAAAGAAACTACTATAATGTCGAATACGGACTTAGCTTGAGAGAATGTAGGTGCCACCCAACCACCCTTCTGTTTCTTAGCACCCAGTAACCAATATAAAAATAGGTTAATAGCCAATAAGGTTTTTCCGGAACCCCTAGGTGCTACAGCTACACCAAATAATTGATCGGTGTCTGCATATCCTTTTATAAATTCTTTTTGTTTAGGGTAGGGGGTAAATAATGTAATTTCCATTGTATATTTTTAAAAGCCTTTAGGCGCCTTTAGATATCTTTAGACCTAGGTTATACCTACCACTAAAGGCCTCTTTAGATATCTTTAGATGATTACTCTTCTCCGAACTTAATTATAATCTCTGCTGATACTGAGGCATCTATTTTCTCTATGTTGTTACCTGTATATTGGAATATTTTGGCAATGGCAGCATCTGATAATCTACCATCTGGTCCTAATAAATGTTCTGCTAGTTTTTCTGTAGCTGGGCCTAATAAGTAATTCAATCTTTCTCTCCAAGCACCATCATGTAAATCTTTAGACTTAGACCAATACGTACAATAGGTTTGTTCGGACCTATCGTTATACTTCTCCCTACAGTAGGCTACCCATTTTAATTGGGTGATAGGAATCTCTTGATTATATCGAAGGTCATAGCACTCTTTAGCTCTCTTTTCTACCTCCACAGTATTATGTTTTTCCATACTCTAGTATTATAGAATAATTATATTGTTATCTTTAAATAAATAGGTATTGGGTACGTTTTAGTATTTACGCGTATTCGAAGGTATATCCCTTGTGGGTGAGTAAGGTAGGATACTTAGGGCTACAACATCCGCTTATTCCCCCTAGATCAAATTTAATACCTATACTCTGGGTTAACTGTCTGACGGCTTCATTCATCCCGCTATACTGTGTTCTTATTCCTTCTGGACTAATTACTACGATTCCTCTTTGGCGATGACTGTGTATTCTTTTGTAATCCTTTTTAGCAACTATTGCTTTATAATCTGTATTTAAAGTTCGAGCTTTGAAATCCGTGTTTGCAACTCTTTTTGCTATAGTTTCTGGATTTGAATAATCATAATTTGCTATTCTTTTTGCTTTAGCCTCTGGTGTTTGACATACCGTTCTACTATTTGTAACACTATGACTATAACTACCAGTATCCACTCTATACCCTCTCTCTGCTTGTAACTCCCTTTCTCTCCTCGATGCTTCTTCTATATCCATATGAGACTCTAACAAAATCATTACCCCCAGGGAGAGCTGTTGTTTCTGTCTTCGAACCATATCCTCAGTACAACCAACTTTCACTCCAATTATTTCGTAAATGTAATACATGCTTTTATTTTTATATAAGATATAAAATATTTTTGTGACTCACAACTTTTATAGGGTAATCTCTCCGGGGAAAAACTTTCCTAATATACTAGAATTTAAAGCAAATTCATCCTGTAGAACATCGAGTTTGAACTGCACTGATGTTTCACGGTGAGTTAATTCCTTTTTAGAACTACAATAGTAAAGTATATTTTTATCTACATTTAGCCACTTTTGGACTTCCTTATTACTCGACTGGTACTCCTTCCATTTACTCTCTCCGGTCACTTTTCTTTTTCTTTTCATTCCTTTTAACGGAGGCTTAGTAAGAGTGCTATAAAGACTTTTTTTACCGATATACCATTCCCTCGTCTCTCTGTTGGTTATTTTATAAACAAACCCAATAGTACCATTCGGCATATCGGATACCTCTGTTACAGGATGTCCTTTGTAGTTCCACATATTACTTGTCGATCTTTCCTGAATAACTCTTCCATCCATATTTAGCATATTTTTGCTGTAACAAAGACTTAGAAAATATCCAACCGTTTTCTACAAACTCTTTATTAAATTTAATTTGAACTCCCTTGTTGCGCCAACCCCACTGTCCAAAAATAGTGGTAATTACAATCTGCCTACGACTTCCAAAATTAAAAATTCTTCCAAAAGAAGTAAGTATGTAACTATCAAATGGCTCAGGTAGTACTTTCCACTGCTCATCTTCTACTAATACCGATTCAATCCACAGTGTATCTATCTGGGGTACATTTTCAATAATTTTCGGTAGAATCGATCTATCGTTATAAATTAAGGATTCAAAATCGTCTACATCCTGTTCTGTAACCCAATTATGTTTTGTAAAAACGTGTTCTGCATCTACCATTTGTGATTTAATATTAGCTATGGATTTAGTTTTTCTTCTCATTTTCGAACAACCATTTTTTATATAACACTTTTACTTGCTGTTTCATACCATCGTATTCACAACTACACTCTCTCTTATTAATTTCTTCATTACCTTTCAAAAGCCTCTCTGCCTCATATTGGACAGTTAAAGCCATCCCCCCCGGAGTCCTATCCATGTAAACCGGGTAGACTTCTAATAAAAATTCTATTTCTCCTTCAGTCATTTTGTAATTCTTTTAGATATTCTCTTACAGTACTTTGGATAAGCTCTCTTTGATTGTTACTAAGTGTAACTCTACGTCTCTCTCTACCTTTCCTATAGTTCCTATATATGTCTATTAAATAGTGTTTTACTATAAGGGAGAGACAGGTTATTGATAATATAAGAATTAGTATTAGTTCCATTCCACACACGTATTACATTTTGTTTTAATAGTTTTAAAAGCTCTGTCTATCTTTCGAGATAGGGAAGTTAACCCTCCCGGCGCTTCTTTTGCTAATTGAGATAAAGTTTCCTTATGAAAATAAAATCTTTTGATTAAAGATACTAGTTCTTGGTCTGGATAATTATTTAATTCCCTATGCATACAATCTAGTAATTCCGGGTTGTTAGCACTTAAAGGATTACTGTTCTCTTCCTTAATATTTTTATATTTTAAGTTATCAAAGATTTCTCTGGAGTCTATCAACGGTTTTCTGTATTTACAATAAAAATGAGAGGTACTACTCTTTAACTGGATTCCCATAATAAAGGTAATAAAGTTTTCAAGTTTGTTATTCTCAATAGTTTTAAGTTGGGTTGCTAATGGTTTTTCTAGAAAGAAAGTAATAGCTACTGCTAGCAAATCACTACCCCACCTTTGGTATCCTGTACCGCAAGTCTTTTTACAATTAATAATTAGTTGAGGATATATTTCATCTATTTTTTTTCTTACAAATTCTCTTTGTTGGGGTATAGTCATAATTACAATATAAGCTTTTTTTTTCATTCTACCAACTAGTTACTATATTATAATTAGGCACTTATTTTTTAAAAAAGAAACCCCTACATTTCTGTAAGGGAATCGACACCTGCCTTCGGTAGCGTCCAAAGG
>Ga0222708_1000204_pt1 | contig 16698 bp, 17 predicted proteins | sample AntAcemetage1576_FD_179806 | JGI IMG/M metagenome (GOLD analysis project Ga0222708, IMG submission 179806) | Saline water microbial communities from Ace Lake, Antarctica - #1576 | ecosystem: Environmental > Aquatic > Non-marine Saline and Alkaline > Saline | place: Antarctica: Ace Lake... | reverse complement strand
GTCTATCAAGCATAACCATTGTAGCAGGTTTCTTATCCTCAGATAATTCTTCACCACTTGAAAGTTTTTTAAGAGATTCAATTAAATCATCAGTTTCTTTTAATTCCTTATTATATTTCATTTTTTCTTGATTTAATTTCTTTTTATAATCTTTTTCTCTTTTATCTCTTTCTTCCTTATTAAACCTATCTTCTTTAGGTTCTTTCTCTTTATTATTGTATTTTCCTTCTTTCTTATTCTTATAATATGTATCTTTCTTTATACAATCAGGATCGTATTCTTTTTCTTTTTTAGGATTAGGAATCTCACCATCACGGCATTTTTTACTCTCCATAATTGGAGATTGAACATCAGCCATATTAGAAGCCATTGATGTTGGATTATCATCAAACATACTTTCAGATTCCCCTATCATTTCATTTTCATATGCTAGATATAATTGATTAACAATTTCTTCTGGCATTGCAAGAAATACTTGCATGTCTTTTCCTAAAATATCAGATAAGAAGTCACACTTTTCTGTGTGTGTTTGCAAATTATGCTCTTCTAATGCATTAGGTACTAATGAATCATTATTATTATCTTCATCTATAGGTACACAATTAGGTACTTGTTTACCACCCTTATCTTTCATACCTATTTGTTCATAGTTTTTCCAACAAGGATCATCACTATCTTTTGCTTCATCAATATCTTCGATATTATTAGCATCTAAACTCTCAAATATTAATCTAAAAGTATCTGGATTTGTAATATATGATTCACCAACTATTTCTCCACCATCCCATGCTGGTTTATCAGATAGACGTGATTTACCCTTTGCAAATGCAAAAGGTGTTTCATATGCACCTGAAGATGATGATGTAGTTGTTTCATCTAACTCGTCTTGATTATTATCATTCTCATTTAATGATCTACCATTTTCATATGAGGCAACTGTATTATCTGAATCATAAAAATCATCTATTTTATATTTTCCATTACCAATTGAATTAACGTGTTGAGCAACGCCTTCTTCACTACTAATTCTTTGAGCCTCTGCTTTTAGCAAATTTAACTCGTCTTGATTATTTTCCATATCTTCATACATCATTTTATCATTATCATTCATAGGGTCAAAACCAGCTTTAGCCGAGAATGCTCCAGATGAACCAGAACCAGTTGTTTCTTCCATGTCTTTCTGATTATCTAAAGTATCGTATTTCTTATTTATTCTAAATTCGTTGTAGTTTACATCGTCATTAACATTTTCATCAAAATTATCTGATTGAACTCCGGCTAATGAATTTATATGAGTTGGAACATTTTCGTCAATATTTTCATCGTCAGTTTTTTCCTTTTCATTATCTTTATTTTGAAGTTTATTAATACCTGTTTGATCTCTTCTTTTCTTCTGAACTGGAATTGCTGATTTATATTTAGATAAATAATTAACACTATTAAGAACATATTCGTTAAAGATAATATTCATAATGGTTTCATTATAATGATAACCATATTTTTCATTACCATCTTCTGCCATTTCATTATAAATTGCAGATAGTTTTTGGTCACTATGTACCAATCCTTCCATCTTATTTAAATCCCAAATCTGTTTCTTAATAGATTTGGTTTTTTCATTCAACATTTGGTCAACCTCAGTTAAATCAATATCATATCTCCTCATTGTATTATCATATGTTTTATCTAATTTTTCACCATGTTCGGTACGACTTTCCTTATCTAAAGTTGGTTTGAATTTTTGCTGTGAAACATTTATACCTTCCATTATTTAATATCTCCTTTCCATATATTTCTTCTAATCCATAAAAACTCTGCAAGTTTTTCAATTGCTATCTTAGCAATATCTACAACTTCTTTCCTTGAATCACTGTTATTCTTTTTTATATTCTTAGCAATCTCTTTTTCTAAATCTTTAATAATAAAGGATTTAATTTCGTCTTTAACGATTTTTTGAACATCAGATTTAGTTATTTCTTTAGCCACTTCTTTAATAATATTGCACACTTATTCAATTAAGAATATATTAATTATTTATATATAAATACTTAATAATTATAAAAAACCATAAAAAAGCTACATGGATTATTATATTGCTTTTCAACTTTTTACTAATGGTAAAATGAGATTCTTTGTTTAATTACTAATACCAACCCCTATTAAGATACCAGCACTACCAACTAAAATATATTTTCCATTTACTTTAATCCATCTCCAAGTTTTTTGCCAACCATTAGGATCGATTATATTCTTATTGAGTTCTGGTATAGCGAAACTCTCTATATTATACACTTTGTAGTACTTATTTGTGTTAAGGACTGTAAATGATACAGGGTAATCCTTTCTATCATTGATATCCCAATTAAAGGTAATTGTCTGTGTATTTGGAAAGTCTAACCCGTTAAATTTAATCTTTGGAATATAATTTAATGGGTTAGGTCTAACATTTAATATGTCAATATTATATATGAAATGAGTTGATGTGTCTTTTTCTACAAATGAAACTTTATTGTTTAAAGTATCAATATCAGTAGCTCCAACTATTAGAGTATTTAATGAATCAATCAAAGACTTATATTTTATTGTTGCAGCAGCAAAAATCTCACGATCTTTTTTCCATTCTTTATTTAATCTATTTACAGTAAGAAGTAAATCTTTTTGCTCTTTTGATAAACCAGTATTTTTATTTAGTAAATCTTTTATATCACCCTGTAAACTCCTTTTTTCAGCAACTAACTCTCCATTATTAGTTTGAAACAATTGGACACTATCTTTTAATGCTTCGTTTAATTTTATTTGTCTTTCAATCTTATCATTTAAATGATTATTTCTATTATTAAATAAGAATATAGTAAAAGATAATAAAAGTAGTAAGACTACAGTAATATTTGTTATGTTTACATATTTTTTCATTTTAGTATAGGCTTTCTCTCCATTCTTCATAGAATTGTTCGTAGAAACTTTTTAATCTTTCAATTATTTCGTTATTTTTTTGATCTTCTTTGAAATCAGGTGTTGCAGTCCAGTCAATGCCACTTGCTTCCTCAGTCTTAGCAACTTTTAAATCAAATGTTATGACACCATCAATTCCTCCACTTAAGAAAAATCCAATTGGGTCTCCATCATTATTATTATATTGTTTAAATTCTTCAATTGATACAAAAACATCTTGATCTTGAAATGCTGTTTCTATTTTCTTTTTCTGTGTTTCCTTGTCAACATCAGTCATGTCTTGAACGTCAAAATCAATTGTATTTTTTTGACTATTAACATTAGTTTCAGGTCTTAAGTTAGTTGGTTTATCAGTAACAAATTCATTCATTTTTCTTGATCTTTTGAGCATTTCTCTCATATCAAGAAGAGTTTTTTGATCACTTGATTCAGTTACAACTTCACCCTTAAAATATTGTCTCATTTTTTTCAATGAGATTCTAACGTCTTTATATGCATTCATACATATAAATACTTCTTATTTTTTTATAATTCGAATGTAAAACCCATTTATCTCTTTTGCTTGGATGTGTAAGAGACTAACCCTGATTGAGGATATACACACGGATAGTAGCCTATTAGTGTGGGTGAATAGTTCACAGTTCTATCAATGTAATTTAATTAATTAGCTATTAATTCCAATTTCTTTTAGAAATCTTTTAAAATTAAATTGTGGATTTAAATCACTATAATCAATATCATAATTACTTCTAGTTACAATACCTTGGAAATTTTTAGTAAAACTTTCGTATACATTAAGACCTAAACTATCTAATATTATATTGTATTTTTTACTAAGATATTTACATAGTTCTATAGTAGAAATGAATTGTTTTTCAGTATAGCTCTCCCAATATCTACCACTTTTCCAATGCTTTTCATATACTAATTCATTAGTACACGTTTCCATTATCCAATTATACCACTTATCTGTCTCATCATCATAGAATAAACTACCCATGTTCTCTAATACAATTGATATTGATTTTTTATCAATTTCCTTATCTACCATGAAATCAGTATAATATTTAGGGTCATAGTGTTGATAGATTTTACCATCTCTACTAATAGTGTATGTACACCATTTTTTTGTCATACCATAAGATTTTTTAGATAGACGTTTTATATGATTACTTTCAGAACGTAGACTTCCTGCTAAAATAATCTGTGTCTTCTTATTTTTACTTTTATAGTAATTTTCTGAAGGTATATTATATGTTGTTTTATCTATCTTTAAGCTCATTTATTTCAATTTCAACACCAGCCTCTTGTAATTTTTCATAGGAAACTCTAAACTCATTACCATATTTTTCATCATGAAAATTAGGTGATTTACTGCAAATAACCTTTTTTACACCTGAATTAATAATTAAGCCTGAACATCTTGCACATGGAAATAAATTAAGATATATCTTAGTATCTTTAGTACCTGAACCACCACTTCTAGCTGCATTTACTATTGCATTTTCCTCAGCATGGACAGTCCAATCGTATTTTGCAGGTCTATCATGTCTCTCTTCAATGTTATCATTAATACCTGAAGGAAAACCATTATACCCAAAGGATACAACTCTGTTGTCATTGTCAACAATTACAGCACCAACACGCCTAGATTTATCTTTACTCCATTTTGAAATATACTCTGCCAATTCTAAATATCTTACATTCCAATCTACTTTTTCTATCATTTTTTTAGTTATCTTAATTTTTCAATTAAACGAATAGTTTCATCAAATTTATCTATTTTCTTTAGAGCTTCTTCGTAGTTAACTGATGTGTATGTTCTATTACCTTTAGTTTTAAAAATACCCATATATTTAGTTTCACTTATGAATTCTTCCACAAATTTATTTGCAGATGCTATTTGACTTTTTTCTTTAATTAATTCTTTTAGTTTGGTTAAGCCCATTATTGGTTGACCAGATGTTACAGTACCTTCTTTGTAAATAAATTTAAGAAGTTTTTCATATCTATCTCTTTTAATAACAATGTCTTCCATATCTCCTTGATTTATTTGATATACATTATAATCATAATATTGTCTAAAATAGACGCCAAATATAATTATAAACTCTATTGAAGTTGAAATTACTAAAAATAGTAAAACATTATCAACATCTTCATTATTATTCTTGTCTATTTTATTTTTTAATTTGTTACTTAAATCAAGAATTTTTATTTTAAGATTATCATCTAGTTTGCTTATCTCCTCTAGATTAGATTCTATTGTACCTACATTATTCTTTACAATGTCTTGGATTCCATTTCTTATCGTTCTGTAATTAAGAGGTGTCTCGGCTATTCTATCTCTTAATTCTTTATTATCTTCCCTTAGAGATGCATTATCATCTAGATATGTTTGTTTATATTCAGCATAAAGATTATTGAGAGAATCAATATTACCATCAATGTTTTGCTCAACTAGTATATTTTTATTAGTACTTGTAGTTGCAAAATTCTTAGCTCCATTAAGTGAAAAATAAAAGCTTGAACCAACAAGTGCAACACCAAAAAACACCCATCCAACAAAATTCTTAGTTAATTTATGATTATTTTTTACTAAATCAAAAGATAAGTTTCCTAAAATTTTTCTTTTGATTATCTCAAATATACCTAATACCAAAACAGTTAGAAATCCTGCAATATATAATGCACTATCACCAGTTGTAATATTTGCACTTATAGCCTTATAAAAGGCAGGGTTCAAAAGAAAATAAGCAAAAAATATTGACCCTATATTACCAATAAAAGAAAGAAAGAATAGTGTGGTATTAAGACTTTTATTCTTTCCTTCAAAGTCTTTACTTTTTATTTTTTCTCTAAGTTCAATGTATTTTTTAATTTCCATAGTGATTACTTTCCATATTATAAATACTTTATAATAAAATTTTATAATAATCTATTCTATTGTAAATGATGATATTTCCTTATCATTCTTTTCAACTTTAATAATAAAATCTGGACAGATTTCATGATTATGTTCAACAACTAAGATTTTCTGAACACGTTGTTTAATACAATCAAGTATATTTATAAATTCATCAACACTATCCTCAGTCAATTTGCCCATTACCTCATCAAGTAAAAATATTGTTGGCTTCGACTTAGCATTAATCTGATTGAGAGCAAATTTAAGACATACTGATGCAAAAGTTCTTTCTTTACCTGAACCTGAAATAGCATCGATAGTTGTTTTTAAATCACCATACGTTAATTTAAGTTTTAAATCATCTTCATCTAACCATATATCAAAATCAACACCTTCTAGTAAATTTTTAGCCTCGGCATTTATTTTAGGTATTGCATAGCTTTTCAATAATTGAGAAGGTATTCCATCTCTATGTATACACTGCTTATAAATTTTATGTATATTATCATATTTCTCTTGTTTCTCAAAGTCAATAATTAATTGAGTTAAATTGTTTATTTTATTCAGACCATCAGTATATATTGATTTTTGACCATAGAGACTATCATTAAACATTTGGAGTTCATCATTTAATAGTTGAACTCTTTCCTTGGCTTTTTCAACACCTAGTTCAATTTTTTTATTTTCTTCAATTTGTTTTAATGAATCATTGTATAAGTTAATAGTTTTCCTATTATTGTCTATTCTAAGATTTTTCATCTCAATTTGAGGATCAATTTTATCTAGTTCAATTACTAACTCTTTTCTTTTATCAACATCATTAATTTGATTCTGAATTTCACCAATCTCTGCTAGTACACCATCTAAATTAATACTACTCTCCTCAATTTCATTAATATATGCGGTGATTAAATCTTTTTTAGACTTAATTTCTGCGGTGATTAGTAAATTATTGGCATCATGTGATTTTATTTCATTAGCAACAAGATACATTTCAGATTCTTTACTTTTGATTTTCTCGTCAATATGATATTGATGTTGAGAATCTAACTTCTGACCACATGTTACACAGATTTTACTATCTTTTAACTCAGAAATTTCATGCTTTAATTTTTTACCATTTTGCTTAAGCCTAAATACTATACCATTGTTACTCTCAATTTCTCTTTCTTTAGAGTATATTTCAGACTCAATATCTTTAATTTTTGATTTTATTTGGAATTCACCATCTCTATGAAGTTCCTTTTTATTTATTAATTCTTGATGTTTTTCTTTATCATAGTTTTCCCTTAGTTCTCCTATTGCATTTTCTAATTTACTTTTACGTAGTAAATAATCATCAATATCTGCAAGTAATACTTTATTATTGGATAATACATCATCAATATTAAGATTATAAATAGATTCGTCAATTTTATTTAACTTCTTGATTAAATCACTAATATAGTCATTACCTTTTAAAATTCTTTCATTTGCATTAGGGATTTCTAATTTACTGATATTATCAATTTTTTTATTAACTTCTTCATTTTTAGTCTTTAAATTTTCAATTTCCTCACTAGCTTTATCTATATTACAATTCACTCTTGGTTTAGAATTAGACTGTTCATCCTTAAGATAATCCTTATATGCATTTAACTTAGTATCAAATATATCTAAACCAGAATCTTTAAGTAACGAATCAATAAAAACTGAACGATCTGATGATAGAACTTCATTTAAAGTATCTGATGTAGTCATGACAACCCTCATGAAATTATCATAACTACCAATCCCTTTTTCAATTATAGCCTGTGTGGAATCTCTATCATCCTCAACCATATTAGATAATGAGTTATCATCTGAAAATTCCTCATTTGGATTAGATAATTTATAAAATTCAAGAACAGTTGGTGCTCCCTTTAACTCACCTTGTTTATTTATTTCAACAGTGGTAGTTCTACGTATACCAAAATATTGACCATTGATATCTATTACTATAGTTCCCTCACAAAACTTAGCACCATTACGGTTGTTTACATATCTACTATCACCAAACTTTACTCTACTTTCAGTCTCCCTAGTTTTATTATAAAGTACATATGTAATTAACTTCATTATAGTTGTTTTACCAGCAGTATTAAGACCAGTAATTTGATATAGTCCATTATTGTCTTCCCAATCAATATTCAAACTTTCATATGACATAAAGTTTGTTCCTGTTAGTTTAAGAATACTCCATTGAATATTAGTAAATTCATCAGGCTCAATTCTAGATGCTATTTCATCATCAAGTTCAATTACACTTTGAATTGTTTCGTCATCAGTACCAATTTTTTCTAAGTAAGTCTTAAATATTTCATGTTGAGTTGCTTGATCTACAATATTTTCTAATTGTAATTCATCAGCATCATCCATATCTTCATCTTCTAAGAACTCATTCTTATTAGTAAGTATTTCAATATTATATTTTTCGCTGAGGTATTCCTTTACTTTTCTTTGATTTTCAGTTGTTCTACTTTGTGGTAATGTATTCCACACTACACGAACTCTGTTTATTTTAGTTGGATTTTCTAGTTCAATATCTAGTTCATCAAAATCAGTAAACGTATTTACCTTCACAGTATTATAAGAATATTCATTTTTTATTTCAACAGTTTTAAATGACTTCTTAGTTAAATCCCAAAGCAAATAACCATGAAAATTACCATCACCCTCAGAAAAATTTTGTTCAATTAATGAAGATGAATATGCTTGTGTTGGTGATAATATTTGTTGAAGGTGAATATCACCAAACATTCCTAAATCACCCTTAAAGTGTTTAGGTTCTACAAGATTTTGATTATTAAATTCAAAGTTTGTTGGACTTATTGCCCCTTGTATTGGATCATGGAATAAATCAACGACTACATTACCTTTTGTTGGTTTTTTCTTTTTATTCCAAGGAGAATTGTTTTTTTCTCCATGTTTCCAGACTGCCCAAGTAACGTTATCATCATCAAAGAAACCAGTTTCATTGTAATAAATAACATTTGGATTATTAATGGTATTCACAATAGCCTCAATAGAATCAATTCTTTTTAGTGATTTTTTTCTTATATCATGATTACCTCTAGTAATTCTTACAGGTGCAATTGTAGCTAATTCGTTCAGAAAACGAGCAGCTAAAATAGTTACCTCTGGTTGTAAATCAATATAATCATGAAATAAATCACCAACGATTACTATTCTGTCAGGATTTTTAGTTTTTAAATTTTTAATAAAACTTTGAAATACTTTAGAATATTCCTCATGTCTTGCAGGTGATTTGCGGATATGAATATCTGCAAGGTGACATACTATATTTATCATCTCTATATTTTTTTTTATTTCGTAAATATAAAATATTTATTTTTAATAAACTAATTTAAGTTATTAAGCTATTTTTTTTATTTTATTTTTAAAATGACTTATTTTGTTAGATACCTGAGATTCACTTATATTAAACTCATTCCCAATCTCGGAATAGTTATATCCGTTTGATTTCATATTAATCATAGTGAATGTATTCATGTCACCACTACGAGATATGTGAGATAAAGTATCAACATTTTCCCATGAAATATCTGGTCTACATGAATCTTCAATTGATAGAGTATCATAATCAATATTAATACTCCTACTATTATTGTTTTCAATTATATCATTTGAAAAAGTACCATATTCATTATGATATACATAAACTAGTTTTTTCTTGCGACTTTTATCAATCATATAATTATTTGCAACATTAATAACCCAAGTGTTAAATTGAGATTTTGTGTTATCATATGTTCCCAATTTTTCAAAAATCTTTAATGATATTTCTGATACATCATCTTCAAAATCATAGTTTTTAGGATACTTTCTTTTAATAAAATGCTCTAATGTTTTTTTGTAATATTTATATAATTTTATTTGTGCTTTTTCATTACCACACTTTGTTTTCTCTATTATATCTAGAATATCTATTATCTTTGCACTCATACTTGTTGTTGTACTTTCTTTGATTAAGGTAATCATCTGTAGTGAGTTGCGTTGCACCTCTTAGTAATTCTCTTACTCTTTCCTCACCCTCAATTCTTCTTATTTCATCTAAATCCATATTTCCCTTCAATTTTACAATTTTTACCTTTTCACATTCTGATCCATATATTGCAGATAATTTTTGAAACATATTTATTCCATTAATATATGCATCAGGGTCTAATACTATTACCACATTTGGTTTTCTCTCTCCTAATAAATTAAACATTCTCTTTGAGAAAGTTTTTCCTAATTGTGGTGCACCATTAACTAAACTAAACATTTCAAATACACCTTCTACTATATAAATTGTTGAATCCCAATTAATATAACCTTCATTAAATACAATTAAGTCTTTATCTATTTTTGGATTCATATAAGGTGGTTTAAGTTCTTTCTTAAATGATCTAGCTACAAAGTAATTTATAATACCATTAACATCATATGATGGTACTATTATTCTACCTGAATATTTACCTTCAACACAAAAACCAATCCTATATTTAAGTAATTGATCAGTTGTAATCTTTCTATCATTAACCATATACATATATGCATTAATATGCTGTTGGTCTTCAGTATTAATATCATCAAAAGATATAAACTCACTAGGTAACTCTATTGTTAGATTTATCTCTTCTTCAAGATCGTCTTTCTTATCGAAAGAATCAAATCTATCAAAATATGAACCAGCATAACTTTTATATAAATCATAATCAGCTTTAGTTCCTAATAACCTAATTAATTTAGATAAATGACCTGAAAATTTGGGTTCTTCACATTTCCAACAATTAAAAACTTCATCCTCAGTATTAATTTCAAGATTGAATTTACCATCATTATGTCTTAATCCATCTCTTTGCTGACATTTAGGGCAGTTCACTTTTAGTTGTGGACTTTCTAAGTAACCTTGAACATCCCCTTCAAATATACTATATATCATTCCGTGAAACTGTTTTCCTTTAATCATGGTCAAATATAATATAAAAAAAGGTCTCCATCAAGGAGACCCACATTAAAAATACAACATTATAATAATATTTTATCTCGTTTCTGGAAATATTTCAACTAGTTTCTTTAAAACATATGATACACGAACATCTGGATTAGGAGTACGATTTTTATTTCGACCACGCATCTGATTATCTAATTCAATTAGAAATACCTTTAATTTACTAATCTTATCAACATTAATTTTTGACGGAGCTAATGAGGGAGCTGTTGACGGAGCTAATGAGGGAGCAATTTGATTCTTACTTTCAAATAATTTCTTATAATCCTCTTTAGCTTGTTTAGTATCTAACATTGATTTAGATAAATCAGTTTTTAATTTTTCATTTTCATCTGTTACAGCATCAAGTTGTGATTCAATCCATTTATCGCCTTTACTATTTTCAAGTACTGCAATTCTATCGCTTACTTTCTTCTTGTCATTTGTTTTTAATTCAATACCATCTAATAACTTATCAACTCGTTCTTTAGCTTTAATATCTTTTTCTAATAATTCTTTACTTTTTCTTGGCATAATTATTTAATTTAAATAAACTCATTTTGATTTTCTTTTAATATTTTTATATTTTTTTCAACCTTCTCACATTCAGCAAGAAATCTTAATTCATGTTCAAGTGTAAACTCAAACCATTCACCTTCTTTTTTTTGTGGTGTGTACATACTATGAAAATATTTCTCAATCAGATTATAGTATTCACTTTCATATTTATATTTTAACACCAATTTTTCACTATTACCTGTTTGTAATTGCTTCAATCTTTTACTTGGATTCTTTGAGACACCTACCTTGTAGATACCAGTTTCTTCAGAAAATATTAAGTAGACGAATTTCATATTAAATCGTATGCTTTAAGACCAGCATAACCAACCGCATATGCATCAGACATATCATATGATGAATCTCTTATAGTATTATTTCTAGTATAAAACCATTCTATTTGTGGTTCTAATTTTTCAACCTTCTCTCTAATATATTCTTTCTTCTCTTTATTCTTCCAACCCTTTGGAAATGAAAGTGTTCTCTTAATACTACCGTCTTTTTTCTTAGTTTCAACAATTAGTTCAGGACAAAAAATACTTCTTGATTCATGTACTGTTATCTTTTTAGGAATAACATTAAAAATTTCATATATTTTGTAACATATGATACCATTAAAACCTAATAGCATTGCAGTTGTATTAATATTCTTAGGTGTATTACTTAGTGGTGCTTCAATGAATACATCTTCAACAACACCCTTTAAGTCCTTTTCAATATAAGATTTATATTTTATGAGATAATTTCTAAGTAGATTTGCTTTATAAATGTATCTATCCTCAGCTTGAATCTCTCTATCAATTTTAAGTTCAAGATGCTTTAATACTATTAGTTTACCATCTGAGTTCCAGAGTGCCATCCCTACATTAGTAGTTGATACATCAAGAGATATGTAGTATGAATTCATTAAACTTCTTCATTTAACCTATCAATTAATTTTTGTATGGCTTTAGGATCAATTAAATACACTTTAATCAAATCCTCAATTACACCGCCTATTTTTAGACTCTTCCCTTTACAAAAGTTCTTGAACTCACCATGAATATCTGCATTTATAATTACAGATTTAGACTTTTGATTCATCATTGTGGATACATTTGTCATTTTAACTTTAATTTATATTAGTATTATTTTATAATAAATACTAAAAAAATAAAAAAAAGAATAAAATATTATAAAATACTTGACTTTTGTTTAATTATTTACTTAGAAGGGAATCTAATAAACTAGCATACATCTTTTCAAAGCAAAAAGCATCTTTTTCGTATGGTCTATCACTATATTTTACTTTGGTGGCTTGGATTGTATCTCCTTTGTATTCATACACACTATATGCATCGTTTAGAATTTTTAAATCACCTGATTCATACTGTTTAATATGTGCAGCCTCATGTAACAATATGCTATTCATTTCATCTGATTTAATATCTCTAGCTAACAATATTAAATATGTATGTTTGTAAAACATATTTGGGTATATTAACGCACGAATTGAAGAATTACCAGTATTTCCAAAAGATAAACTATTTGGTATTTGATCAATAATAATATATATTGTATCATACATTAATATGTTAGTAACAATTGATTCCATCACTTTATTAATTGGGTAGAATGTATTATTTTCTATAACTATAGCTTTTTGTGATTGAATTACGTCTAATCTATTATTTATTTCAATTGATTTTTTTTCTAGGTTTTTATTTTGTTTTTTAACAAAAGATAGAGAAATAATATTAACTATAATTATTAACAATATTATTAATATAATTTGATATTTTTTCATATTTTATTAAAAATCTAAACCAAATAGAATTGAACGTGCGACATTACTGTTTTTTTCAATTGGGAAGTTTAGTTTTCCTTTTGCTACTTGTATTCCGTTATTATCATATATTGCTATCTCAGTAATATATACTGATTCACTACCATTCCATGATGGATTTGTACTAAAATTAAATTCATTTAATGATAGGTTTATTGGTATTTCAGTTGAGTAAACTTTTGCAATAATATCAGTTCTGACAGTACCAAAGAAAATAGTTTCTTCACCAAATGATAGATTTTCATCACTCTCTTGTATTAGTGTAGGATAATTTAAATAATCTAAATTATATGTGTCACCACTATTATTATTGAAGTCAATATTATATGTTGTTGCAACTAAATTTTCAGGACTGATTCTATTACCAACAGTATGATTTATAATTTGACTTGTTACATCATATTTTCTCCATTCATCAGCATTTGGTCTTATTTTAACAGTCTCGTCAGTAATACCATCTTGTATCTGTAATAGTACATTTATTTTAGTTGCAGTAAATCCTTCACCTGAGCTTGTGGTTGCACTAGCCATGAATGGAAAGTCGGTGTTAGCATCAAAATAAAGACCAACTTTCTTTGCTGTTAATACATCAGTAGTTAATGTAGTAATATATCTACAATGTAATGCACTGCTAAACCCATAATCGGTTGATGCCGAATAAGGTTGATTTTCAAATTGATATGTTATAAATATTGTTTTACCTGTTGCCATATGAAGCTATTTAATATTAAATACTATGCTTTATTAAATTAACATTGTTCTATGTTGAATCCAGCACTTGATTGAGGAAGTGTCCAATTACGATTTGATTTATATGTTAAGGCTGCTAATAGTTCTTGATCTTCTATTATAAATATTTTTAAATCAGGAAATATTTTACCAACAACTCTTGGTTCAATACCATTGTCAATCAAATCAAGGTAGTCAATATTTAGACCAGTAAAACCTGTAAGACTTGAGAAGTCAGCACTAAGTTCTAATACTCCAGTTGCTAATGTATTATTATACCACATAACGTGTGGTATAGTTAATCTAGGTAATCTATTCGGTATATTCGCACTAGTCCAAAATCCTTCACCATAATTGTTTGATGGTGATAAATTACTATAATGTATAAGACCAATATTTTCAACTGTTGGTTCTAATCTTTCAATATATTGAACAAAACCAACAAAATTTCTACTAGGTAATTCACTGAATTTTTGACTAGTTGATTGAACACCTTCAATTTCTCTACTATGTATAATTGTCATATTCCATACTGGAACTTCTATAGTAGGAGTATCATAATTTTCTTGAAATGTTAAAACTGACTCAGTAACAAAATCACTTACAAAAGGTGATCCATAATATGTTTGTATTGCATCACCTAATGTATTTCTATCATTATTATTAGGGTAAACAAATATCCTTGAAGAGCCACTTCCAATATAACCACTAAAGTCTGGTAAGTTCCTATCAACATTAACAACTAAATTATTGTCTGCTAAATTACCACTGACTATAGTAATTATTTTATATGTCAGTTGAACTATTTCATTACTACCATTTAAGCTAGTATTTATATTACCAGTATAATCAGGATTAGACCATTTTATAAATAAATAATCACCTACTTCAGGTTCGTTTATATTATTACCGTAACTACTATCTTGTATTATATTTAATACTGTATTTCCACTTCCAGTAACACCTGAAATATTAACTGCAGCACTAGCCTGTTTTACATGTAGGGTATCATCAAAGTATTGATTGGTTGTAGTATCAAATATTCCTTTAGGTTCTACAGTATTACTTACAGTACTTTCTACGTTTTCTATTGGTGTTATTAGATTATTTAATGGTGGTACTGCATCCCTTCTAGTTATAAAGCTAACTATATCAGGGTCATTATCAACAGGTCTTAATATTGCAGAATCTTCAGGATCAACATTAGTATTTTCTCTTAGGAAATTATAATCTATTTCACTATCACCAACAGCAAACTGACTAAAGTTTAATTCACCCCTTGATAATAAGTCTCTACCTGCATCAGTTAATTTTATATGAATTACTGTTTGATCTATAATTATTGACATAGTTTCTGTTTAATATAAATACTTTATATTTTTTTTATTAAGCTTGAGTAATTATTTTTAGTATCTTTAATTTCTTTGACGTAATTAAATGAGCAAAATCGATCCTCCACATATGAAAAATCTTTATCAAAAGGATGTTTATCAACATAATTACATTTATTAAATAAATTTTTTTCAGTAAAAACACCTGCATTATGAAATATTTTATTTTCATCCCACTGATTTATTTTACTTGTCGCCCATGAAAAATTCAGGTTATTCCAGATTATTGTTTTATGATTAAATTTCCATGCGTTCCATAATACAGCCCACATATCTGCAGTCCATGCCTGTATAGGATGTTTAGGATTATATTTATCTTTACTATCATTCATAAATTTATATAATAATTCAGAATCTTTTTCTACCTTATCCCAATATTCATAATTAGTATTTTTCATTATATATTGAGCACCACCTGCACTTAAATCATTCATTTGAACTATATTTGGTTCAATATCAACAATTTCGCACATTTTAATAAATAATTCATTTCCTTTTGATTTTATATAACTACTATCAATATACGATTTTGTATCACTCAGATACCATACCTCATTATTTTCTACTGAATAAGGATATTCAATTTTTTCAGTAAATATTACGTCAGGGTCTAAATAAAAAAAACACTTTGCTATTTCAGGATAATCAATAACAAATCTCTTCATCATATTAGGTCTTACTGATGAAGCATAATTCTTATATTTTCTTTCATCTTTAAATGTTAATATATTTGCACCTGTTTCTTTTTGAATATATCCTAATTCTTTACTTCTTTTTTTCTCTTTAGATATTAAAAATATAACATCATCTAAAATTCCCAACTTTTTAAAGTTATTAATTTGTACTAAAATTTGCCATCTAAAATATGGACTATCTGTTGTTGCTATTATATACTTCATTTAAGTAGGGATTTCGGTATTTCCATCAATTAATCCACCTCCTCCGCTAGGTGGTAGTGTTGTTGTGAATGGAGGATCGGATAGATCGGGTGAATCAAACTTAATAACATTAATATTTAATATATCTGTTTCAGAGAAATTAACACCATCAACTGCAGTTTCAATAGATAATGAAAAGCTACCTATAGTATTTGTTCCTTGTTGTGATAACATTTGAACATCTGAAGTAATTGTATAGTTTACGTTAGCATTAATTGAATCTCTTATCAATACTTCGTTATTACCATATTGACCATTTCCATTTGCATTGTCACCACCAACGTCATTAACTACATTACTTAATATTATTGCATCACTAGTTAACATTATAACTCTAAATGGAATTGGACTAAAATTACCACTTCCTCTTAATGTAAAACTTA
>Ga0222708_1000203_pt1 | contig 16729 bp, 19 predicted proteins | sample AntAcemetage1576_FD_179806 | JGI IMG/M metagenome (GOLD analysis project Ga0222708, IMG submission 179806) | Saline water microbial communities from Ace Lake, Antarctica - #1576 | ecosystem: Environmental > Aquatic > Non-marine Saline and Alkaline > Saline | place: Antarctica: Ace Lake... | reverse complement strand
CCCTTGCGCAATCATATGGGAATAATTGCTTACTGCCCCAGGTGCGCCTGAAATAACCGCTTGCAAAGAATTCCCTGCCGTGCTTTTGCTAACAACTGAATATGCCGCCGCCGATGTGCCAATATTCGCGCCACCTGGTGCAAATGCTCCCCAGCTTGTAGGAATAACTCCCGTTATATTTACCGCCGCTTGCGTTGTTCCCCCACTGCCATTAAACATCGCGTTTGATAGCAGGTTACCCTCTGGATTCATCGCAGCGTCAAATGTATCTCGCGCATTATAGCTTAAAAACTCAACAGGCTTCAGCACAGGCTCAAGCACCTCTAACATACGTCTGCCAGCCCAATACGAGCCTTGCGTGGAGAAATGCACTTCGTCATAAAGCATTCCAGGTAATAGCTCACCATTTGAATCCAGAAGGTACCTTGTTGGGTCAGCAAATAAAATATTTTGATGTCTAAAAGCCAAATCATTTAAGTAGCGATTAACAGCAATCGCTCGTAAACGGTCTGCGTCGCTCCATCCACCAGAACCTGTAGTAGTGGTATGAATCCCGAGAAATAAGACTGCCTTGTGCCTCAACGCCGCCACATAAGCATCTATGGAAGCGATGATTGTATTATAATTAGTATTGTTTATGTCATTCGTACCAAGCGCAACAATAACTAAACTAGACTCATCATTTGCAGCGAGCGCAAGCCGTCCATTGTCAATATTAATTTGGAATGACGAGCCACTTACTCCGTAATTTCGCGATGCTGGTAATTCTATTCTCCCCTGCGATAATGTGCGCAACCAGTTGACGGGAGCGTGGCTATTTCTGAAGGCAAAGTTTACCGCAGAAGAGTCGGCAATCTGTGCGCTGGAGCTACCCAAAATAGAGGCACGCACCCCTGCTGTGGGTGTAGGATTATATGTTTCAATAAAATTATTATTGATCTTATTGAACGCCTCACCAAGTGAATCCTTAGTGTGATCTCCGGGGCTAATGCCCATGTTGATAACTTCTCTCATTACACTAATCTCCTAAAATTTTATAGTTTACTTATATTATATACTAAACAAAGACATTGCAAGCATTAACAGGGGGAAAAGAAATTAAGAGTTGACTAAATAAATAAATAAGATATGATAATTAATTAACACTACGAGGTATTAAATGAACTATATTAATTACGAAAAACCTATACGAAATAAGTCAAAGATTATAAAATATCCACAGATTATAATTAGAAGAGCTCCTGTTATTGGGAGGGGATCAGTCCAGTATGTGGGCTACGTTAATACTTTAGCTGTAAAAGAGCTGGGATTAGAAAATGAGAACACTATTAGTTTAGCATATGATCCTAAAGAGAAGCAGCTAAAGATTGAGTTTAAGCCTTGTGACAACATCTATACGCTTCGCTTGCATCAGCAAATTTTAAGTAACTCGGTTAAGAAAAACTCTAGAAGCTTCTCCTTAACAGGATTTTTTCAAGAGTTTGATTTAGATTTAACCTCTGACAGAGTAGTTTTAGATGTGAAAGTGGTTAAAAATTCAACACATGTTTTGCTAGACCTATCTGAAAAAGTCGTAAGTGTGGGCAGCAATGGATAAAGTCATCATAAGCGGGATAGCATTTGATACACTCAATAAATCCCACGAACTTCTTAAATCCTTATACGAAAATTCTCCTAATCTTACAGAGCTGGAAAGAGCTAAGATAAGGAAACATCTATCTGATGAGATAAAAACGCAACCCTTAAACCTATTGGTATAATATGTCCAAGTATGATATTCACCCTTGTTTTACCGCTCATGGTCAAACCACTATTAAGGTAGGGGAAAAAATATTAAACCCTGATGATTTCCCACCTGAAGTTTTAGCTGTCCTACCAATTTACCAACAGTGTCATAGAATACTGATGCAACATATACTTTATGAGGAAAAAAATGTCTGATTTTCAAGCTGAGTATTGGGAAAAAGTTTGCGACGTTACTTTGAATACTTTTGAGGATGCTTCATCAAATCTCCTAGAGTTTAAACCTTTAGTGAGAAACTACATAGTGGATGTCGTCTGCTTGAAGTGGAACGGTAAGTATCCTCTAGATCTTATGCTTCAAGAAGAGTGTATAGATTACTGTGTAAATAATATGAAGATTCAAAGATCGTTGCTCCCCCACCTAACTCCACATTTCACAGGTAGAGCATACATAAAAATGGCGCACTTCTTAATGTTGAAGTGTTACTATCAGGGGAAAATATCTACACAAGACTGCAATACGCTTTTAGCAATAGCGTCACGATGGAAAAAAATATAATTCAACAATCAAGGAAAAATTATGAGTGATACACAACAAAAAGACACACAATACAACAACTCTATGTCCCTACAAGAATGGATTAGGGTAGTTGGACTACAGAAAACAGAAGCACATTATCTCTTGAAGAAAGAATACGAAAAGACAGATCGTCCTTTTCAAATTAAAGATATAGTGTCAAAGCAGGTAGATAATGTGCTGCCTTTCAAACGTCTAGAAACATATGACTCGGAAAGATCCAGAAAACTAGAAGAGATAATTGTAGAATTGACCCAGTTCCATAAAGATTTATTAAGTATAAAGTCTATAGATTTAGATAAACTCAAAAAACAACTGGAGTCAGTACTGAGTAAAACTTTCGCTGAGGGTAGAAGTGAATATCTCGGAGACATTTTTGGGGGCTACTTAACTGTAGTGTTTTAAGATGTTAAGTTTAATTGAGGAGATAGGCTACTTTAGATTTAGACAGAACTTAACTTTGACCAGTATCTATGATCCTAAGATCTTTACGCGGTTTGATGCAATACTAAGTAAACTGTGTAAATCTAACAGGAGAATTTTAGTACCTCAAACACTACTGGGAGAGATACTAAATTTAAGTCCTCCAACACTGTCTAAATTTACAGTTCAAAACGAGTACACTTTTATAAGGGACTCAAATCTTAAAAGCGTTTTCTATTACGCTCCTTACGAAATGGCAGTAATGCAGAACTTAGTATCTGCTCTATCTGAAATTAATCTTTTAGAGTTTAAAGATAGCTGTCCTGTTAATTATAAGAACTTTAGCAAGCTCTTACGATTATCTTACTGTCCCAGCCACTCGGAAGTTACAAAAATATGTCTCTTCATGCTTGAAGATCCAGCTACGCTGTTAGACATATATCCAACTTGGACACAGAAAGAGTGGGAAGGAAAAGATAAAATTTGGATTGCTAGCATACTAAATCAAATTTCAAAACTAGAAGGAATATATTATGACTGAGATGTCTCAAAGAAATAAAAACAGACAATTGAAAAAGACTCTTGAGAGAGAGCAAGTAGTGACGTCAGAAATTCGTGACCTTGGAGATAGATTTATACGTAGAGACCCTACCGTAATGCAGGACATTGAGACGGCACAGGTGAGTATCAACGTTGGAGTCTACCTACTGACTGAACTTAGAAATGCGTCAGAATTTAACAGATACGGTGACGAGTTGTACAAGTTTCACAATCTAGATTTTGCAGAAAAATTACAACCTAAAAAGTTTATCATCTAATCATATGGAAACTGATCGCGATATTATTCCCTGCCCCTCTTGGGGTATCTATACAATTTCAGGTGTCCCCTACTTACATCAGGAGGCTGACGGATTGGGTAGAGACTTCTTGGATAAGGTTAATTCCCCATATAAGGTGACAACTAATCCTAGTATGTTGCGGCTGAAATGCCCTCACAGGATTAATTTTTATAATATGTGTAAACCTAAGTGGGTTCCAGATAAATTAAACATCATATTTTGGAGTTACGTACCTAATTGGTTGCGAGACAGCCCTCAACATATATTGATTGAGAGTTTAAACCCTATCAATCTACATACAACTCTCTGTAAGTTACAATTACTGGGATCGGTGGTTCGTCCAGAATCCACCATTATAGTTAATGAGAAACGTATCCTGACGCAGTTGAAGGCAGAATTAAACTTATCTAACACAACTCCGTTTACAACTTTAGACCATAAGGTGACTAACCCACACCTGTGGCAGGAAATTTCTAACTTAGTAAAGAACTGTCAAAGACCTATGGTATTTGTAGGAAGTAGAAAACTAATTGACTACCCCCACATACTGAGAGTCCCTTACAAAGAGGGTGAAGCTATGATTGAAGAAGCCCAACAATGGATGAAAGATCACATGACAAACATGTTAGATATAAAATCTCTTCCGAGTATCGGGAGTTATTTAATATTTAACTTAAAAAAATAATCTTTAGGAGAAATATTATGGTGGAACCTTTATGGGAATCACAAGTGCAAGATGTGGTTTTTGCAATTAATAATAAGAAAACAGGAAACTTATCAGACCCCGGCACAGGTAAAACTGCTCCTTCTAATGTGTTTATGTATTACCTCTGGAAGCAGCTAGGTATCAAAACCGTGTTCGTGATGCCTAAGAAACTATTCAGACAAAATAAAAAGAGCTTTGAAAAGTACAGTGAATTTGATGAGGGAGATATAGTAATTGTTAGAGGCACTCCCGCGCAACGTAAGAAACTTATGCAGGGTAATGGGAAAGTTTTTCTCGTTACCTTTTCGTTTTTCAACTCAAGGGCAAAGGGCTCTATGTCTGATTACCAGTATCTGAAACAGCATCAACCAGCTGTGGATGCTTGTGTTGTTGATGAGATACATATGGGATTTGGTAACATACAGTCTCAGAGAACAGTTAATTGGGTTCAAGCAATGCGAAAAACTCAGTACATGTTAGCCCTAACTGGAACCCTGATAGATGGTAAATTAAGTTCTACTTACCCATTTATTCATGTTGTTGAACCTAGATACTACTTTAATTATGCAGACTTCTTAAATCAACATGCCGAGCTAGATACTTGGGGTTCTCCGCAATTTTGGATTAATAGAGATAAGGTGAAAGCCATATTGGATAAGCATACTGTCAGACACACGTTTGCAGAGATCCACGGTGAAGAAAATGTAGTCATCATACTTGAAACCGTGGAGATGGAACCCAAGCATCGCAGCATCTATAAGAAGTTTATAGATACAGATTCCTTGGAACTGGAGGGAGAAATCAAACAGATGTCTAGCGGTGGAGAGACAGCTCTACGAGCTCGGCAAATGCTTCAATGTCCTGAGACTTTCGGGTATGAGGGTATAGATTTAGGTAAAGATGAGTTCATTTTACGACACATGATTGATGCTTCAGAAAATTCTAAAGCGACAATCATCTTCTCTACCTTTATAGATGAGCAGAAAAGAATATTAAAACTAGCCCAACAGGAGGGAGTATATGCCAGAATATTAAACGGGGATACAACACAAAAAGAAGCCGAGGCAATTGACTCAGAAATGTTGAGTAGAAAATTAAATATTGTCATAGGTAGTCCAGCTTGTATGTCTGTAGGGTTTGATTGGAATCATCTAAGCTCTGTAGTATTTTCATCTATAGATTATAAGGATTCTAATTTTGCTCAAGGGTATCGCAGAGGGATAAGGGGTAAGAGGAAAACTTCTCTTGCAGTATATGTTCTATACTATGAGAACTCTGTAGATGCTAGAATCGCTTTGAATGTTGAAAAGAAAATGCTGCTGTCTAAGGATATGCAAGAAGGTAAAAAAGTTACTGAATTAATAACTAGAAAAAGTAGAAAACAAACAAACAAACTGGAGGCGTTATGGGGTTAATTTTTAAGCCTAAACCTAAGGAGTTACCTGAGAAAGCTACAGGATCAAACAAAGTAACTGACCCGACAGACTTAGAAGTACTCATTGACAGAGTTACTGAAAAAGCTACAGGATCAAACAAAGTAACTGACCCGATAGAGTTACAAATATACATTGAAAAAAAGAATAACTTTCTTAAACATGGAAAAATGGTGACGGACTCGCGTCTAAAAGAACTCTATCCGGGACTAGTGCCTCCTGAAATAGTCACCCCTGAAGTGGAGGCATCAAAGAATAAATTATCAAAAATACTTCTTTACATAAAAAAGCAATTCTGATAAGTTTATAGAACTATTACAGAATAATTCTGCAATAGTTAAAGTTAAAATTTAACAATTTCAAGGAAAAGTAAAATGTCTCAATCAATAGATCAAGTAGGAGCAGCTTTAAAAGCTGCACAACAAACAGCCGAAGTAGTAATTGAAAATACTCCGGCTCCTACCCCAACAGCTACTCCTTACCAGTATGCTGCTCCAGCTGTAGTTGCAGCTGCTCCAGTAGCTGCTCCAGTAGCTGCATATGTTAGAGCTGGAACTCCTATGACCTTTGACGATGCCCCTGCTGTAGGACTAGCAGTAGATGGCTTTTTAAGCCCTAAAGAGTATGGGTTATCTTTCAAAGGTACAGGACTAGAAAAACAGGACTACTCTGATTACCTGTTTGATAATTTAGAAGTAGAGCTAGACCTGTCAACGGTTGAACTTATGAGATCTTTCAATTATCAATTAGGTGCAGGATATGTTTATGGTAAGTCTAGAGACAATCTTCAAACGATGGAAGTTCGCTCTGGAACAGAAGTTCAAACTGCTGTACCTTACGAACAAGCTATCGCTAGAGCCCGATTGGAGTCTAAGAACCCAACTTTAGAAACTCATGCTATTGCTGAAATGATTCTAAAGAGTGTCGCAGATGTATCAGGAACGGCTATCAAAACTAAAGTTTCAAAATTAGTTCTCCAAGCGGGAGATGACATAGGTTTCTCTACCAGTAAGACTAACTTCTCAGAGTTTTATAGGTTCATGACCCAAACATACGCTAGTGGAGTTCCAGTGTTTGCAATTGAAAATGGAAGTAAAGTAGCTAACAAAGATTGTGTGCTACGAATCCAGTTAGGTTCTCAGTGGAAAATTACTAAGCAAAATAAATTTGCACTTATGACTTATCAATTAGTATCCCACTATCTAAAATCAGCGGCTTAATATGTCGTTGCTCATCATTGATGGGTTAAATGTGCTCTACGATGACGTTGGTCATCGTAGAGCAACTCTCGCAAGTGTCTTACAGAGTTATGCTTACCGCCCAGAAGTAACTATCTGGGTTTGGGAAGGCATGAACTCCAAAAAAATTCGTAAAGATATATATCCTCAGTACAAACTAGAGAGGGAAAAAAGGAATATTGAGACCCCTAATAGAGAATATATGTATGACTCTGTAAGATTATTTCAAGAGATGTTAACTCACACAAAATGTTTTCAAATCTCTGTAGATGGTTACGAAGGAGATGATGTGATCGCTACACTATGCAAAAATTATCCTGACACCAAGAAATATATTCAATCTACAGATAAGGATTTTCTGCAACTGTTGGATGAGAATACAACAGGATTTATGTCTCCGACCCTCATAAACGCAGAAGTCCTCCCTCTAAAATATATAAGAATATATAAGACAGTAGTGGGGGATAAGTCTGATAGTATACACGGGGTTCCAAGTATAGGAGGTATTAAATTTAGTAGATTACCCCTAGACGAACTGCTTGAAGCTTTTGAAGTGGGGGATTTAAATTGGGTGAAGAGAATACTTAATGAGAATTCTACCCCCTACCTAAAACTTTGGCTAGAAGAGAACATGTCAAAGGTAGAAGCTATGTGGAAAATTACAGGGTTCTTCTACCCTAGCCCTGAAGAGATTAACAGTAACATGATAAAGGGAATTGTTAATGAGGAAGAACTATCTAAATTAGTAAATCAATATTTAACCCCGTCTTGGGGAGGAAATTAAAAATGACAGCGATAAAAGAAACATCAGCGGTAGCTTACAAAAGAGGTCTGGCTGACGGATTTAAAGAATACTATAACAAGGGCTATGAACAAGGCTACAAGGTGGGCCACACCAAAGGTTATGAAGAAGGAAACGATTTCGGACAAGACAAAAGCCTTGGCGAGGGTTATGATATGGGTATGTCAGAAGGCTACGAAGCTGGATTAGAAGATATTTTATCCCCTAAATCAGTAGATGATACGGCTGAGGAACTCGTGAGACTGTTGAGAGATAATCCCACAATTAACGGATCTAGCAATTACTTACAACTTAAAACCTTATTTGTAGGGTTTCTAAGAGATAAATTACCCCCTTACTATTCTGAATTTAACCCACCAAGTAGGAAATACTATGCCTAAAACAATTCAAAAAATTACATATATAAAAGACAATCAAGAAAGTTCTGAGCGAGAAGTCATTATCTTTTCAAAGCCTAACACCAACTTCATAACCATTGAGGTTACAGAGTTATCTGAAGATGATAGAGCAGCATTACTAGATATGCTCACTCGTCAGGAAGAAGAATTAAAAACTCTAAAACCCGCTTGGAAAAGTCTTAAAGCTGAAGGAGTAACTTTCGTATGACCAACATCAACCCATACGTTACAGGGCTTAGGAAAGAAATTCCTAAGCCCTTTCTCATAGATGCTACGAATTACTCAGACCTCTTCCCCTCAATCCTAGAAGAGTTCAGGATGTCTCCTATCTGTGGATTTGATATAGAAACTGAGGATTCTAATAGGCACGAGGGACTCAATAGGGTTATGAAAATAGCTGACCCTGAAGAAGATTCAGGTAATAACAAACTCGTATTTGATTATCGCAGAACTAACATCTGTGGCTTCTCAGTTTATGGCATTAACTCTGATAAGGCTTACTACTTTAACCTTTATCATTCTGACAGCCACAACCGCTTAACCTTAAAGCAGGTTCAACCACTATTGGACATCATCTCCGACAACTCTAAGATTTTACTTGCTCATAATTCTCCCTTTGAATTATCGCACTGTAGAAACTGTTGGGGGTTTGAGCCTAAGAATTTACTTTGCACGATGCAGTTAGCTGTAACCTGCTTCGGACCTGACGAGTATAATCTAAACTCTCTGTCCGCCTTAGATATTCGCCCAAACCTTATCGCGCTTCAATCCGAGATAGTCCGTAAGTTCTCCAACGTGGATTCATCTAGAGAATTTACTACTGAGCAGTCGGACTTGATTAATAAATTCTGCGGCAAGCAGAGTAAAGCAGCTCACTCATACAATGGAATTATAGCTTCTATCGCCTACAGCTATGGATTAAAACAATTAGTCCTCAGACTTTTCGGTCACGAGATGAGCTCTTTCAAAGAAACTCTAGGATCTAGCGTCCACATGGGGCAGCTTACAGGCGAGCAAGTAACTGACTATGGATGTGAGGATGCCTATTGGGTGATGCCTTTATTTCTAACCTTAAAAACCTACCTTGATCATACTAACCCTGCACTTTGGGAAACATTCTTAGTTCAAGAAAACCCAATGACTTACGTCTACTCGGATACCACAGTGCAAGGTATTAAGATAGATTTAGAGCAAGTTGAGAATTACAAGAACTTAGAACGTAAGAATTATGCACAAGCTCTGAGAAAGTATAAAGCTATCTTGAGACCGCTCATAACAAAAGAGTGGTTAGATTCAGACCTTAGAGAAGATTACCTCAAGCTAGAGAAAGCTTGGTACGAAAAATCAGGGTTGAAAACTAGACATGCCATCTATACTTGGGTTCACTCTAAGGACTGTGAAGATGACTACACACAATGCCGACAGGTAAACGGTTCGGTTTCGGACTCGTGGGTCGCAGAAAGAAATGACATTAAGATAAAAAGATTAAGTATAACTTACTACTATACGATTAGAATTTTACTCTATGATTTGTTCCCTAAGTTGAAACCAATTGTGGGGAGAGCTAGAACGGTAGAGAGTGACGCTGAGGCAAGAGGAAACTTGATTGAGAGAAATCCTGAGAATAAAGCCCTTGCAAGCATTATAAACATGATGCACGAATTAGGATCTATAGAGCAGAGAATGAAGCTCTACATCAACCCTTACGTCAACTTAGCTGATCCTGATACAAGTAAAGTGTATCCTGTTCTGTCCTCTCGTTTAGCATCTAGACGTATGGCAGGAAGTAATCCTAACTTCATGCAGTTAGATAAAATTAGCTACGTCAGAGGGTTCTTTGTTCCCGATGATGAGAACTCTATGATTGTCTCACTAGATTGGTCTCAAGTAGAACTTGTATTGATTGCTGAACTGTCTCAAGATCCTGAGTTTGTTAGATGCTACTCTCAACTCCCATACGAGGATCTGCATAAGGTTGCAATGTCTACTTGTTACTTCAGCACTCCAGAAGTCTTTGATGTTATCAAACATTTACCTGAAGATTTAACAGAGTATGAGAACGTTAAATTTGTAGATAATAAGGGGAATCAGCTTACAGGTCCGAAGTTTTACAAGTGGGCAAGAAAGGAAATTGGAAAGGTATCTAACTTCAACTATTGGTATAGTGGAGCTTTAGCCAGTGTGGGGGAGAGACTAAACTGGTCCACCGATAAGATGTGGGAAGTGACAGATGCTTACAGAACTAAGTTTCACGTTGCAGAAGCTTGGAGAGAAGGTGTCCGTAACATGGTAGCTAATCAAGGTTACGTTACTCTGATAGATAATCATCGCCGAGTAAGACTAGAAGCTACCAGTAACTGGTATCAAGTAATGCTGGACAAATTTGGTGGTAACGCTGGAGACCCGCTTAACACATTTGGCAATGAGTGTCTGAAGAGAATCTCTCGGAGATCCTTAAATCAAGCAGTTAATTCTGTGATTCAGGGAGGTTGTGCGGCAATCACTAAACGCTCTATCCTAAGTATGGAACAGCATCTGAAAACTTCTAAGCTTAGAGCTAGGTTCATGCAACCAATTCATGATGAGTTATTATATAATGTTCACCGTGATGACGTGGTGGAGTTTATTGCAGAAGCTAAAAAGATTATGTTGAACCACCCTGACTTAGTTAAAAATGTGCTCCTTGATTGCACAGCTTCTATAGGTCTTAACTTTAGAGCTTTCAACACTAAGGATAACTTGATAGGGCAATTTGAACTTGATGAAGCCCCTGAAGCCCCTTGGATTCCTAAGGAGCTTGTAGACTCTAAGCTTACCCCTGAAATGATACAGGTAACTATTGACAACATATTTAAAAGCCGAGGTTTAGATGTCTGAGATTAAAAAATTAAACCCCGGTCAGATAGGGGAGATTGCTCAAAAAGCTTTTGAGCATAAACTAAAAGTAATATTTAGAAAGTCCTATCACTTAGAGCGGCAGCTAGATACCAAGGATGTGAGGAAGAAAAAGTTCGCAGAATCCTATGCTAGTTTGCCGAAAAGATGTGCTGATTATGTTGTAACCTATCCTGATGGGGTTACTTGTTACACGGAAGTTAAAGGGATAGAAGTTTTCAAATCTAAATTTTACCTTGCTAGGTTAGAAACTAGACAGCTAGGCACTTGCCTACAGATGGCAAGGATAGGGGGAAGATACGACATCATTGTCTATGTCTTGAAAGATAAAACTTTCTACAGAATTACAGAAAAAATGATTGCTTTTAGTTATGAATTAGATAAAAGTTATGTAGAAATTACAGAAAAATTATTATATTTAATTTAAGAGAGCATATGAAATTTATACCCCTAGCACAATGTCAAGACATCATGATTGACATTGAGACCACAGGCCTCAAGCCTGACATTAACGCTATCATTCAAATAGCTGCTGTCCCCTTCCACCTTCCCACTTTCTCTTACGGGGAAAACTACCTAGATGTAGCCCTACATATTCCGGAAAGTCGCATCTGGGATCCTTCCACAAAGCAGTGGTGGGGCAACAAGAAATCTGTGTTTAGAGCTATTGAAGCCCGCATGGATCCACCAGAACAAGCATTACTCTCCCTACAAAAACTGGTTGGGGAACTCAAGAAACCTGTAAGGTTTTGGTGTAAGAGAATGTTTGATTACCAATTTATTCAATCTTACTACAGCATGTTCAATCTCACTAACCCTTTCCTTTATTGGGATGCAAGAGAGATGATCTCGTATCTGGATGGCGTATGCTTTCCAGATTCCCGTCCCAAGGTAGAGGTACAGGTACAGGGAGAGCTACATAACGGTTACGTGGATTGCTGTAAGCAGATAGAAGAAATGTTTGAAACTATTAAGCTGGTAAAAGGTCCTGACATTGAAGGGTTTGAAGTCGGATCAAAAGGAAAATTTTAATAATGAGAAATGATATGAAAGAGTTTTACGCGAAAGAATTAACCATTAAAGGTAAAAACATACGGTTCATTGGAGACCCTCACTTGGGACGCAAGTTTCAAACAGGTGTTCCACTTCACCGTAGAGGAGTGAGAGAAAGGATTCAGTTTGATACTTTTGAAGAGCAATTAACTCCTAATGATGACACCAATAGCATCATCATCGTTGGAGATTTGTTTGACAAGTTTAGAGTATCTAATGAGGTTTTATTGGAAACCGTTAGAGCGTTGAGATGGAAAGCTGTAACCTACTCACACGTTAACTATTACGTGCTTATGGGTAATCATGACATATCTAGAGATAGAAGTTTAGTCTCTGCTTTTAATATTCTGAAAAATTCTCTAGATGCCTCAGACCTTCCTAACCTATGTATTATAGATGAACTATTCGCTGAGAGTGGAGAGGGATGGGAGGGATTAGATATGCTCTTTGTCCCTTATAATGAGCAGTTTACAGGTGTTCAAATTCTACAGGAGTTCATAGATGGGCCTTACCAACACGTTGAGAAGTCTGTTCATTACGACCTAGTTGTCGGACACTGGGATCTTGAAGCTATTGCGGGCAATATTCCCCATAACATCATACCGCTTGAGCAACTAGCACAGCTGACAGACCTAGCGGTTACAGGTCACTATCACGTGGAGCGGTGGGACCTAACTCCTACGGAAGGCTTGAAAGTATTATGCACAGGCTCTATGCAACCTTACGCTCACGGTGAGGAAGGTAAGGATGTAGTTGACCCTGTCTACGTTACTGTGCCGCTAGCTGACTTATTAGGTAAGCTTAATGAGGATCCTGATTTCTATAAGGGGAATTGTGTGAGGGTTGAGATGAAACCTGAAGAGGATCTTCCAAGTTTTGAAGCTCTACAGATTACGAAGAGAATAATATCTGAGCAAGTAGCCGAGGACGGGTCTTTAGAGATTGCTCTGGAGGACTTCAACGTTAGAGACCTTCTGGGCAAAACTATCGGGAATTACGAAATATGTAAGGTCGTGTGGGAAGAAGTTCAAAATATATATGATGACAGAGTAAGAATGTCAGTAGGAGAATAAGATGTTAAATAAATTAATTATCAGGGGTACTTTCAAGCACCCCAACACAACAATAGATTTCACTACAGGATTCTCAGCCATTAAGGGTAGGAACGAATCAGGTAAAACGATGATCCTAGAGATGGTGGGATACTCATTATTTGGATCTAAAATGCTAAGAGGTAAAGCTCCAGATTACGCTGACCTTCATACTGAATTAGACTTCACCGTAAATGGTGAAGTCTATAAGGTGGTAAGAAGCAGAACTAAATCTCAACTCTTTAGGGGAGAAGTTTTAACTGTTACTGGAGTGAAGGAGCTGAACGCTGCGATTATTAAAGTGTTAGGCTTCAATGAGAAAGTTTTCTTGATTGCTAATTACGCTCAACAGAATCAAGTTACTGCTCTCTCAGATATGAAACCTACTGAGCGTAAGAAGATGGTGGACTCTACCATAGGTATGGACATCATTACCGAGGTGGAGCAAGAGATTTCTCTGAGAGCGTCAGTGGTTCGCGAACAGCTTAAAGCGATAGGGGAACTGCCTGACAGCCCTACCGAACCTGAGTTACCATTAGGTTATGTGGGGATTGAAGCTACGAAGAACGACGAAGTAGAGTTAGAAAGACTACAGGTTCTCAAATCTGAAAAGGATAAGCTGGAGGGGCAACTATGTAACCCTACTCACAATCCGGGAGTTTTCACTCTTCAAACCTTCCATGGTGATTTAGAGCTTAAGAATAATCAACTAAACTCATTAGTTTCTAGCGTTGCCGCTTTGAAACTTAAGTTAGAAAAAGCTGCCAGTACTCCTCCAATCTCTAAAGCGGAGTTAACTTTTGAGTTGTCTGAGTGGGATAGTTATACCCAGTACCTTCAACAAGAAGCAGGGTTCGCTGACCTCAAACACTTTGTACCTTCTGAGTATTGCCATAAGGTGTTGGATGAGTGTGAGACCGCTTGCATTTTGTGGAATAAATATAAAGCAGCTGAGGCTTACTACTTAGAGCAAAGTGCTACTACCTGCCCCGCTTGCGATCACACTTGGAAGTCTGTAGAAGCTCCTGTATTGCCTGAAGTGGCTAAGCCCTTGCTCAACATACAAGGTATTGAAAATGCGAGAAACAAATTAATTTTTGCAGAGAATCACAAAGACCGACTTGAAGAATATGCTTACTTCTTAGCAAATACAACTCCTAAGACTGCACCGTCGTTACCTAGAACAGACATTCAAAAGCTTCTAGATATATGGCAGTTATGTGAGAAGTTTGAGGAGTTAAAACTTGAAGTAGATATAAAGAATCGGGAGATAAAAACTCTAGAGGGGATCCCGATGCAGGTTGAAGCCAAGAGGATCTATGAGCGGGATAAAAATAACTATGATGCGAAACTTGAAACTTACCAGTTGTGGGTAGTTAGAAAGGATTCAATTGAGTTGAGAGTAGCTGAGATAGGAGCTGTTGAGGAAACTGTAGCGGCTATCAAGTTACGCTTACCCGTCTTTAGAAACTATGAAACTCTTAAGCTTATATTTGATAGAGAACTTACTGCTTGGTTTAAATTAATTGACTATCACGGGGAACTTTTTGAGCGTCAGAAGCAATACACTTTGGTTTCAAAAGCCTTGAAAGAGTTACGAGTAAAGATTAAAGAGTATCTTGTTCCTAGTTTGAATAAGGTTGCCTCACACCTACTCTCTCAAATGACAGGTGGAGATAGAAATTATATCTTTATTGATCCAGAGTTTGAAATCACAGTAGATGGTCAACCAATTGGGACACTGTCAGGTTCAGGTAAAGCTATTGCGAACCTCGCAATACGTATTGCTCTAGGGCAAGTTCTCATAAACAAGAAGTTCTCAGTGTTTATGGGAGACGAGATTGACGGAGATATGGATATTGAGAGAGCAACTTGGACGGCAGAATGTCTGAGAAACCTATCAAAAAATATATCTCAATTAATACTAATATCCCACAAAGATATTGAAGCAGATAATTATATAATATTATAGGATTAAAAATGTCAGACAAAATAAACAGACCGATATGTCCAGAGTTAGAGAACATCATTGGTGTCAAATACCCAATACTAGATCACGGTTGGGTTCAGGTTGTAGATTATATGGGAGTAGAGCAATCCGTTGTTGATGCTGCTCGTATCTCGTACAGCGGAGGCGGAACGGTCAAGCTTAACGATGATAAGAATTTGCTGAGATACCTTTGGGATAATCAACATTCTTCCCCGTTTGAAATGCTGGAGATAAGATTTAATATAGCGATGCCGATTTTCGTTATGCGTCAATGGGTTCGTCACAGAACCGCTTGTCTTGCGGGAGATAATGTTTTGAATTTTAGTTTACCTAAAAGAAATAAGCATCACCCAAAAACGGTAGAAGAAACTTACAAAATATTTAAGCAGTTAAAAATGCAAAAAGCCTGTAGGACGGCTGAAAAAGATGAAAATGTAGACTTGGTAGACGAAAATGTTCGTTATAAAGCTACGGATCTAGCACGACTTTTAAATCTGAAGCCCGCTATTCTTCAACAGAGATGTAGCAAGTATGGGTTAAAAAGTGAAAAGGTCGCGGGGATATTCTACGTCTGGGGAAAAGATTACCTAGATTGGAAATCCGTGGAGCGTCAGATGCCAATACATAATAAGATGCGTCAAATGAGATTAAGGTCTCTAAATGAATACAGTTTAACCCTGCAACACACCAACATTGTAGATATTTGGGAGAGTGGGGTTAAAAAAATATACCTTGTAAAGCTACCAAATGGTAACTCTGTAAAATGTTCTGAAGATCACCTAATACACACAAACAAAGGATGGCTTAAACTCAATGAGTTCTATAACATAGTTGAAGGTACTTGGAATACAGATATTAAACTATCTAACTTCAAGCCAATTCTGGGGGAAAGTTTAATATTAGAGGGGGAGTTTAATAAGGATGCCCCTACTGAGGTGTGGAAGAAAATGATAGGTTTTGAAGATAGGTATGAAATATCTTCTCTAGGTAGAGTAAAAAGTCATTATTTAGGGAAAGTTATGGATAAAAAAATATTCGTATCCCAAGGGAGACACACAGTTAGATTATCTACAAAGGGTAAAGGAGCCCAAGCAATGGGTGTTTACAGGCTCTTGGCAGAGAACTTCATACCTAACCCTGACAATCTTCCGCTAGTTTGTCACAGAGATGGTAACAGTCTAAATGACAATTTAGATAATTTATACTGGGGAACGTATGCAGATAACACTCAAGATTCCTTAGCTCACGATACTTTTAACAAGTTAAGACACGATTTTTCTGAGATAGAATCTATCACGGCATTAGGGGAAGAAATGACTTATGATTTAGAAGTTGAGGGGCCACACCATAACTTCTCCTGCAATGGTATTGTGGTTCACAATTCCACTAACGAAATCTCTGGACGCTATTCTGTTTTGCCTCGGATGTTCTACACTCCTGAAGTAGGTCAGATGAAAGTTCAATCTAAGGCAAATAAGCAGGGAGGAGACGAACTGATACTAGATCCTGTTAAGCGAAAAGCTATACGTCAAATCTTTGAA
>Ga0222708_1000202_pt1 | contig 16747 bp, 36 predicted proteins | sample AntAcemetage1576_FD_179806 | JGI IMG/M metagenome (GOLD analysis project Ga0222708, IMG submission 179806) | Saline water microbial communities from Ace Lake, Antarctica - #1576 | ecosystem: Environmental > Aquatic > Non-marine Saline and Alkaline > Saline | place: Antarctica: Ace Lake... | reverse complement strand
ACCTGTTTTTACTATATTGTTATTATCCTTGTAATAGGTACTGCGGATAAAATCAATAAAGGACGAAAATGGGTTTTAAAATCTAAATTAAAATGGGGAAAATATTCGGTAAAGTATTAGTTACTATATTCACTATTCTATCAGTATTATCAGCAAGTTTATTATGGATAACTAGAGATGTTACTTTGAAATCTCAAAGTATGTATCATGATCAATCAAACGTTGTTTGGTATATTTTAATGCATACTGGGATTATTATGTCATTTTTTATATTGAATTCTTTATATAAAAGATGGACTTATGGTATAGTAGCGTTTGCTTCAATATTAACATTAATATTTGATGTATATCTTTCATCATTTATGCATAACATATTTACAACTATATTATTTTTAACAGCAGTATATAGTTTAATAATTCATAGTAATTATAGATCAATAAATTTATATTGGAAATTAGGAGGTATTGCTTCAATAGCATTCCTATCTGGGTTAATAGGTTTATTAGGACCGAGCGGTATATTTTTAGGTGAATATATAGCCGAAGTATGTTTATCAATAGGAATATTACATCAAATTTGGTTACGTAATTAAAATTACGTATATTTACAATGCTGATAGGTGTTAAGTAAAGCCACGTTACAAGAATATCAAAACGAACCATGGATGTAGGTATTTGCAAACGTGCATATAGGGATGGTAATACCACCTGCCCTATTTTAAATAAATAGTTATGTATAAGAATTTAAAATCAATAGAAACTCTTACAATTTCAGAATTTATAGAACGAATGTCTGAATTACCTCCTAAGAAAATACGTCAACGTAAAGGTAATTGGTTAAAATTAATTCAAGTAGAACGTTTAACTTGCCCAGCTACGGGTAAAATAGTTAATTATTGTTCATTAGATCAACATAAAAGAAATAAAACATTTCACTATAATTTTTATAGTGAGGATGGATTTATGTTTACTATTGATCATATTCAACCAATTTCAAAAGGTGGTTCAAAAACGAGTATTAAAAATATTCAACCTATGATTGATACAGTTAATTGGGAAAAAAGTAATCAAACACATTTAGGATATTAATGCGTATTCTATCAAAGTACAAGGATTATTATGACTACCTTTCAGGTATATATGGGGAAGACCCTAAATTAATACTTGATAGAAGAGATTTTGATAATAATACCTACAGATTTTTAGATAATAAAATTGATTATATTACTTTATTTATTTGTGGTTATAGAATTGAAGGTGTATATAAAAATGGAAATTTTTATTATGGAAATAATTTATTAGAAATTAGTAAGGGTATTAAAGAAAATAAAAAATCAAAATATTGGTTGGTTTGGTCTAATAAATATTATGAAGCATTATATTATATATTCCCTGATGGAAGATTTGAAGATTATATATTAGGAGAAATAGTAGAGGATAAAGATAAAATAAATGAAAAGTATGATTGTCCTATATTATTACAATCTAGTATTGGAAGAAGAAGTGATCAAATTAATGTAGAAAAATGGCCTATACTTGGAGATCTAGGATTAGCTTCGTATATTCAACCTGAAAAAATTTATCAATGGTTAGTAGATTGGTTATCACAACGTGAGACAGATAAAGAACAACAACGTGATATTAATTTAACAGATAATCAAAAAATAGAAAATAAAGGATTTAGTAATAAAAGGTCATTTAGACCAAAAATGAAATAGTTATGGAAACAAATAAAAAAGAAGTCGTAAAAGCATTAGCAGAAGGATTAAAAAAGATTTGGGATGATCAACAAAACCGACCAAATCAATATGTAGTTGCATATAAAAGAGTTGATAATGATGAATTAATTGGTTATCATTTATCTACATTTTGTCAAATTACTCCTGATATATTAAGGGGAAAACGTTATTCAGGTGAAAATCCATATTCACAATTGGAAACTATAGCCAACAATGTTAAAAATACATTAGAATGTCCATTAGAACCTGAATTGGATGGGTTTGCATCAATAAAACAAAATATTAAAAAAGAACATTTTGCTGATTATAATGTTGGAGATGTTTATTTAGATGCTGTTTATTTGACTGAAGGTATACCTCCACAATCATGTAGATTAAATATAATTGATTTAAATTCAAAAAATGAGTAATCATTATTTGTATTACAAAATTCCCCATCACATATTTCTCTTAATGAAAAAATATTTTGATGGGAGGGTGTTTTGGAATAAGATGGATAATAACTACATCACCAAAACACCCTATAGTACTTTTGAAAATAAACTTAACGATTTTAAAATTAGTTATGAAGAATCTTTATCTAATTAGAGGAGTATCAGGAGCAGGTAAATCAACATTTGGTCAATCATTATGTACAAGTACTTTATTTGATAAACATATTGAAGCCGACCAATATTTTATAGATAAAGAAGGGAATTATAATTGGGATTTAAATAAATTAGGACAAGCTCATGGTTGGTGTCAGGAACAAGTTGAAACTTGTATGAAAGAAAGTTTTCATAGAGTAGTAGTTACTAATACAGCTACCCGAGAATCTGATTTAAATCCTTATTATAAATTAGCTAAAAAGTATGGTTATAGAGTATTTTCTATTATTTTAGAAAACAGACATGGAGGTAAAGATGTACATGGGGTACCAGAACAAACTTTAACTAAGATGGAGGAGTATCTTCGGAATTCAATCAAATTGAGATAGGACTATCCATATTGTTTTCGTATATTTACTCAAATAAAGATCATGAAACATAAAGATTTAAAAGTTGGTTTGAATGTTGAATTTACATTTGCAGGTAGTCAACATCAAGGTGAAATTCTTAAGTTTAAAAAAGATGAAAGTTATGGTAAAGACACATCAAGATATTTAATTCAAGATAAAGAAAATTTTAAATATCCAATTGCAGTAGAAAATATAATTAAAGTAGTAAAATGAAAATAGATTATTCATTATTTGAAGATTATAAAAGAGAAGGTAAGTTAATTTCACAAGATCATCCTACCTTACCTTTAACTATTTGGAATTATTCTAAAAATACTCAATTTGAAAGAGTATGGGATGAAGTTACTTTAATGTGTAGAGGTTTAGTTACTGATTTTAATGGTAATGTTGTAGCTAGACCATTTAAAAAATTCTTTAATTTAGAAGAAGGAGAACATATCCCTACTAAAACATTTACTGTACTTGAAAAATTAGATGGTTCATTGGGTATTTCATTCTGGTATAAAGGAGAATGGGTATTTGCTAGTAGAGGTTCATTTACATCTGATCAAGCTATTAAAGGTAAAGAAATGTTTAATAAACTTGAGAAATACAGTTTATTTGAAGATATGACTTATATGTGGGAAATTATTTATCCTGAAAATAGAATAGTTGTTGATTATGGGGATAAAGAACGTTTAGTACTGTTAGGTATAATAGAAACTAAAACAGGTTTAGAAATAAGCCTAAATGGTATTAGAGCAAATGGTAATTATGATGTAGTTAAAGAATACTCAAATATAGCTGATCACATTAAACTTTATGAGTTAAAACTTAAACATGAAAATGATGGTATTGAAGGATTTGTAATCAAATTTACAAATGGAAGTAGAGTTAAAATTAAATATTCAGAATATGTTAGACTGCATCGTCTTATTTCTATGATTTCTACCAAATCAATTTGGGAATGTCTTAAAAATGGAGATAATATGGAACAATTATTATCTGAAATACCAGATGAATTTTATGATAAGGTTAGGGAATATAGAGATGAATTAAAATCGAAATGGGAAAATTTATACCAACAAATTAGAAGTGAATATATTACTATTAATCAATCTTTAGGTTATGTAGATGATAAAACATTTGCTAACTTCATACAGGATCATCCAGTTAAATCTTGTTTGTTTTTGATGCGAAATAAAAAGATTGATAGAATACAGGAATGGATTTGGGATGAAATACGCCCTGAATTTAAAATGCTTTAGTTATGAAAAAATTACTAATTTTACTAATATTTGCGATTATTATTGGATGTAGTAATACTTTAAAACCTATTGAAAAATATAAAGGTAAAGTAATTGTAGATATTAATGGAAGTTTTGAACATAATATACAAACAACAGTTTTATTAAAAAATCAAGATAGTATTATAAAAGTCCAATTATTAAAATTTGATTTACTTAATTATAAAGTAGGAGATACAATTAGATAAAAAAGTTATAGATACAATTTATATAGGGGAAAAGGTAGAGAGCATAAATTAGAAGAAATACAAAATCTACTTGGTATACGTTAATATTATTCGTATATTTACTCAAATAAGAAAGTTATGAAAATTTATTTAGTAGGAGGAATTATTAGAGATAGATTATTAAATGTTAAATCTGACGATTATGATTATGTAATGGTATTAGATAAGACTGATATGTCTGTTGAAGAAGGATTCCATATTATGGATAATTATATGGTAAATGAAGGTTATGAAATATTTCTTCGTACACCTGAAATGTTTACTATTCGAGCTAAATTTCCAAAAGATCATAAAAATAAAGGATTAGTAGCTGATTTTGTATTAGCACGTAAAGAGATAGGTTATGAACCTGGTACTAGACGTCCTATTTTGGAATTAGGTACTTTAAAGGATGATCTTGAACGTAGAGATTTTACTGTTAATGCTATGGCTGAAACTATAGATGGTCAAATAATTGATTTATTTAATGGTAAACAACATTTAACATCAAAAATATTACGTACCCCATTACCTCCAGCTAAAACTATGCTTGATGATCCATTAAGGTTATTACGAGCAATGAGGTTTTCAATCACTAAAGGTATGTTTATTGATCAAACCATTCTAGATGCTATTCAGTTGGATAAAAGAATATTAATTAAACTTGAGGAAGTTGTTTCACAAGAACGAATCCAAAATGAAATTAATAAAATGATGAAAGCTGATACTTATTTAACTATCAAAATGTTAAATTATTGGAATGGTTTATTCGAAGGTGATTTATTATCAATAGTATTTAAAGGTGATTATTGGTTAAAAATGACAAACGAAAAGAAATAATGGAAATGTATAAACTTATTAAATGGTATCCTTCATTACCCAAAGAATTAAAAATAGGTACAATAGTAACTTATTATGATGTGATAGAACAATATTCAGATCATTATATTGGTATCGAAGCATCAATTGACTTAGATCCTGAGGAAGTAGAAGATCATCCTGAATTTTGGGAATTAATATCTGAATATGAAATTCTTTCCTACACCGATGGATATAATAATTATAATAAATATAATAGTGGTTGGTCAATTAATTTAAACCATTTTTATGAGGAAAAAAGGTTAATTGAATTAGTTTATCAAATTAAAAGGGTTAGACGAGTAATAGACGGTGTAGTCTTTTCTATTGGTGATAAGATTATGATTAATGATATTGCTGATAAAGATACCCCCATATCTATAACTCAATTTGTTATTGTAGATAACAGGTTAATGGTTATGGCTGAATCAACAGATACTGAAAGGAAGGTAGATGAAATTTTTGGTTATAGTCAACGCATTAATGATATATCTCATTATATTAATAGGGAAGAAAAATCATTTTCATTAGAAATGTATGAAGAAGCATGGTTAAATATAGGTGGTAATCAAAATTTAGATGATTGCCGTTCATCAAATATATATAAAGCTTTATTAAATTTAATATAAAAATAGTTGATATGCGTTAAATGGGTACGTATATTTACTTAACATTAAAACCCAAATTATAAATTAAATTAAAATTAAATTAAAATTATGAGAAAAAACAAGTTAGTTATGTTAGCAATGACGCTACTCCTAATAGTAGGAGTTGGCTGTAGTATTGATCGAGACCCACTAGTTATTGAGGGTATTGATGGAATTGAGGGTATTGATGGAATTGATGGTAAAGATGGTAAAGATGGTAAAGATGGAGCATCAGCCTATGACTTAGCCGTTTTGAATGGTTATGAGGACAGTTTAACAGCATGGTTAAATAGTTTAGTGGGAGCAACAGGAGCAACAGGAGCAGACGGTAGAGGTATTGTAAGTGTTACCGAAAGTCAAGAAGAAAGTGGAGTATTTATTGTAACCTTTACAGATGGTACAACTTTTACTTCATCTAATCTAACTGGCCCGCAAGGTGAAACTGGTAACGGTATAACTGATATCACCAATAATGAAGATGGTACTTATACTATTAATTTTACAGATGGTACTTCATTCACATCAAGTAATTTGACTGGCCCAATGGGTAATGATGGTAGAGGTATTTTAAGTATAGTTGAAACAGATGTTAACGGTGTATTTACTGTAACTTTTACGGATAATACAACTTTTACAACATCCAATCTAACTGGTCAAGATGGTAATGGTATTGTTAGTATTACTGAAAGTACAACTACACCTGGAGTATTCACAATAACTTTTACTAATGGCGATACATTTACTTCATCTAATTTAACTGGTCAACCAGGTGCACAAGGTGCAAGTGGACAAGATGGTAATGGTATTAAGAATATAGTAAGTAATGGTAATGGTACATTTACTGTAAATTATACTAATGGTACTTCATTCACATCACAAGATTTAAGAGGTGCAAATGGGTTATCTGCTTATGATGTAGCAGTTGAAAATGGGTTTGTAGGAGATGTAAATGCTTGGCTATTAACTTTAGTTGGTGATAGAGGATTACAAGGTCCAAAAGGAGATAAAGGAGAACCTGGTTCTCCAGGGCAAGATGCTCCTACAATCGGTGTGTCTGACGTGATAAGATTTATACAACCATGTGACAATTCAAAGGAGACAATCCTAAGGGTAATATCAGGTGTGGATCAATCGGTCAAGTTTTACGCAGTATACTACGATGATGATAATACAGTTGGAAGTGGTAATACAAGTACAAATGTTGCATATTGGTCGTTACTAGTAACTAATGTAAATTATGTTACTACAGATGGTATCGATTGTGCATTTACTCTTGAAGACTTATTAACAAGACAATAGTAACTAATTAATTAATTAAAAAAAACAAAAAGATACGTGAAATATTAGTATAATACAATAAAGTAACGTATCTTTATATTAAATAATTTAAAAATTAAAATAATGAAAAAAATATTAGTAACGTTTTTATTACTAGCAACTTGTATAGTGTCAGCTCAAAAGAGATGGTCAGTTGAATTAGGAGTTGGTAATCATACAATAGCAGATGAATTCGTGGATGTTAGAGATAATTTCTATCATCTTGATGGAGTTGTAAGATACAGCTTTAACGAAAAAGTAGGACTTGGTTTATATGGTGGTTTTGATAACCTAAGTGTAGATAATGTTAATAGTGGTTTAGACACCGATATTGATTATTACAGGATAAGTTTACAAGGTGTAGTTGATGTATTTGAAATTCTAGATTTAGATAACAATACATTTACAATCTTAACTCACGGTGGATTTGGTTTCGCTAAATATGATACAAATAATGGTTATAATGATGTAACACCTACTTTTGGTGGTGGTATAACTGGTTTGGTTCATTTAAGTGAAAGATTTGCTTTAAAAGGAGATTTTAGTACAACAGGACATTTTAATCAAAGATTTAGTTTAGATGGTGTTGATAGAGTTACCAGTGTTGGTATGAACTCATTCATAACTAATAGTTCTGTTGGTTTGGTTGTTTATTTAGGTAAAAAATCAAAAGGTGAACATTATGATTGGTACGAAGAACCAGTTGTAGATGAATTAGCTGGTATTAGGGATTCATTAGCAGTATTAGCAGCTAGAAAACCAGTAGTTAATTTATATCAAACAGTAAATGAATGTCAATGTAGTACTGATGAAAATGTTTATTTTGAAAATGATTTACCAAAAGTAGGTACAACAGGAGAAGCATTAATTGGTATTCAAGGATTAAATGCAATCGAAAAGATTGCCAATTTAGCTAAAACTGATTCAAAATTAGTAATATACTTAAATGGGTCAGCTTCACCAACAACTTCAACAACAAAACAATATGATTTAGATTTATCTGAACGTAGAGTAAATGCTGTAAAGACTAAGTTGAAAACATTAGGGGTTACAAATAAAATAGAAGTATCATTTTTTGGTAAAGATGAATCAAGAGATAATATTCATGAATTTGCTAGAAAGGTAAGTTTAATGATTAGATAAGTTTGTTTTAATCTAGATGTAAGAGCTCGTGGCAACACGAGCTTTTTTTCGTATATTTAAGATGTAATAATAAATAAATAATTATGAAATTAGAAATCGAAATTAATGATGAATTACTTCAAGATGTAATTATAACTGCTTTGGAAGGTGGTTCCAATTATTGGTATGTAATTAAAGGTTTTGGAGAACATTACACCGATAAAGAAGATGGTATTACTACAACTGAACATATTGCTAATCAAATAGTTACTAACCCAATGTATAAGCATGCAATATATTATACTGAAACTGGAGAATTATTAGGTATTATTACTCAGTCAAAATTTAAAAATGCTTTATTAAAAAATTATCATATTTTAAATAATGTAATAAATGGTAGTTTTGATGTGGATGATGCTGATATTATATTTCAAAACGCAGTAATGGGTGAAGTTCAATTCGGATAATATTATGAAACAATTAATATTAATACTGATTTTAACCGTGATTTCTAGTTGTTATAAACAAGATGATGCATATTGTTATATAATTAGTAGCATTGAAGTTAATGGTGAGATAATAAAAATTGATGAATTTAGATGTGGTTGTTTTCCAAATTCAAAACAACAAGGTGAAACAGAATTTGAATATGAGGGTAAAATATACCCTATAATAAAAAAATTTAAATGTTATTAATATGGAAAATTTAGAGTATAGAATGTACGGTCTAGTACCTTATAATTTATCACCAATACAACAAGGTATTCAATTTGGACATGCTGTAGTTGAGTACGGATTAGAGTATACATATCAACCTCCTTATACATCATGGGCTTGGGATTGGAAAACCTTTATCATCTTAAACGGTGGAACTACTAATAAAACAGTAAAAACCTTAAACTCAGAAACTGGAATTCCTACCTATAAAGGTACACTAAATAATCATGTTATTAGTTTAGCTAACAATGGTATTGAATATGCTACATTCTTCGAACCTGATTTAAATGATGCCTTGACTGCCGTAGTATTCTTAGTGGATGAAAGAGTATTTAATAAAGAAAAATATCCTGATTATATAGAATACCCACAATTAGAGAATATGTCATCATTTGATGAATTACTAAAACTCCCTACCTTTATTGAACAGGTAAAATATGAAGATTGGGTTGAAAGTGTAGGTGGAGAAAAAAATGTATTTTTAAGAGAATTTTTATCACAATTTAAATTAGCATAATGTTTTTAATTAAATTATTCTTGGATATGTTAATGTTAATTGTATTAATAGTTATTATATTTCATTTAATTGGAATAGTATTAGAAATAATACATTTAACATTTAATTGGTTTATTTTATTTCCTTATTATAGTATTAAAATGAAAAGTTGGAAAAAGGGGTATAAATATATTTTAAATTTATAGTTATGAAAGGTTTATGGTATTTATTTACTGATTGGTTAGAGGAATATTTAGGGGCTTTAGGGTTTGTAATAATAGGTTTTTTAATATTAATATTTATAATATTTTCTCCTATTCTAATTCCATTATGTGAACTAGGAGATTGGATTTTTAATAAGTTTAATAAAAAAATAAAATGAAAAAATTAGGGGAAGAATATAAACATATGAGAAAATCAGGTCAATTTAGGGTTGAGTGGTTTTATGAATTTTATGTTCGAAAATTTGAAGAATTAAATCCAATAAAGGAATATAAACATAAACTTAATTGGGAAGAATTTTTTAGTATTTTCCAAGTATATTTACAACATACAGCAAACGAAGTATTAGAATATTTGGATGGTATATTTGATGTTCGTATATTAACGAATAAGGAGGGTAAATTTATTATGATTGTAGATTAATGAAAAAACGTAAAGGTAGAAAAAGATATTATTGTGAGAATTTATCTCCTATTTATAAATCCATTGTTAATAGTAAACAAAATGGTAAGCTAATTAATGGTTTGGAAAGAATTGGTGAGGAATTTTATATAAATAAACAAAATATAATTTGTAAATTATGATAGATATATTAATTAATAGTCAGGAATTTAAATCAGATATTTCCTTCGAACCTGTTTCAGGTTCTGAATTAAAGGAATGGGTTCAAACAAATTATAGTGAAGAAGAAGTAAATTATTTAATTATATTATATGCTAGAAATATTGTAAATAATCTTTAAAATTAAATTATGGGAATGAAAAGAAGTTTTGAACATATTGTTTCACTTATGATGGCAGCAGCTATGATGGGGGAAACAATGAAACCAGAAACAGCAGCAGACTTAACTCCAAAAGAGGTTGATGAACTACGAAAAAAAAGACGTATGTTTATAGATAAAAAACATGAAAAAAATCAAATTGAAAAATATGATTTAAAAGAATTCACATATGGTGAAAATGTAATTTATGCCAGTAATCAAAAAAATGCTGATAGGAAAGCAAAAAATCAAGGTTTAATTGAATAAAAATTAGAATGAAACGTAAAGATAAAATTGATTTATTATCTCAAAATAAAGATTTCTGTTTTGGGTTAGGTTTAAATAAAAAAGATAAACAATTTAAAATTGATTATTTGGAAGGATTTAAAGATAAAGAAATAGATGAATTCTATTATGAGTTTGTAGACCCACAATAAATCAATAATCAGAGTAAAATCAATAGGGGACGTGTTTACACGATCCCCTTTTTGTATATTTATAGCAAGAAATAATTAAAACAAAAAACATGAAAAATTTATTAAAATCATTATTAATTACTTTATTAGTAGTAGGTTGTTCAAAAGAGGACACAATGGGTCCTATAATGGTAACTAAAAGTAAAACAATTACCAAAAATAAACTAGCATCAGTTGGTTTTAATGGAGGTAAAACGGAGGTGGGAAGTTCATCAAGTGGGAAGTCAAACTCTGAGATGTTTATATCTCAATTTCCCTTAGTTGAATATAGACATATTCAAGAAATTAAATATGATTCTATTATAACAGTAGTTGTAGATTCTATTTCGAATGATACTATTAGTTCTAATTATGAATTAGTAGAGATAAGTAGAGATACTGTTGAAGTTAAAACAGGTCCAATATATTGGCCTTTTAGAGCAAATGATAATGCATTGTTTATGCAAATATATGTTGGGGTAAATATGGAAACTGTTAATAAAGATGAAGTATCTATAAAAATTGAAAATATATTAGGAAATCCTAATGAGACTCAAACATCATTATCCCTAAGAGACCCATCAGATCCTTTTGGGAAAAATGGAGCCCATGTAGTAACACTTGCTATGACTCAAGAAAATCATTTACCTGAAAATTATTATGAAGAAGTAGATGATGTTCCATTATATAATGAAGAAGGAAAAATAATAGGATATCAACCTGGTATTAAATTGTTTTTATTTGATTTATTTAAAGAATATGAGGGATTAAATGAACAACATTTTAAATATAGATTTACTATAAGAACTAGCTCAACATCTTCAGTATCAATTGAATTTCCAGTAATATTTGTACCAAGAAATATTTATGATGATAGACAATGTTGGTTAGCTAATGAAAGTGGTTGTGAAGATTTATTTGAAGAATAAAAATAATGGAGAAGGGGACGTGTTTACACTATCCCCTTTTCGTATATTTACCCTGTAATAATAAATAAATAAGTTATGGAATTTCCGTATATAAAAGAATTACAGAATACAATGAAAGTTTGGGAAGCTGATTATTGGGAAGAAAAACTTTCAAATGGTCATTCAATGGAAGCACTTTATCCATTAATACAAATTAATTTTCAAAAAGTTAAAGAAGTACAAAGTATAAAAGATGTGAAAAATTGGATTTCACAAGATGGTAAAACTGGAGATGGGTCATCTAAGGGTATTTTTGATGCTTTATTTTTGAAAACTCTAACATTAAGTAATTAAATTATGATAAGATATTGTTATATAAAACCTGATTTAAGTTTTAGTGGAAGTTGGAGTGAAAAAGATCATAAACAATTTTTTACAAAGGAATTAGAGGAATTAGTTACAAAAGGAGGATACCGAGTCATGAAATATGAAGTAGTATTAGGGAAAGATTTTGAATTTCCTTATGAATCAACTTTAATAAGTACACCAAAGCAGGACGTGGAGTCCTGATTAAATTTTTGTATATTCACACAAATAAATAAATAAGTTATGGAATTAGTTATGTTTTACCTATTAATAGGTTTTGGTTGGACAGTTGTTCTTCAAATAGGATTAAAAGCTTTAGATAGTGAAGAAGCAATGTTTACAAGTTTAGATATTGGAGTTAATATTATAATTTGGCCTTATAGTGTTACTTTATTTGTAAAAACATTTATTAAGGAATATTTTTATCAAAGTTAAAGAGGACGGGGATACTATGTATCCCCTTCGTATATTTACCCTGTAATAATAAATATAATATTATGTTAATAGGATATAGTTACAGCTCAGAAATACCAGGCTATAAAAAAAGTGCATTAGCTAAAAGTGAAACTAATGATTGTGTTGTAAAATCAATTGCTTCAGTTTATCAAATAAGTTATGAAGAAGCACATAAAATAGCTAAGGAGCAATTTAATAGGAATGATAGGCAAGGTACATTTTATGTTTTAGGAACCTTAAATACCCTTGAAAAGAAAAATTGGATTTATAATAATAAACAAATTGAAGTAATTAAAGGTACAGAAATAAGTTATCTTGGTTCACCTAGATATCAAAAAAGATTTATTGATAATGGTTATGAAATTGCCCCTCAAAAAATGACAGTAGGAATGATTACTGAGAAATTTAATGAAGGTAGATATATTATTTTAATTAATGGGCATGCTTTTACATTAATAGATGGTATAATTTATGGTAATAATGAAGATAAAAAAAGAAAACGTGCTAAAGTGAGAGGTTTAATTCGAATAAAGGACGTGGTTGCATAAACAATATTTCGTATATTTACAATGTAATAATAATAAATAAATAAATAAGTTATGGAAATTACTAATAAAATTGATTTAAGTATTTGTAAAAAGGGAGATATATTAATATCTCATTTAGGAGGAATATTGGAATATGTTAAACCTCTACCTGAAGAACATTATTTTGACCATGAAGTAAAGTATTTAAAAGTATTAAAAGATAATGGAGATGAATTTCCTGAATTTGGTGGTTCTAGTGGTACAAGGACAAATGAAGGTTTTGTTTATAAAAATAACAGAATTAAAGAAAGTGATCATGATATAATAGCAATAATAAAAGTAAATAAAGAAGAATCAGTTTTAATTAAATAAATTTTGTTTACATAATCATTGTTCGTATATTTACCCTGTAATAATAAATACATAGTTATGAAAAAATTAGAATTAAATCGTAAAGAAAGATTTTTAGTATTTTTACAAATGGAAGATGCTCCATTATGGAAACAAAATTTGTCAATTTTTATGTCAATTTGTGCTATAATAGCAGTAATTTGTATGGGAAGTCTTTTAATAGGATTATGCCAAGGAACACCAAGTGGAAATAATATCCCACTTATGTAAGTAAGTTTGGAGTAGCAGAATATCAGTCGTATATTTACAATGTTAAAATAATAAATAATAATAATTAAATTAATAAGTTATGAAATCATTTAATGAGTTAAAAGCAGAAGCAACAAGTAAAGGTATCAACACTTTCAAAATGAACAAGGTTCAAATTATCGAAGCCTTAGAAGGTGTAAAATCAGAAAAAAATACAGGTAGAGGTCGTCCTGTAAATTCAAATTCAGCAAGGCAAAAAAGGTTATCTCTTGTTGGAACACTTAAAAGAGGTCGTCCAGTTGATCCTAATAGTGATTGGAATAAAAAACAAAGGGAGCTTGAAGCTAAAAGAAAGAAAGGTGAATTGAAAAGAGGTCGTCCAGTAGATCCAAATTCAGCAAGGCAACAAAAAATTGATTCCAAAGAAACAGTGTAATTATTTGTGTGTTTTATTTCTACAAAAAGAGTGGTGAAATTAATTTTTCACCACTTTTTATTTAAATATTTAATTATTAATAATTTATATTGATTTACTTAAATCATCGATTGACGGGGATATCCAAGTTATAATTCGTATATTTACAATATAAGAAAATAATAAAAATAAAAAACATGGAAGATTTTATAGCACAAAATAAATGGGAATTAATAACCTTTGGAGTATATGTAATATTAGTATTATTATTTAGGGCTTATATAAAATTTGTAGTTGAACCAAAAAATAGAAAAAAATAAGAAGTTATGAAAATAATTAGTTGGAAGTGGAGTGGAATTTTATTTGTATTACTTATTATATCAATTATAGGAATAGAAACAATGCTAAAACTAGATAATGAAATTATATTAATGATTCCAGTTTTTAGTTTTTTAATAATGTTTATTTTACTTTATATAGTTACAGGATTTTTAATAGCAGATCTTTTAAAATGGTCTAGATTGTCAATTTTAATAATGCCATTTATATTTCCATTTATGATAATGATTTTATTAATATCAATAGGTAAAATAAAAGGTAAAATAAAAGGTCATTAGGGGAAGTGGATACGCAATCATAATTTCGTATATTTACGATATAATAATAAAATAATTATGAGTATAGAAAAGATTACAATTTCAGATGATATTTTACTAAGTGTTTATGGTGTTGAAACCATGGAAGAAGTAAGAGCTATACAAAAAGAAGAACAAGAATTATGGTGTAATGATGAAAGACATCCTTTTGAAAATAGTTATTATGTTCCTGATACTAAAGAAATGAAACATCATTACAGATGTCCAAAATGTAGTAAAATAACTCAAATAGGATAATCATGAAACTCACAACTCTTATTAGAAAGATAATTAAAGATCAAAGTAATTTTTATAATCAAATGATTATAGATAAAGAAGTTTCTAAAAAAGAAGGTAATGCTTCAATTTTAGGTTTAGTTAATGATTTTGGTGATTGTAAAACAAAGGAAGATGTAATTAATACTTTAAATGATTATGGTTATGATTACAATGATGCACTTGATTATTTATTTAAATTTTTAATTAAGGAGGAAGTGGATACACCAATCATAATTTCGTATATTTACGATGTAATAAATAAATACAATATTATGGATATTAAAGATTATAATTTTATAATACAAAACGCTCCTGAAATTGATTTTAATAAAATAAAAGATTATTATTCAGAAGCACTTGAAAGAGAAGGTAATACTAATAAAATTCAGAGTGTAAATTGGAATGAATTAATAGTAGATTTACAAGAATATCCAAATAAATATTTTGTAAAACTTACTATAGTTGATTGTGGAGTTAAAACTGCAGAAATGGGTTGGGAGGAATTAAGCGAAGTTGTTTTAGGATTTAGTTTACATACAAAACAATGGACGTTGCTTATGTAATATAAGTTCGTATATTTACCATGTAATAATAAATACAAATAGTTATGTTAAATGCAATCGAAATTTTAGAAAGTAAAGTTAAAGAGTTAAAATCAAAAGAATATAATCTTGAATATAAAAGAGATTTAGATTATTTAAAAGCAGCACATTCAATATTTGATGGTGTTATTTTGGAAGAAATTTCAATAAAAGCTACTTCAGAGAATATTTGGTTTTATCAAAACGATAAAGATAGAGATAATAGAGGTACAGAAGTATTTTCTATTAGAATTAATAAGGATTGGAAAACTGAGGAAATTACTGCAATTAAACCATCAGCTTATTCAACTTCAGATGGAAGAGATTTTGAATTAATAAGGTTAATAAACTTAGGAGCAGTAGCTAAAAAATTACTTCATGGTGGTAAAGATGATTTAATGAAGGTATGGAATGAAGTAGCAAAAACTCATAAAGGTGAATTAAGTAAAGTAATGAGTCAAAGGTGGGATTTAGAACGTGAAATAAAAACACTTAAGGAAGCTAAAAGAGAAGCTGATAAAGTCAAATTACAAAAAGACATTATTGAAAATGGTGTTGTAATTGACTTTGGAGATAAATACAAGTATATTAATAGTGAACCTTCGTTACAATTAAAAAATCAAAAAAGCATTAATGGAATTAGAAAAATAAACATTACAAGAACATCAGGAAAAAGTGTTGATATTAGATGTGAGTACGAATGGAGTACTTATGATAATGATTTGAAAGGTTATAAGAATATAAGACAAGTACAAATATTTGATAAAGTAAAAATGGATACCTTAATGGGATTTGTTAGAGAAGTAGAAGAATATATAGTAAAATAAGAGTATTGATTTATTATTACAGGGATAGGGGTCGTGTTTACACGATCCCTTTTTCGTATATTTACCATGTAATAATAAAAACAATAAACAGATGATTCAATTTACAGTAGGGAATTTCGTAAGTAAAAGTGTTAATTTAATTCAAAATTCAAATAAGTTAACAAGACCTATTAAAATAGTAGGGAAGAAAATTATATGTGAGAAGAAGGATTTCTCAACAATTAAGGAATTACTAAAACGTAATGAAATCAAAGCTATAGTTTCGTAATTAGGGACTAGGATTATATAGTAGAAGTTCGTATATTTACAATGTAATAATAAATACATAGTC
>Ga0222708_1000201_pt1 | contig 16777 bp, 17 predicted proteins | sample AntAcemetage1576_FD_179806 | JGI IMG/M metagenome (GOLD analysis project Ga0222708, IMG submission 179806) | Saline water microbial communities from Ace Lake, Antarctica - #1576 | ecosystem: Environmental > Aquatic > Non-marine Saline and Alkaline > Saline | place: Antarctica: Ace Lake... | reverse complement strand
ATTTTTATGGTTTGATTGCGGGGCTCGATGCCCTATTACAGCATAACGGTTTGGATATGGTGTGTGGCGACCTTTTAAACAGCACAAAACTTTGATTAATAAACAACTTTACAAAAATGAAACAGCCTTCAAAAACAGAAAAGCCATACACTATATCTGGTGTTACCCACCGTTTTTCTCCTTCGTTTGCTACCGAAGAATTTCCGTGGGAAGCCAATAGCGATGATGACTTTATTTGCAAAATAGACGAATACACTTTTAGAGTTGAGCAAATGGATAAAGGTCATTGGTGGTGGCGTGTTTATTATAAAGATGATGCTATCCCTGAAAGAACAAACGAATTTTCAAACTCTAAATATCGTGCTATTGGCTATTGTGAAGGCTTGTATATAGGTCACTCGCTTTTAAATGGGTAGTAACGTTGAGTGTATGAGCAGTAGCCAATTTAAGCACGGAATTAAGTAAATAAACAGTAATTAATAATTAAGCAAATAGTTTTAAAAAAACCCGTAATACGGCTATTTGCTATTCATAGTGTTATGTGGCGTTATCTTATGATTGAAGTAGGGTTAATTAAAAAAGTAAAAAACAAAGGTCTTGAATTTGATTTACAAGCCATAGATGAAGAGTTCTTGGTAATGCCAGAAGATGGCAGTGAATTAAAAACAAAAGTATTTAAAGGCAATAGCGGACTTCATCGTTTTGCTGAGTTCAAAGATGCGATAGGTTGGTTTCCTTTGAATTAATGCTAACGGGTTCGGGCTTGGCGATGTGCAGCCTTGCAGTAACTTTCAATTTAGCACAAATGCCATTGGCTGCATATTGCCAAACCGCTGTTATGTGCTGAGCGGTTTATCAGCACTAAATTAATTAACATAAACACAAAAGTATGGAAGAAAAACAAAGGAAAGTAGCTTGGGGTGATTTAGGCCTAATCACTTATGCGAGGACTTACGCAAGACCTCTTAAAAACGGCCAAAAAGAGAACTTCTCTGATACAGTTGACAGGGAGCTCAAGGGAATCTCTAGGCAGTTGAAATTAGAGCTTTCTGATAGTGAGCAAGAGTTCTACAAAGATATGAGGCACAATATGTGGGGCTCCGTTGCCGGAAGGTTTATGTGGCAACTAGGTACTAAGACGGTAGACGATTTAGGATTACCAAGTTTGCAAAATTGCGCTTTCGTAGTAATAGACGACCCTATCAGACCTTTTACTTGGGCTATGGATATGCTTATGCTAGGCTCGGGTGTAGGATACTCAATTAAAAGGGAGCATGTTTATAAGTTACCCAAAGTACATAAGAAAAGAATAAAGATTGAAAAGGTTAGTGATGCAGGTGCAGACTTTATTGTACCGGACAGCCGAGAGGGTTGGGTAAAACTTTTAGGCAAAGTCCTTAAAGCTTACTTCTACTCCGGAGAAGGGTTTACATACTCTACTCAATTAGTAAGAGGTTCAGGAGAGCCTATAGAAGGTTTCGGTGGTACTGCGTCAGGGCCTAATATTCTTGTAGAAGGTATGGAGCTTATCTGCGGTATTTTAGATAAGAGAAGAAACGCTCAAGTAAGGCCTATTGATTGCTTAGATATGATGAATATCATAGGTATGATAGTTGTTGCAGGTAACGTTAGAAGGTCAGCTCAAATTGCTATAGGAGACTATGATGATTTAGAGTACCTGAAAGCTAAGACTTGGAGGTTAGGTAATATACCTAATTGGAGAGCGATGTCTAATAACTCTGTTGACGTTAAGAACGTTAAGGATTTACCAGAAGAGTTTTGGGACACCTACAGAGAAGGAGAGCCTTATGGCCTTATAAACCTAGACTTATCTAGGAAGATAGGCAGACTAGGAGAGACTCAGTACCCAGACCCAGAAGTTGAAGGATATAATCCGTGTTTCCATAAGGATACCCTTATAACTACAAAAGAAGGATTATTCCCTATTAAGGAGCTAGTAGGTAAAAAAGTAGAGATATTATCTACAGACGGTTGGAGAGAAATAGATAATTTTAGAGTTACTGCTAAAAACGAAAAAGTTTTACAAATAACACTACAAGACGGTTCTGATATAAAAGTTACTCCATATCACACTATGATTCTTGAGAATGGAGACAAGGTTAAATCTAAAGATTTATCGGTTGGTGATAAGCTTATGATTTCATCTGTAGAGGTCGATGGTGATATATCAACTAAAGGGGCTTATATTAAAGGTTTCTTATGTGCCGATGGTACATTGATAAAAGACAGTAGACCTTACATATATTTATATCCACCGAAGTATATATGCGAAAGTAGGATAATAAAATCAGCGAACGAAATAGGAGACTTAACTTTTAACACTAATAGTATAAAAGAGCTTTCTTTTATAGACCAAAAGTATAAAAGTACAGGCAGAAGAGTACTACACGGATTAACACCTAAAAAAGATGAATTAGCACCGTGGTGTAATGTTTATAAGAAAAAACTACCAACAGAAGTATTTTCTTGGGATAGAGAAAGTAAGTGTAACTTTTTAGCAGGTTTGTTTGATGGAGACGGAAGCTCTTCGGATACTTCGAAAGGGTTTATGTATCAACTAAGTTCTGTAGAGAAGAAGTTTTTAAAAGATGTGCAAACCTTATTAAAAACTATTGGGGTTTACTCTAAGTTCTCTTTGATGCACAAATCTACTAAGAAAGATTTTAATGATGGATACGGAGAATACTCTTGTAAGAATAGCTACAGGCTAACAATTTCGCAAAAAAGCTCTATAACTTTTTCAAAGCAAGTTAGTTTAGAAAGATTGGTAAGTTTTAAAGACAAAACTGTTTCGTACAACATTAAACCTAAATATAATAAGGTAGTTGATATACGTGAGCATAGTATTCAAGATGAAGTGTATTGCTGTACGGTTGAAGGCACTAACGCTATAACCCTCCCTATAGGTATTATGGTAGGACAGTGTGCAGAACAGTCTCTGGCAAACCACGAAACATGTAGTTTGGCTGAAATCTATCTACCGAACATAAAGGACTATGAAACCTTCAAACGTGTAATGACAATGTTGTACAGGATTAACAAACATGCTTTAGCTTTAAAATGTCATCACCAAGAAACTGAGGATATAGTACACAAGAACATGAGAATGGGTATAGGCATAACAGGAGTTATGATGTCGTCAGAGGAACAACTAAGTTGGTTAAACCCTGCTTACACTTATCTTCGCGCTTATGACAAAGAATATTCTAAGCAACAAGGTTTTCCAGAGTCTATTAAACTGACTACTATAAAGCCGTCTGGTACATTGTCTCTGTTAGCAGGCGTTACATCAGGCGTACATCCTGCCACAGCAGGGCAATACTTTATTAGGAGAATTAGAATATCATCTGGCTCAGCCTTAATAGCAGTAATAAAGTCTCACGGATACCACATAGAGTATCAGAAAAACTTTGACGGCACAGAAGACAAGAGTACTATGGTAGCCGAGTTTCCTTGTAAATACCCAGACGGAGTTGTATCAGCGGACGACATGACAGTGTTTGAGCAGTTAGATATGGTTAAGTATATGCAGGAGGTTTGGTCAGATAATTCTGTATCTGTTACAGCTTATTATAAGAAAGAAGAGTTACCGGAATTAAGGGAGTACTTAGAGGAAAACTTTAATGACAATTTTAAAACTTTGAGTTTCTTACTTTACTCAGGTCATGGTTTTGTACAGGCCCCTTTCGAGCCTATAACTAAAGAGCAGTACGAGTATTTGTCTGGCTTAGTTAGGCCTATAGAGACTGTAAGTATCAACGAAGAAGACGTAGAAGAATTAGGAGCTTGCGGAATAGGAGGATGTCCTATAAAATAAATAAGATATGAAAGAAGTAGAATTTAAAGGTTTCCCTAAGATAGCAAGGCTGTCTAGGGAAGTGGTTATAACAGAGAAAATAGACGGAACTAATGCTCAGATATTTATAGACGAGGATTTAGAAATGCACGTAGGTAGCAGGACGCGTTGGATTACCCCTAAAGACGATAATTACGGTTTTGCTAGATGGGCTAGAGATAATGAAGAAGATTTACTAAAGTTAGGCCAAGGTCAACACTTTGGAGAATGGTGGGGTAGCGGAATACAAAGGGGATACGGACTTACTAAAGGAGATAAAAGGTTTTCTCTATTCAATACAGTAAGGTGGTGTTTACACGGAGGAGAGCCTAAGCTAATCCCTAGCGATGACCCTACTGTAAAAAACTATCAAGAGCTTTTACCTAAATGTGTAGGATTAGTTCCAGAGATGTATAGAGGAGAGTTTGACTCTGGAGCCATAGAAAGGCAAATCTTTAGGCTTAGAGTTATGGGAAGCGAAGCGTCTCCCGGTTACTTGAAACCAGAAGGGATTGTAGTGTACCATTTAGCAGGTAGAGTAGGCTTTAAAAAAACTTTAGACAACGATGAGATTCCTAAGAGTCTTTACTAGCAAAATAGTAGGAAATTATTTGGAAGTAGTATTATTTTTTTGTATATTTGATGATGACAAAAAAACAGACTAAAACACGTAACAGGAGAAGTAGTGGTAACACACAAACTAACGCCAAAAAAGTTACGTACAATGGTGTAGAGTTCCGTTCTATGTTAGAGCGGGACTTCTATAGACTTATCGAGAAAAGTGGAATACCTTTCGCATACGAAGAACAGAAGTTTGAACTGGCTTCCAGTTTCAAGTCTCCTAATGATTCTTATGAGAGGTATATGAACGGTAAAGGGGAGTACAAAAACAGAGGAAATAAAAAATACCCTATAGCCACATATACACCAGACTTCACCCCTCCTTTAGGAGAGCCTTTAAAATGGGTTATCGAAGTAAAAGGTAGAGCTTTCCCAGATTTCCCCAGAACATGGAAACTTTTTAAAAAAGTATTATTAGATAATGACTTAAAAACTGTTTGCTTTGTTCCTAGGAATATAGAAGATTGCATAGAAACCCTAAAAATAATTAAAACATTGTGAGTAAAGAAACCATAAGCAGTCGGAGAATCCGCATAATAAACTATCAGACTTTAGATATACATAATGACGTGTCTAATTTAAACGAATCTTTAGTAGATAAAGATAGGGTAGAGTGCTTAGTACTAATCGAATCTATAAGGACTAAGCTTAACCTTTTAAAAGAACAAATTGTAAATGACGAAATTATTTAAAGACTTAACAGCAGAAGACAAAGAATCTATTATAGAGCTTTATTCTACAGAAGGATTTTCCAGAAAAGATGCACAACATCAACTATCTGAGAAATTCGGAGTTACTGAGAGGTCTATAAGGAATTGGGCAAAAGAATTACAAGTAGGCCTAATGGCTAAAAACATTTCTAATGGAGCTAAAATTCTAATCTATGACATAGAGACGCCAAGACTAAGAGCTAATATATGGTGGTCCGGAAAACAGTTTGTCAATGGTAATGATATTATAGACGAGCCTAAGATAATTACAGTAGCTTGGAAGTGGCTAGGAGATAACAAAGTACACACTAAGACTTGGGATGAGAATCATTGCGATAAAGAGTTGATGAAGGTTTTCTTAGAAGAGTATAACAACGCTGACTTAGTAGTGGGTGTAAACAATAACAATTTCGATAACAGGTGGATAAACGCTCGTGCCATGAAGCATGGTATGCACGTCAATATGTTTGTGAAATCATTAGACCTACAGAAGCAGATGAAAAGGATAGCAAGGCTACCTACCTACGCGCTGAAATACATGTGTAAGTTTTTTAATGTTACTATGAAGTTAGGACATGAGGGGATAACCATGTGGGAGATGGTACAGTATGGTACTCCTGTTCAACAAAAAGAATACCTTAAAAAAATGGAAACCTATAACATCGGAGATATTATCTCTACAGAAGAGGTTTACTTTAAGATGATACCTTATATGAGACATGCAGCTCATTTAGGGGTTGCTATAGGTAATCAAAGGTATAGTTGCCCAACTTGCGGAGAAACAGAAGACCTAAAATACTTAGGGGATACTATTACATCTGCCGGAACTATCCAAAGGCTTATGCAGTGCAATATTGATAAAACTCAATATAAAATTTCAAACAGAGAGTACTTGAGGTGGAGTACCAAAAACGATTTATTATAATCCTAACTTTAAATTAATTTAAAACAAATGAAGAATTACCAAGTATTACAAGAAGCATTAGACAAAGCAACTCAAAGAGGTGTTTTTTCTTTACAAGAAGTTGGTTACGTTATGGCGTCGCTTAAAGCTGTTTACAGCGATTTATCTGAGCTTGAAGCCAGAAGAGACACGCCAAAAACACACTTAGTAGAACCTCAATCGGTAGTAATTCCTACGCCAAAACAAAAGAAACAACCAATCGAGGATTTAGACCAAGTTTTATAGTATGAAATTATTAAACGATAGAGTGCTTATTAGGCCCTACACCTTAACTAAGGTTGACAAGGGTAGCGGAATGGAGTGGTCAACAGACGGTGAGTATCTACCCCGAGCAGAAGTAATAGCTGTATCACAAGAGTTGCAAAACGTTAAGGATAAGGTAGACGTCCCTAATGTAGGCGACCATGTTTATTATGTGGAGCCAAGAGAAAAAGGTAAAATCAATTTTAATGAAGAGGAGCATTTTGCAATCCCCTTCGGAAGTTTAGTAGCTATTATATGATAAAAGGAATAAATGTACCATACGTAAAAGAGTATAACGACAAAGGATTTTTAACCAACCCGATACTCTTCAATTACGAGAGTGTCGGCCCTAACAGGAAGGAAAGGAGAGGAGCAGATGGTATTAGTTCAACAAGGCCTTTTAGTAACAAGAAAGGTATCCAAATAAACATTGTTCAAGTAGGCAGGTATTCTTTTATGAAGTTTGAGAAGAAAGTTATCCAACAAGGAGATACCGGAACTAGAGTACAGTTCGTAGAAAGAAAATTAACTAAGTAAATCAAATATAGATGAATACTATTATTAAATACAACGAAGAAGCCAGAGAGGCTTTAAAGAGAGGTGTAGATGCCGTAGCTAATGCTGTAAAAGTATCGTTAGGCGCAGAAGGCCGTAATGTCATCTTCCCTGTTCAGATAGGTAATGGTTATAGTTATATTATCTCTAAGGATGGGGTATCTATTGCTAAGGCTATCAACCCTACAGAAGAGTTTGAAAAGATTGGGGCAGAGTTAGTTAAAGAAGCTGCTAGACGGACTAATAGTTATGCAGGAGACGGTACTACTACAGCTACAGTACTTGCACAATCTATTTTTCAAAAAGGCCTAGAACTTCTTACAAAAAATCCTAACCTATCTTCTACAGAACTTAAAAAAGGTATCGACCAAGCAACTAAGGATATTGTAGAGTATTTAGATAAAGTGTCTAAGAAAGTTTCTAAAGCTAATTTAGAAAAAGTAGCTACAATATCTGCAAACGGAGATGCCGAGCTAGGTAGTATTATAGCAAAAGCTTTCCATAAGATTGGTAAGCATGGTACAGTAGTTACTGCTGTCTCTGATACAGCCGATACTTACGTAGAATTACGTGACGGTGTACAGTTAGACCGTGGCTACTACCACAAAGGTTTTGTTACTGACCGTATCAAAGATATATGCGAGTTGAAAAACCCTTCTGTATTACTTCATAGAGGTAAGATAGAAAAAGGAGATGCTATAGTTAACCTGTTTAAGCAAGTATTCTCTCAACCACAAAATACTCTTCTTATTATTGCTGACGATATAGACCCTTTCATACTAGGTACGATAATGGAGAACGTCAACAAAGGGGTTCTTAAAGATAGGATTTGTGTTGTTAGGACTCCTCAGATTCTTAAAATAGAAAAAGACTTACTAGGAGATATTGCTACCTTGACAGGAGCTACCATAGTCTCAGACACAGACGGAGTTAAGTTGCGCGCTGAGGTGTTAGGTCGTTTAGGTAAGGTAATAGTTTCGGAGACAGAATCTTTATTAGTAGGGGATGCCGATAACTTAGTTGGTTTAGTTGCAGAGCTTAAAGAAAGAATTTCTGCCACTAAAAATAAAATCGACAAAGAAGACCTTCAAGAGAGGTTATCGCGTATAACAGGAGGCGTAGCTACTTTGCATATAGGGGCCAAGTCTGATAGTGAGTTAAAGGAGAAGCAGGATAGGATAGAAGATAGTATTAACGCTACACGCTCTGCCCTTGAAGAGGGTATTGTATCTGGCGGTGGTATTGCTTTGGTTAATGCTGCGCAACAGTTAACATACGAAGATAAAGCAGAACTATCTACACCTTACGGACTGGGTTACGACTTAGTGTTAAAGGCTTGTTTTGCTCCGGCATCTCAAATATGTAGTAATGCAGGTTTTGCTTTTATACCCTCTCCTACAGTAGGGGAAGGGATTAATGTTAAAACTAGAGAAGTAGTAAACATGATGGACGAAGGTATCATAGACCCTAAAAAAGTTACAAGATACGCTCTTGAAAATGCTGCATCTGTAGCAGGTACATTCCTTACTACGGAAGCCGTAATTGCGGTACAAAAATAATACTAACAGGGCCTCGTTTATTCGGGGCCTTTTAATACAAAATAAATGAGCAAATTTAATCAAATTATGGTCGACATAGAGACCATGGGTACTAAGTCTTTTTCTTCTCTTACAAGTATAGGAGCAGTAGAGTTTAACTTAGAGACCGGAGAGGTTGGGGAGACATTTTTAATAAACATAGACTTAAAATCTTCTGTAGATTGTGGCTTGATAATCGACCCTAATACAGTGATGTGGTGGCTTAGTCAAGACAAAGAATCTCAAAACAGATTGATGGTTGACTGTAAAAGCCTCCCCCAATCGTTAGCAGAGTTTAGAAGTTTCTTTATAGGCAGGGAGGGTTACAACGTATGGGGTAATTCTGCTAGGTTTGATATGGGGCTGTTAGAGAACGCTTATAATACGATTGGCGAGAAAATTCCTTGGAGCTACCGCAACGAAAGGTGTGTAAGAACTTTATCAGGAATGTTTCCAGATATTAAAGAAGGTGTGAAGTTTACAGGTATAAAGCACGACGCGTTAGACGATTGCTTGCATCAAATAAAATACTGCCACGAGACTTATAAAAAACTAAAAACAAGTATATGAGAATTTTAAGAAAACAGGACATAGAGGATTTTTTATTCTTTGATATAGAGACTGCTCCATTAGTATCTACGGAAGAGGCCTTAATGGCCAACCAACCGTTATTTGACTCTTGGGAATATTACTGCATAAAGAACGGAATAGAAGATGTGGTAGGTACTTACTTTAAAGAGGCCACACTACATGCAGAGTATGCTCGTATAGCTTGCATCTCTATCGGAGTAGTGCGTAATGGTGAGATACGAGTTAAAACTTTTTCTCAAGAAGACGAGAAAGAATTACTAACAGACTTCTTCACTGTTATAGGTAGCTTTGCTAATAACAAGACCTTTTTATGTGGTCACGTTATTGTAGGGTTCGATATACCATTTGTGGCCAAGAGAAGTATGGCAAATAGAATATTACCTCACTCCTTATTCGATGTAGCTCACCTTAAACCATGGGAGGTTACGGCAATGGATACAGCAGTGTTATGGAAAGGTACAGGCTTTAAATTTTCATCCCTTCTATCTCTATGCGCTACTTTAGGCGTAGAGTCTCCTAAAGACGATATTAGTGGGGCCGACGTAGGTAAGTTATACCACGAAGGAGGTATAGAAAGGATTTCAAGGTACTGTGAAAAAGATGTTGTAGCTGTAGTAAATATAGTTAGAGCATTAAGAGACGAAGAGTCCTTAAAAGTTTCGGAGCCCGAAGAGATAGAAACATTAGGTATAATAGATTATATCTTTGCAGGTGGCGAATATACAGAAGAGGTAGCAAACTCTCTTAAAGGAGTTATATCTAAGATGAGTAAGGCAGATAAGGTTATGGCTATAGAGATTTTAAATGCTCTACCAACTCGCGCAAAAGGAAAAGAAACGTCCATCACTAAAAAGGACATTAAAGAATTAATATAATGGGTAGAATAGAAGTTGTAAGAGAAGTTGAAGGAGTTTACCCATACTACGTAGAGGTATGGGATATAGAGAAAGGCGCTTGGAAGGCTCAAGTAAGATATTACAAAGTTGAGCAAGACCTTAATAAATTTCCTGACAATAAGTCGAGACGAAATTTTAAAAGCTTAAATACTAAAGAAGATGAGTAAAACAAAAATAGAATTACCTAAGAAAAACGAAGAAGGTAAGAGCTACATTTCGTATAGCCAGTACAGTAAGTGGAAAACAAGTAAAAAGGATTATATCAAATCATACTTTCTCGGAGAGAGGTTTGAAGGTAATGCTTATACTGAGTTTGGTTCCCTGATAGGAGAAGCTTTAGAGAACAATGACTTTTCTAGTTTCTCCCCTAAAGAGAGAGAGCTTTTAAGTAAGGTCACAAGGTTTGACCAATTTGAGAGAGAAATAGTCTGGGATTTCGGAGACTTTTTTGTTAAAGGTTTTATTGATACTAATGACCTTTTTGTAGACGGAGTTAAACCAGATGTAGTAACTACCATTGTAGATTACAAGACAGGAGATTCTAACAAGGTTTCTGTATACGAGGCCGATGATTACGACCAAGTAGCTATCTATGCAGGGGCTATAGAACAGGAGACTGGGCACTTACCTACAAAAGGTTGGGTAGAGCTTATAGAGCGCACCGGAAATGCTTTTAAAGGAGAAGAGCTTAAACTAGGGGGTAAGGTTTTTACTATACCTCAAGATTTATCTAAAGAGAAGATAGAACAGACTAGGGTTAAGGTTTTAGCAGTAGCTAAAGATATTAGTGGATTCTTTAAAGTTTTCAATAAACTCAACTCCATAAAAGTATGAGAACGCTAGATAAAAGTGTCATAGAAGTTACTATAGTTTTTAATGACAGAGAATTAGAAAGGACACAATCTCTAATGTATATAGTAAAATGGGTAGACGGTAAAGATAAAGTAGTAACGAGTAGCGTAGTTCAGTATGCTACACAATCTATAGCGCAAGCTTTACAAGATGTAGCTGTACTATCCGCCTTAAACCCTTTTATCAAAACAATTAGCATGAAAGTAATATAATGTAAAAACCCCCTTCCTTAATTGGTTGGGGGTTATTTATTACTTATTAGTTCGATGCTTTATCAAGTATCGATTTGAAACTCACTCCTAGACTTTTGACATCTTCGTCTAACCTGTTAAACTTTTCTTGTAACAGTGCCTCTTTTTCGGCCAACGAAGCATTCCTCGACTCGAAGTCTTTTTCTGCTCTATTTAATAAGTTCTCAAACTTAGTCTTATTAATCTCTCCATTATTAAACCTATCCTCAATCGAATACACCTCTTTATCGTAAAAATTGCTTATAGAAGACCTTTTAGTTTTAAGGCCTCTCTCTTCAATCTCTAAAGTTTTTAAACTCTTCACAACTTGTTTAGCTGTAGTGGTTTCATCCCAAGTCTGTATCTTCACAATCCTAGATAATAACACCTTTAAAGGGCTAGTATCTCTACCATAGTAATCCTCTCCAAAAGAAGCGGACATCGCTAAATCATTACCAAAAGAAAACAAAGGTACTTGACTCCTAAGTACATACAAAACTCTATTAGTTAGTTTTTGACTATCGCTAGCTGTAAAGCCGGTATATATGTTATAGCTAGGGTCGGAAATTATCATATCACGAAAATCCCTGTTATCCGCAAATGCTGCCCATACAGAGCCCAAAGCTACATCAGAAGGTAATACCCTCCAAGACTCGTCTTCCTCGTTGTACTTTATATTTACAGGAGAATATTTTGACAATTCTTCTGACCAATGTTGCGACCCCGTATCGTAAGTATAGAAAGGGGATACATAACGAGCTAAGTTTACTTCGTTATCGCCAACTCTGTATATTAAAGGTACATCCCCTAAAAAGGTTCGTATCTTAGGTATAGAAGTTCTCGATTCTCTAATATTCCTTTCTCCTTCTTCTTCCTCTGATAACCTGCTTGCTGCCATAGCTATTAAGTTAAATCCATATAAAAGTGAGGCAGTAGTTAACGGCCTCTTAGTTACAGAGTTTTTAACTATACGATTTAAATCCCCTTGGAATTTTATATAATCTGAGCCCCAAACTGGTACTTTACTAAAAATATCCCATATTTTACCTACAGAGGCATAGTTTTGAAAACCTTCGTAAACCCTTTGTATAGACTCTTCGTGATTATAACCTACTTGCTTTAAAGCTTTATAAGCTGCCAATTTCATAACGTTATCTGAGCCTGAGTAAAGTCTTCTAGCACCTTTGTCTAAACCTTTTATTATACCTTTAGGGTCTAAAGAAAGGTTATCGTCTTTCATATTTATAGAAAAGTTTTTACCTTTTTCGCTAGTAAGTTGTAAATCTCTTTCCATAATATTAGAACCTATTAGCCCATCTACCATAACCGCTTCAAAGTCTCCCCTCTTATGATATAAGTCGAGACCCGCAGCTCTCATGTTTAGGCCCAACTGTATAACGTTTACACCGGCAGCGTGAGCAAACGCGATGTTAGCTACAAAGTTACCTGCTTGTACGAAAGGAGAATATACTGTATGAAACCTCTTCATAAACTGCTTATAAAGACTTTGATTATAAATATTCAAACCTTGGTACGCAGCGTCTAAGAAAGAGTTATTAAAGAAATAACCTTTAAAATCTTCTGCTACGTTACTAGGAATCCATTGACCATTGAGTTTACCGTAAGACTTTCCGTTAAGTTGAGTATAGATACCTTTTTCTGGCTTTACTTTAACTCCATATTTATTAGATATAAAATCAGCATACTCTTTAACTACAACGTTTCTTTGACTACGTACCATCCTATTCATGGTTAAGTAAATAGGGTCCTCAACAGTGTTATCCATAATCCACTGATTAATCTCTTGTCTTTGTTTATAGATACCTCCAAAGAAAGAAGTGTTAACCATTACTTCCCTTTCAGTTTCAGATAAACCGTCTTCGTAAACTTTATAACCTCTTCCAATATATTTACCATCATACTTATCAAAAGTCTCTTTTGAGATAAAACCGTTCTTAAAGTTCAACTCGTGAGTAGCTTGATTAATACTTCTTAAAGTATCGAATAAAGTTTTTTCTCCTTCATTTAAATCTTCGTACTTAACAGTCTCATCGTATATATCTGGGTCAAGGGCTTGGTGAACTCTTTTAGCTGATTCTTGGTTGTTGTCAATCAAGTCGCCTAAAGCTTTAGTTAAAACCTTAGCATCTGATAATGTTCTTTTTTGATAACCTTCAACCCTTCTACTAGAAGTCATCTCAGCGTCTGTTCTTAAAGAACCTTTATAGAAACTATTTGATACGTTAGCTGCACCTAATACAATAGCATTTACAGTTTCTATACCGAAATTTTTAAGGTCTATCCCTTGTTTTTGCCACCTGTTAGTAGGCACTGTACCGTCTTTGCCTATATTGTATTGGCCTAAGAATGCTTTATTACCGTAGAAAGATATTTTATCTTCTATAGCTTTAGCCATCTTACTAAAAACTTTTTCATCTATATAAGAAACTACAGGAGTCCCCGACAACAGCTTACGCCAGTTAAACTTAGACTTATCTTCTTTAACGTCGAACATATTACCCGCATTAGCTTCCATCTGAGTTTGTTGTAAAATCTCAGCTCTTTTGCTAGTCTGCCCTTGTAAGTAATTAGTGGCCTCTTTAAGATTAGCAAAGCTACCTAATACAGTATAATCTTTCTTTCCTTTAGAGTCTGATTCTGTACGGACTTCCCACTTACCATTCTCTGTTTTATTTACAGTATAATCGTTTACGGTGTCAGTATACACGCCCGCGGATTGTCTTTTTAATTTAACCTTGTTAGGTTCAGCATCTCCAACGTCGCTTGTATCTTCTTTTGTTTTTCCTTGAACTTCTTTTGTTCCTTTTCTTGTTCTTCCTTTAGGTTTTTTAGGTTCCCCTGATTCTCCCGATACCTCTTGTTTAGTCCCATCTTTTAATTCAGCTTCTCTTAGTTTATAAACTTTATCTGTCTGAGCATCCATAGATTTAAATAGTTCAGACCTCTCGTCTTGTAATTTTGCTAGTTTTGCAGTATCTATCGTTTCTTCCTTATAAGCAGCGTCTATCTCAACTCCTAATTCTGTAAGTCTACCTTCGTTCTTAGCCTCTATATCTTTTAACTCTTTTTCAGCTACCTCTAATTCCGTAGGAGCAGGAGGTTTGTTTAGTATCTCTTGTTTTCTTGCAGCTAGGGCATCTATATCCGCTTTAAGGTCTATAATAAGCTCAGCCTTTAATTCTTTATTAACATCACTTTCTTGTAGCGTTTTAACCCTTGCTGAAATTTTATTAGCTTTTTTGTCAAGCTCTTTAAGCTCCGAAGAATCTTCTTTAGACATTTTAGAAACATCATCAAAAGTTTTCTTCATGCTTTTAGCTATCCCTTCTTTAAGGGTTTCTATCTTACTATTTATAACTTCTTTAGTTTCACTATCAAGGTTCTCATTTACTTCTAACTCTTCTGTAAGGTTAGTTATTTTTTGACTGTCTACTTTTATCTTGGCCGTAAGTTCTTTAGATGCAAAAGCTTTGTGACCCATACCTAATACCATAGGAGAAAACCTCATACTAAAACCCATTGCATTACCAGAAGCAAGAGCGTCCATAGCTCCGTCAAAAATATGCACATCAGGGTCGTTCAGGTACATAATATCTATAAGATTACCTCCTACTTGATTTACAAACTCCGCTTGACCTTCTGAGACACCCGATAAGAAAGAGTTACCTACACCCTTACCAAATTCTTTGAAAGAGGCTCCACCCGCGCTTTTAGCAGCAGTATAAGCTCTTTTACCTTTAGACAATACGCCAAGGGTTACTTTCTCTGTTAAAACTTCTAAAGCAAAAGTCCCCAGTCCTGCTACATACATCTCATCGTCTGAGATAGCTGTAGTTTTTTCAGCTTCCGCTATAGTCATATCTATCTCTTTTAATTCATCTTCTGTGAACTCTTGTCCAGATACTAATAAAGCATTTAGTCTATCTATTGTTTCGTAAGCCTCTCCTCTTTTATCTTCTAATTCCCCTATCTTTTGTCCGGCAGCACTTGCACCTAAAGCTCCTAAACCTGCTGTACCTCCTGTTGCAGCAAGTATTGTAAGAACAGGTAATTGAGTAGCAACTTGCTCCGCTAGCCAACCTCCAAAATCTGACATACTGTTTATATCTGAGACAGACTTACTAGGTCTTAGGTCACCTTGTTGGTTACCCGTCTCTTTTCTAAAGGCAGCGATACTTTCTTTAGCTTTTTTTCTATAAGCCTGTGGGTCGCTTGAACCAAACGTTACAGGATTTATGCTTGTGTATTCTTCTAAAACTCTATCCGTATCTAAAGCAAACTCAGCTATCCCAGAACCTAAGCTTGCAAAAGTCAACCTAGTCATATCTTTGTAGTAATCTAAACCACCGTAGTTCTTTTTAAGCAGGTTTATCTCTTCGTAGAAATCGCCTATGTCTTCGGTAGTATTCTCAATCATATCTATGTTTGAGTTATAAGTAGCACTCATACCTACAACCTCATCATACATTTTATTATACTCTTCTATTAGTTTTTGAGGAACCTCTTTACCTTGCTCTTTAAGGCTATCGAAACCTCTGGCTTGGTATTTTAAAGAGTTAACAAGGTTTTTACTCTTCTCTTGTACGAACTTGTTTTCAGCTAGAAGGTTTAAATTAGAGTTCTCTAATTCGCCTATCTTATTGCCTGCATAGGTTGTTAACTCTACTAAGGTCTCTTCTGGTAGTTCAGATAAAAAGTCTGTTTTGTTTTTAAGCTCTCTTTTAGCTGTTAAGTTTTCTTTAGTGTCATATTGAAACATAGGAACCGCTACTCCCGTTTGTAAAAATCCTTTAGTTACGGCACTAGCAGTTTCCCAAAAACCTCTATCTCCCTTTTTTTGAGAGTTGATTTTTGTTTCTATAACTTTTTGTTGAGTAGGTTGAACCTTACCTGCTTGTATATAAGAGTCGTAAAGTTGAGATATTGGTTCGTCAACTTCTTGGTCTGGTATTTCTGATATAGTCTTAGGAGCTTGTATTACATTTTGAGGCTTGGGTACGACATTAGTGTCGGAACCAACCGATGCAGATGTAGCCTCCCATGCAGGCGAAGGTAATCCCGTAGCTTCTTTTTTTTTTACTATAGGAGTCTCTTCAACAGGCTCTTTTACATTATCCTGAGAAGGAGTTGCAGTAGTGCCTTTGTTTTGTTTATAAAGTTTTATTCTTAAAGCTATAGCTTCTTCGGGTTCCCCCGCCTCTACCATCTGCTTAATAATTCTTTCTAGCTCTTTATCCATTTCTATTATTTAGTTTTATTTTTTCTCTGCGTATTGTTCCATAAGATAAGCCTCTTTTTCCGCATTTGTCATATCAGCAAAATTCTTATTGCTTGACGTTCCTTTGTTTGAGAAAGTCTCTTTAGTTTTTAAAAGCATCTGTTTAAGCTCTTGTTCGTTGTCAAGGCCATAATACTTAGCTACATAAGTTAGAGTATTATTATCTTTTTCTGCGCCTCCACCTATAGCTACTCTTTTTACATCGTTTGAAAGTTTACCTCCGGAATCGTTACGTCTACTAGCACTAACCTGAGTAGCATCAATAGGTATTGAAGTTCCTTTACCTTGGTGTTCAAAACCTTGGTAAGAGAGTTCTCCTGAATCAAGTAACATTAGTTGAGTTACTTCTATCATTTTTCCACTAGGGCCTTGTACTATTGCTG
>Ga0222708_1000196_pt1 | contig 16898 bp, 15 predicted proteins | sample AntAcemetage1576_FD_179806 | JGI IMG/M metagenome (GOLD analysis project Ga0222708, IMG submission 179806) | Saline water microbial communities from Ace Lake, Antarctica - #1576 | ecosystem: Environmental > Aquatic > Non-marine Saline and Alkaline > Saline | place: Antarctica: Ace Lake... | reverse complement strand
AAATTCTTGTTTGGAACATATTTATCTTTACTCCCTATTATAGAGAACATTTCATTCCAATTAGATAGAGATTGATTTTTAGGTAAAAATCCTACAAGAAACTCTGGGCCCTCTTGTTTTCTATACGCAAAGCATATTGGATCTTTTATATCACTTATTTTATAAGAAACTAAATAACCATATATATTCATATTATAATCCATTGGACCATTATCAAAATATGATTCATCAGGGCACTGAGTTCCTTGATCGGAATTTTGTAAAAATTTTTCAAATTTTAAAGACTTAGTATTATCAGTTGCCGTTGCAGCATTCCCTAAAGACAAAAGAAAAGACATTACTATCAAAAGTATGACTTTTAACATCTTAGACACCGTCTCTCTCTAGCATTAGCTTTTTGATATTACCAATAGCTTTTGCAGGGTTTAGACCCTTAGGACAAGTATTGGTACAATTCATAATGGTGTGACAACGATATAGCTTAAAAGAGTCTTCAAGGTCATCTAGCCTTTCACCTGTGCTTTCATCTCTGCTATCAATGATCCATCTGTATGATTGTAATAGAGTTGCAGGACCAAGGTATTTATCACCGTTCCACCAATAACTAGGGCAACTAGTAGAGCAACAAGCGCATAGTATACATTCGTATAATCCATCTAATTTTTCTCTATCTTCAATAGACTGAAGTCTTTCCTTATTTGGAACAGAAGAAGTATCAGTTTTAATCCACGGTTCAATGGATTCATATTGAGCGTAGAAATTATTCATGTCTGGAACAAGGTCTTTTACCACTTCCATATGAGGCAGTGGGAATATAGCAATATCTCCTTTCAGATCATCTATATGAGCTGTGCATGCAAGAGTGTTAGTGCCGTTTATATTCATGGCACAACTACCACATATACCTTCACGACATGACCTTCTAAACGTTAAGCTAGAATCAACTTCAGCTTTAATATTAAGCAGAACATCAAGAATCATAGGCCCATGAATTGATACATCCATCTCAAATGTATCAAGCCTAGGGTTTTTATCATCTTCTGGATCGTATCTATATATATTAAATTTACGAACCTTAGACTCATCCTTAACAGCCCCTTTATGAGACCTCCCTTTTTCTACCCTTGAATTTTTTGGTAATCTTAGTTCAACCATATCCTCTCCCTAGTAGACCCTTTGTTGTAATGGTACTGTTTTTACATCTTTAGTTAAAGTATTCATGTGTACTGGTCTGTAATCGATATCAACTTTTCCAGTTTTTGTGTTCATCCAAGAAATAGTATGTTTTAGCCATTTCTTATCATCACGATCTTTAAAGTCTTCACGCGAATGCGCCCCCCTGCTCTCCTGTCTGTTTCTTGCGGAATGCATAGTCACAACAGCTTGTTGTAGTAAATTCTCAAGCTCTAGAGCTTCAGCTAAATCTGTATTCCAGATCAACCCACGGTCAGAAATTTTTATATTACTGAAGTCTTTATACACTTGGTCAATTAGCTTTACACCCTGGTCTAAAGTTTTTTGATCTCTAAATACTGCAGCATAATTTTGCATTGTATTTTGCATGTTAGAACGTATCTCCGCTGCACTTCTATTTCCTTTTGCATATCTAATTCTATCTAACCTAGCTATACTTTCTTCACCAGCATTCTTAGGCAAAGGTTTTATATGAGAATCTTTACTGAGTAGCTCCTTACAACGCAGAGCAGATGCACGACCAAAAACAACTATATCTAGCAATGAGTTTGACCCCAATCTATTCGCTCCATGCACAGAGACACAAGCCCCTTCACCAATAGCCATTAACCCTGGAACTATAACATCACTATTTTTTCCTTTTTTAGTAACAGCTTCAGTATGGTAGTTTGTTGGCATACCACCCATATTGTAATGAACAGTTGGAAGAACAGGAATTGGCTCTTTTGAGGTATCAACATTTGCAAATATTCTTGCAGTCTCAGAAATCCCAGGAAGCCTTTTATCAATAACAGCTTTATCCAGATGCTGTAGATTCAGATGAACATAATCTTTTTTAGGCCCACATCCCCTGCCTTCTCTTATTTCTACAGTAATCGCTCTACTAACAACATCACGCGATGCTAAATCTTTAGCCTTTGGAGCATATTTTTCCATGAATCTTTCACCCTTGGAGTTTGTTAAGAAACCACCTTCTCCACGACAACCTTCTGACATCAAGCAACCAGCACCATAAATACCTGTTGGATGAAACTGCACAAATTCCATATCTTGAAGCGGCAAGCCAGCTCTTAAAGCCATAGCATTACCATCACCTGTGCATGTATGCGCAGATGTTGCTGATGCATATGTTCTACCATATCCACCAGTTGCCATAACAACCATTTTTGCATTAAATCTGTGCATTTTTCCAGTTTCAAGGTCCCATGCCATCACTCCGACACATTCACCAGATTCGTTCATTATTAAATCTAGAGCAAAATATTCTATAAAGAACTTTGCCTTATGTTTTAGAGCCTGCTGATAAAGAGTATGCAAAATCGCATGACCTGTACGATCAGCTGCTGCGCAAGTTCTTTGTGCAGACTTACCTTTACCATATTCTGTTGTCATCCCTCCAAATGCTCTTTGGTATATTTTTCCTTCTGGAGTACGAGAAAATGGTACACCATAATGCTCAAGCTCAATTACAGCTTCAGCTGCATTTTTGCACATATACTCGATCGCATCTTGATCACCAAGCCAATCAGAGCCTTTGATGGTATCAAACATATGCCATCTCCAATCATCCTTTCCCATATTGCTAAGAGCAGCACTCATTCCACCTTGAGCGGCTACAGTATGGCTACGAGTTGGAAAAAGCTTTGATATACAAGCTGTAGTAAGCCCAGCTTCAGCCATTCCGAACGTAGACCTAAGGCCAGCTCCACCAGCTCCTACTACAACTACATCATATTTATGGTCAATTACTTCATATTGTTGGGTCATGTTATATATTAATAATAAAATTTAGCATCAAAGCGAATGTAACAGTGCATATTGTAATAAAACTTATAAAATAACAACATACTACAGTCACTATTTTAATAAATTCGCTGTGTATATAATCTTCACATATTACTTTAAATCCGAGCACTCCATGGTAGATACTCAAATTGATTAAGATAATGAAGAATAGCAATTCGAATGGAGAATATAGCAATGTATTTAACACATACTCCGGATCCACAAGAAAATTCAGAATCATATATATAAACCAAGCAAACAAAGGAACTAAAGCTGCAGCTGAAATTCTCTGCCATTTCCAATGAAAAATACCAGACTTCGAACCACCAAGCCCTTTAGCCTTCCTCAAATCTGTTTTATATGTAATCCCTTTCATATCCTAGAATCTATTAATTATCGCAAGAGCGAGAGTAGCGCCAGTCATAAACAAACTTACAGCTACAACCAGAATGCCACTCATATTCATTGATTTTATCTCATAACCATAGCCAGCATCCCAGAATAGATGCCTGATGCCATTCAGCAAATGATAGTATAAACAAAAAGATAAAGCCAATAGAAAGGCTTTGAAGAGCCAAGTATCAATGAAGTGGTAAGTATTACTTCCTACCAATACCACACCAGCGCTTTGCATAACTAAAGCAATCATCAGCCAACAAAGTGCTATAAGAGCAAAAAACAAAAAAGCACCAGTTAGACGGTGAAGAATAGAAAGAATAGATGATATTTGAGGCTTATATATGCTTAAATGCGGCGATATAGGTCTTTTTTTTTGCTCCATTCTCTCTCCAAAGAAATATTGATGATGTGATTATAGAGACAAGACGTTATGGTGGCAAGAGTAAAGTGAACCTGGTTTTATATAAAAAATGGCATCCGCATAGGAATGAGTTTCCTTATATTCTCAAGTGTTTTCCATCCTAGACCCCTAACATACTGTATAGTCCCATTGTTGTTTCTACTATGCTATAGATGTTGGATTATAGGTCGTTGAGGTCAGACAATCTTTCTGTTTCGTAATTGGAAATCAACGCATCGATTACTTCTTCTAACCTACCCTCTTGCACTATTTCATCAATTTTATATAGCGTTAGGTTGATTCGGTGGTCTGTAACGCGACCTTGTGGAAAGTTGTAGGTTCTGATTCTATCTGATCTGTCTCCAGATTTTATCTGATCTTTTCTTTCTGCCGATCTTTCTGCTTCTTTCATAGATCTTTCATGATCATATAGACGCGACTTCAAAATCTTCATAGCCTTTGCTTTGTTCTTATGCTGAGATTTTTCATCCTGCTGTTGCACGGTAATACCAGTTGGAATATGCACAATACGAACAGCACTTTCTGTACAGTTCACATGCTGCCCGCCTGCTCCACTTGCCCTATATACATCTATACGCAGATCTTTCTCCTCTATATTAACATCTACATCTTCAGCTTCAGGAAGAATAGCAACTGTTGCTGCAGAAGTATGCACTCTACCGCTGGATTCTGTTTCTGGAACCCGTTGCACTCTATGCACTCCAGACTCAAACTTTAACTTCGAGAAAACATTCTTTCCAGTAATTAAACCCGTTGCTTCTCTGTACCCACCAATCCCTGTTTCAGAAAGAGATAAAATCTCAAATTTCCAATTATTATTATCAGCATATTTCATATACATACTAAATAGCTGCGCTGCAAATAACCCAGCTTCATCTCCACCAGTACCAGCTCTAACTTCTATAATAGCATTTTTGGAATCTGCCTCATCTTTTGGGAGCAACGCAACCTTGAGATCCTTTTCTCTTTTTTCTATAACAGTATCAAGCTCTCGTAACTCTTCTTCTGCCATGCTTAAAATTTCTTTATCATCTGCTGAATCTTGGATCATGTTCCGAAGATCCTTCTGCTCTGCTGTTAATTGTTTATATTCTTTGATTTGCACCGATATGTCTTCTAACTCAGACAAAGACTTAGTTAGCTCCACATACTCATTCCGGCCAATATTCTGGGAAGTCACTAATCTCTCTTGTATAGCAGCCTGCCTATCTAAAATTTTATCTAACTTTGATTCAAAACTCATAGGAACCAACCCTATTTAATAATTGACTTAAATTTAACATCTCTTCTTTCCTGGAGTCCAAATCTTTTATTTTATATAAACCTTTTGAAGCCTCTTCTTGGCCAATAAAAATAATAAATTTAGCATTAGAATCTAAAGCCTTTTTCATCGATTTATTCATATTCTTCACAACATCCAATTCAGTTCTGATCTCTTTAGATCTAAGCTCCTCTGATAGTTTAAGTCCATTCTCTAAATATTCTTCAGCAAATAATACAATGCTTATGGACTTATCTTGCTGAATTTTACCCTTAGATAGTTCCATCAGCCTTTCGATTCCAGCGGCAAAACCAACCGCAGGAATATCATCTCCACCCATCTGCTTGATTAACTTATCATATCTACCTCCAGCAAGAACAGTGCCTTGAGCACCTAGATCATTTGTTGTGAACTCGAAGACCGTATGAGCATAATAGTCTAATCCTCTTACAAGAGAATAATTTCGCTTATAAACTATACCCATTGCATCCAAATAACATAAAAGCTGTTCAAAGAATTTTTTAGATTCCTCATTCCAGAACTCAGATATCATTGGAGCATTTGCAATTAGCTCTCTATCCTTAGAATCCTTTGAATCTAAAATTCTCAAAGGGTTTTTCTGCAAACGAACTTTACTATCTTCTGATAGGTCCTTAGTATGTTTTGAAAAATACTTCACAAGCGCTTTTGTATATTCCGTTCTAGTGGAATAATCACCTAAGCTATTTATCTCCAAAGTTAGGTTTTTTAGCTCTAATTTCTTTAAAAGCTGATTAGCGGCAGAAATGATTTCTGCATCTGCCATAGGATGTGCGCTTCCTATATATTCAAAATTAACTTGATGAAACTGCCTATATCTACCTTTTTGAGGTCGTTCATATCTAAATAATGGCCCGTGGGAAAAAAGCTTTAATGGCAATTGCTTCTGAGCCCCACTTGATATAATGCTCCTAACAACAGATGCTGTGAATTCTGGCCTTAAAGTTAAGCTACGCCCTTTCTTATCCTCAAAACTGTACATTTCCTTATGCACAATATCAGACCCCTCACCCAAGCTACGTTTGAATACCTCAGTATGCTCTAATAAAGGAACGGACATTTCTTGATATGAGAAACTATTCGCTACATTACTAGCGCACTCCAAAACATGTGTAAAAAGCCGTTGTTTCTCAGCAAAAAAATCTTGAGTACCTTTTACTCCTTGTAGCTTTTTCATTTCTGACTAGTTAATGATTCTTTGTATATATTCTATTAGCACCCTTTCTAGAATACGTAAAGTAAATAAGGAGCCCTACTGCCATATAAATTCCAAAAATCCAACCAATTGTCATAAGCAAATTAAACGCCAGGTACCCACAAAGTAACAATGCTATTGGAGCAATAACAGGAAGGGCTGGACATCTAAATGGACGCTTAATATTTGGCTTACTCTTCCTTAATTTTACTGTAGATATAGTGATAATAACCAAAACAAATAAAGTACCCAAACTAGCTAGATCACCCATTGTTTTAATTGGTACGAGCCCTGAAATGAGCGCCATACTCACACCAACTATAAGCGTACCTATGTGAGGAGTAGCATATTTGGGATGGATCTTATTGAACATCTTAGGGAATAGACCATCACGAGACATAGCCATAAAGACCCTACTTAAACCAAAGATCTGAACAAGTATCACTGTTGTCATTCCAATAACCCCACCTACAGCAACAATTGTGCCAGTAATATTGCTACCATTTATCTTTAACGCATAAGCAAGGGGCTCTTTATTATTAAGATCAGCATAAAAAGCAATGCCAGTTACAAGCGCAGCTACTGTCACATACACAACCATACTAATGATAATAGAACCAATAAGACCTATAGTAACATCTCTTGATGGATTTTTACTCTCTTCCGTGGCATTGGCCACAACATCAAATCCCGTATAAGATAAGAAGACTGCTCCTGAAGCTAAAGTAACGCCTTGAAAGCCAAAAGGCATAAATTCTTTTAAATTACTTCCCCAGTTCTTTATATCAAAATGCCCAGACGCAACCACTATAAATAACAAAATGGCACTTAGTTTTATTATTACCAAGACTATGTTTAACATAGAACTCTCATTGGTCCCTCTATAAACAACAGACATAAGGAAAATACAAATCAAAAACGCTGGAAGGTCAATAATACCTCCTTCGAAAGGAGTTTTAATCAGTAATTCCGGCAAATATATATCCATCTGCGCTAAAATCCCAACCACATAACCAGACCAACCAGATGCAACCGTTGTAGAACCAAAACCAATCTGTATTATTACTGCCCAACCTACTATCCATGCAACAACCTCTCCTAATGCTACATAAGCATAAGTATAAGAACCACCAGAAGATGGTAAAGATGCTGCAACTTCTGTATATGCTAGCGCCACAAAAACACAGGTTATACCAGCAATTATAAAAGAAATACTTATCGCAGGACCACCAGCAACCGCTGCATTCACACCTGTTAATACAAATACTCCAGTACCAATCACGGCACCAAGGCCAATACATAAAAGGTCGAAGGCACCAAGGGTTTTCTTCAATTCAGTGTGATCACTAACATCCCTAATGAAATTAACATTCTTCTTTCTAAAAAAACCATTACTCATAACTACTCTCTGAATTAATTTTGCATAAAAAGTATATACCAATCACAAGAAGCCAAAATGAATCTCACGATAAGATATGTCTCAATCTAATGATATAAAAATTCTGTAACTCAATAAATTTTATACACTATAAGACAAATGACCGCAAGGAGTAGAGTTTTTACTACAACATTAGAATAAATTTATTTTATATATAATGTCTTTTTATTCCGCCGCATCTAACAATATTTAGATTTTTATATATTTTTCATTTCTTTTTTATATAATTACCTTACAATTATTAGTTGAACTAATAGTATTGATAATGAACTTATTGCATTTATTAAAAAGCAAAAAATTTCTTCTTTCTGCAACAGTATCTCTCTTTTCAGTAGCTGCTTTTTCAGCTGATTATACAGTTGACAGCGCTGAAACTGATACACAGACCTTAGAAAATGGAGACACTTTAGCAATAACAAAAGATGGCTCCATTTCTGTCAGTAACAAAAATGCTGTTTCAGCAACAAATAGTTTTACACTTACTAACCGTGGTGCAATGACAGTAATTAATGCAGCTACCTTCTATGGTATAAATGCCGATGGAAGTACTGGTTCTGATGTCACAGCATCTGTAATAAACTACGGCACAATAGCCGTTAGCGGAGGAAGTAATGCCATAGGTATTTCAATTGTTGGCTATGATAACGGTAACACTGTAGAAAATTTTGGCAGCATTGATGTAAATGGTGGTATATCTGCTACTGGTATAAAAGTAACTGGTTCAGCAGATAATCTTATTATAACTAACGGAGGAATAATAAAAGCAAGTGGAGGCGAATCAAACACCGCTCTTCTTTTGACAGGTAATGATAGCAATACTTTAACAGTAAATTATCACACATCTGGTTATCTAGTAGGTGCAATTAATTACGATGATCCAGGATCTGCTGTTTTTAATTTTATAGATTCTGGAGTTGATAGAAGTCACTTTATCACAGTTGACGATGGGGATATTCCTACATTTTCATATGGAGGCCTACCAGGCGTAACTAATAGTAATAAATCAGCTGTAGTAAGTAGAACAGCTTTTGCTAGAGCTAATGAAGTAACATCAATGGCAGCAAATAGCATAAATAACGCTGTATATACAAGACTTACAGACCTAAATTGCAGCTCTACAGCGCAGAATGACGACAATAACACTTGGGTAAATATTTTGGGTAATTATAAAGAGTCACCAAAAACAGGATCAACTATTGCTACTCGATCCTCAGTTGGTGGTGTAGTAGTTGGAAAAGATGCAGATTTTAATAACGATATGAAAGTTGGTTTTTATCTTGGTGGTATAAATGGATCCATGAAAACAATTGTATCTCATCACAATATAAAATCTAATGGTATTATCGCAGGTATTTATGGAAATAAATCTATGCCAATGGACACCATGCTTCAATTAAATGTGGGCACTGGTTATTTAAGCCATAATAGTGAAAGAACGCTTTACGATAACTTAGATGCAGATGGGATTGTAAATATAAAAAGCAAGTACAAGGAAGCTTACATAGCGCCAACTATTGGGTTGAGTAAAGAATTTAAAGGCGGTAAAACTAGTAAAATAATACCTATGATTGATATTGGATATATAGCACAGCACATTAATAGCTATACTGAATCTGGTTCCCACGAAGCTAGATGGAGCGTAAAAGGAAGAGACGTTCAAACCATTACAGGAAAGGTTCAAGTAGCTATTAGAAAAGATACCACAAGAGAATGTGCCAATACATATGAGTTAAGAAGTGGAATTAAAGCCAAGAGACAGATCTCCGGAGATGAAGTTAACATGAATCTCTTAAGTACAAACCTAACCTTTAAAGCCGAAGGAAAGAAAACTTATGCAGATGCTTTCTTTGGCGGAGACTTTATAGTAAAACCAAACAATGCCTTATCCTTAATTACCTCTGCTGAGGTTAATAAAGGCATAGGTAATAGTGATAAAAATAGCATTGGGGCATCAGGTAACTTCGGCATCAGAATTAAATTCTAAAAGTATTCTATTAGTTCAAATACTTACTGCACTAACCAAGATCCTTATTATGAGAATAAAAGAAATACAACGCGATACCAGTTATAATATAGCAAGCAAATATCTTTCCAACAGAGGAAAGTAAGCTAAGAATCAAGTAACCACATAGCAATAGGGCCAATGGGGCAATAAACCAAAGCGCAGGACACTTAAAAGGTCTTTTTAGTTCCGGATAAAGCTTTCTAAGCCTAACTGCAGATATAGTAATAAATACTAATACCACCAGAGTACCAAGACTTGATAGATCTCCCATGACTTTCATTGGAACAAACCCAGACACTAAAGACATAACTATACCAACAGAAATAGTTGATAGATAAGGAGTACGATATTTTGGATGAATCTTACTGAGAAATTTTGGCAGCAATCTATCACGAGACATAGCCATCATAACTCTACTCAAACCATATATTTGAACTAGCACAACAGCCGTCATTCCAAATAAACACCCGATAGCGATAAAAGTTCCACCTAAAGGGCTGCCGTTCATTTTTAATGCGTAAGCAAGAGGCTCTTTGTTGTTTAAGTCCGTATAATTGGATATCCCCACTAAAACCATTGCCACAACAACATATAAAACCATACTGATTAGAATAGAACCAATTAACGCTATTGTAACGTCTCGCTCTGGGTTTTTACTTTCTTCTGCAGCATTAGCTACTACATCAAAACCTGTATAAGACAAAAACAATGCACCAGCTGCTAAAGTAACGCCTTGGAATCCATATGGCATGAATTCCTCTAAATTACTTCCCCAGTTCTTTATATCAAAATAACCAGATCCCAATATTACAAAAAGAAATATTGCTCCCAATTTTATTATAACTAAAATAATATTTAATATAGAGCTTTCATTGGTTCCTTTGCACACAACAAAAGTCAGAGAAGCACAAACTAAAAAAGCAGGTAAATCTACAATACCTCCTTCGAATGGAGTATTAACAAATGCAGCAGGCAAAATAATTCCGCATTGAGATAGTAAACCTGCCATATAACCAGACCAACCAGATGCTACCGTGGAAGAACAAAATACAAATTGAAATATTACGGATAAACCAACAATCCAGGCAGCTAGTTCTCCAAGGGCGACATAAGTATATGTATAGGATCCCCCAGAAGATGGTAAAGCAGCTGCTACTTCAGTATATGCAAGCGCAACAAACACACATGTAATACCGGATATAGCAAATGAAATACTTATTGCAGGCCCAGATACTAGCGCTGCATTCACTCCTATAAGAACAAAAATACCAGTACCAATAACAGCTCCAAGACCTATAAATAGCAAATCTAAAAGATCAAGAGTTCTTTCTAGCTTGTTGTTACCCCGTGCCTTCTTAAGAAAACCTATATCTTTCTTTCTAAAAATTTCGTACATAAATTACTGCCTAACAGGGGATATCCACCCACCACCAATAACCTTTGATCCACTATATACAACACATGCTTGGCCTGGAGTGATAGATTTCTGTGCATCTGCAAGGGTGACTTTATATGCTCCTAAATCTTGATCTATAGAAATAGTAGCATCTTTTGGAGCATGAGTAGAACGTATTTTTACCTGAGCTTCAAAAGGTCTATCAGAAGCGATTCCACCAACAAGCCAATTTGAATCTCTTATATAGAATTCTTTTTTCTTTAATTTCTCTTCTGGCCCCACAACAACGCTGTTATCTTCAGGGTTTATCTTAATTACATAGTAAGGAGCTGCTCCTGATATACCAAGCCCTCTTCTCTGTCCAATGGTAAAATTAATGATACCATCATGGGTTCCAAGAATTTTTCCATCTGTATTAACAATATTACCTTTATCCAAAGCCCCTGGTCTGAACTTTTCGATTATCTTCGCATAGTTCCCATCAGGTACAAAACATATATCTTGGCTATCTGGCTTATCAGCTATATCAAGACCGTACTTTCTGGCTAAGTTCCTAGTTTCTTCTTTTGAATAACCTCCTAACGGGAATTCTAAATAACCTAATTGATCTTTTGTAATAACAAACATGAAGTAGCTTTGATCTTTCTTAGGATCCAACCCAGTATGCAATTCAGGACCATTCTCTCCTTCTACCTTCTTCACATAATGCCCTGTAGCTAATGAATCTGCACCCAAGTCTTGAGCCATCTTATAAAGATCAGAAAACTTTACAGTTTGGTTGCACTTCACACATGGAATAGGAGTTTCTCCTTTTAGGTAAGTATCAGCAAAATCATCGATCACAGCTTGCTTAAACTTACTTTCATAGTTAAGTACATAATGAGGAATGTTTAGCTTACTCGCAACTCTTTTGGCATCATATATATCTATACCAGCGCAGCAAGTACCACGTTTAACTCCTACTTTGTTTATATCGTATAATTGAAGGGTAATACCTATAACTTCGTGCCCCTGATCAACCAACATAGCAGCAACTGTAGAACTATCCACTCCACCAGACATCGCAACAACTATTTTTTTCTTTTTAAACATAATAAACCTTAAACGCAAATCAGCGCTGGATTATAGCTTATTTTACATGTGTGTGGAAGATAAAATATGTTAGTCTATTTTCTTTACTTCATATATCAGAATACATATCATCAAATAAAGCATGGGCAATCCACTAATTAAAAGTTATATGTACAAAAAAACACTATAGTCAATATCTAGAAATCAAGAGACTCTATTAATTTGGTAGGATAAGATAGAGCGTAAAATTTCTTGTTTATCAAGGGTTATAAAGTGTTTATTAAATATCTCTTCAGCTTTGTTTGAGTATAAAAAAGCTACCTTTTTTGATTCGTTGAAAATGTCATATTTTTCAATACATTTTACCAGTAGCTGAAAATCTCCTTCATTTTTTTCATCATCTTTGAATAAACGCTTTATGAACTCTTTTTCACCAATATCACAAACCTTGTTTAGCAATATAATTGGTAATGTCACCTTGCCCTCTTCATAGTCTTTACCTAATTCTTTACCCAAGTTCTCTGAAGTATAGTCTAGAATGTCATCCATTATCTGAAATGATATGCCTAAGTTAATGCCAAATCCATATGCAGCCTGCTGCATGTCCTTATTTTGATCTGATATCACAGCTGCAGTTTCGCATGCTACAGCAAACAACTCTGCAGTCTTAGACTGTATCACATCTATATACTCACTCTGATCTAGTTCTATATTACGCAGGTTATTTAATTGCTTCACTTCACCCTCAGAAATAATTGCTGCTGCTTTGGAAAGAATATTCAAGACTTCTATAGAACGAGTTGCAATCATTAACCTAAAAGCCTGACTAAACAAGAAATCACCCACAAGAATTGCATATTTATTAGTCCATTTTTTGTGTGCAGCCTCTTTGCCTCTTCTTATATTACTTTCATCTATTACATCATCATGTAAGAGGGTTGCAGTATGAAAGAATTCTATCGCGGCGCCTATCTTTATATGGCTATCACCTTTGTAACAAAATACTTGTGCGAAAACCATATTCAATAATGGCCTGATACGCTTCCCACCTGCAGATATCACATAGTTACCTATCACTTCTATAGACTTATCATGTTCAGATAATGTATCGAAAATCAGCCTATCTACCGAAGATAGGTCTTTCTCGACGGACTCATGTGCCCTGTCTAATGATAAAATGGACATTGAATTAGCGTTTCCTGTTAACTATAAATATATCTACTCTTCTGCTTTTTGGGTTGTTATCCACTGTGTCAAAAGAGACCAAAGGATCGTACTCACCATAAACAACAGATTTAATTTCTATATTGTTACGCTCAAGCACCTCAGATCCTTCTAGTGCCTTCTTTATAGCATTAACTCTACGCCCCGCAAGCTTTTTGTTGTATGCAACTTTACCAACTTTATCCGCATAACCGTATAATAACACATCAACATCACGTACTATTGATAGACTGTGAATCATCTCATTCACTCTCTTTATACCCTCGTCTTCTATCTTCGCACTATCAAATTTAAAGTAAACGCTATTTGCAGTATTTGCATAATCAATAAACTCCTCTTTTTGTTCGAATGAGACAGGTTCATCATTAAAAGAACAGGAAGTTAGTAGTAAAATAAACAAAAGAAAGCTTTTATATTGCATACAAATCCAAAATCAAAGTAGTATTAAGTACCATTGTAGAAGCCCTATAATAATTATCAACTCAAATCGTAAGCATTAGTGCCAGATTTATCATTAGAGAATAAATATAAAGATCACATAATTGCTGGCATAGATGAAGTTGGAAGAGGATCTTGGGCAGGTCCGCTAGTTGCTGGTGCTGTAATAATAAAACAAGGAATGTGTGTTGAAGGTATTAATGATTCAAAAAAATTGACTGATAAAAAACGTAAAACATTAAGTGAAACAATTCTAAAACACCATGTATCCTCCATAGGATCCGTATCATCATCTGAAATCAACCATATAGGATTGAGTAAAGCAATTTACCTCTCCATAATCCGCGCGATAGAAATGCTTCCTATAAGACCTACATTATTACTTATAGATGGAAATTATACATATAACTTTGGAATAGAAACTATAAACATACCTAAAGGTGATAGCAAAAGCATTTCAATTGCAGCCGCATCTATTGTTGCAAAAGTTTACAGAGATAATTTAATGAAAAAACTTTCCATAACCCACCCTGAATACTACTGGGATAAAAATGTTGGATACGGTACAGATCTTCATATGAAAGGTCTGAAAAAAATTGGAGTATCTAAATATCACAGAGTAAATTATAAGCCAATACAACAAATACTCATTGACAATCAGTCCTAAATACCAATATTTTCTATTACTTAATAAAACCTAGGAGCAGAATATGACTAACACCACTATCACTGTTGCATATGGAGATGGTATAGGGCCAGAAATAATGGAAGCTGTTCTATTAATCTTAAAGGAATCCAAAGCAAAAATAGATATAGACACCATAGAAGTTGGGGAGTCAGTTTACAAAAAAGGTTTTAGTGCAGGTCTTACACAAGAAGCCCTAAAAGTCATACAAAGAAACAAAATATTCCTAAAAGCTCCAATAACCACTCCACAAGGAGAAGGCTATAAGAGCTTAAATGTTACAATAAGAAAACAATTCAGTTTATATGCTAATTTAAGGCCATTTGTAGCACTTCATCCATACGTACCTACAAAACACCCAGATTTAAATATCGTAGTTGTAAGAGAGAATGAAGAAGATCTATACGCAGGTGTTGAGCATAGAGGCACCAGAAATGTATACCAGGCTCTAAAACTTATAAGCAGACCTGGCTCTGAAAATATTATTAGATTTGCTTTTAATTATGCAGAAAAAAATAATAGAAAAAAAATAACATGCCTATCGAAGGACAACATCATGAAGCTCACCGATGGTATATTTCATAAAGTATTTAATGAAATTGCTAGCGAATACAAAGACATTGAAAATGAGCATTATATTATAGATATAGGAACTGCAAGGGTTGCTGCAAGACCAGAAAATTTTGACGTATTAGTAACATCAAATCTTTATGGTGACATCATATCTGATGTAATAGCAGAAATATGTGGATCTGTTGGAATGTCTGGCTCAGCTAATATTGGAAATGAATATGCGATGTTTGAGGCAATTCATGGATCAGCTCCAAGAATTGCTGGAAATAACACAGCAAATCCTTCTGGTCTTTTAAATGGGGCTATAATGATGTTAGTACATATTGGACAGCCAGAAACTGCAGAATTAATACATAACGCATGGCTTAAAACTATAGAAGATGGGATGCACACAAAAGATATTTACAGAGAAAGTGTAAGCAAAAAAAAACTAGGTACTCGTGAATTCGCAGAAGAAGTAGTCAAGAGATTAGGACAAATGCCTTCAAAATTAAAACCAGTACATTACAACGCAGATCATAAAGTACATAATCCAAAAACCTTTAAAAAAAATACTCATATTGAAAAGAAGGAATTAATTGGAGTTGATGTGTTCTTAGATTGGAAAGGTAAACTAGACGACCTAGTAAAATTAATGGAAAAATCTGCTAATAAGGACTTTAAATTACACTTAATTTCAGTCAGAGGATTAATGGTGCATCCATCTAATGCAGATATCCGCCCTGATATATCTGGTGCGGATCACTGGCGTGTGAGATTCTTTAGAAAAGACGACTCAAAACCTACCACGCATAGTGAGATTACTAATTTACTTAGTGAAGTAGATAAACTAGCAATCGACTTCATAAAAATAGAAAATCTTTACACATATGATGGAGAACTAGGATTCTCACTCGCTCAAGGAGAATAGACACCAATCTAGTTATTAACTATCACTAAAGCAGGTCTGATTAATCTACCTTGCAGCATGTAGCCTGATTGCGTTACTTGCAATATTGTATTTGAATCGTGATTCCCATCTTTTTGCTGAGATATTGCTTGATGGTAATTATGATCAAATTTTTCTCCCACTTCTGGAGATATCCTTTCAATGCCATATTTCTTGAAGACACGTACGAATTCATTCCTAGTAAGCTCTACCCCTTCTAGTATTTGGGATACAACTGGTTCAGATTTTTGTTCTTCTGTAATATGCTCTGTAGAACGATATAAATTTTCCAACACATCAAGTAAATCTTTTGCAAACCCAGATACCGCATATTTATGAGCAGCCTCTAAGTCTTTTTCAGATCTTTTTTTAATATTTTCACCTTCAGCAACTGCCCTAAAAAAACTATCTTCAAACTTTTTTGCTTCAGCTTTTGATTGTTCAATTTTTTGCTCTAACTCTTGGATCTTTACGTCCAACCCTTTGCTTTTCAATTTTGCACTATTCATTGAATCTTGCTTAGTAGCCTTCTTAGCACCAGTGGATTGCTTTTTTTTATCTGTCATATGTATATCAAATAATCAAATTAAAGTAATAAATCTCTACCATTCATACTATAACTTATGTATTCTTTGTTGGATTTTCAAGATTAACTTATAAAAAAATACGATATGGTTAGACATTCCGGAAGAAAAAATAATGAATTACGTAATATAAAAATTGAAAAAGACTTTAGTCCTTACGCAGAAGGCTCTTGTTTAGTGACATTTGGAGGTACAAAAGTAATATGCACAGCATCAGTTGAAGAAAACCTACCACATTTTTTAAAAGGTAGAGGACAAGGAT
>Ga0222708_1000195_pt1 | contig 17008 bp, 16 predicted proteins | sample AntAcemetage1576_FD_179806 | JGI IMG/M metagenome (GOLD analysis project Ga0222708, IMG submission 179806) | Saline water microbial communities from Ace Lake, Antarctica - #1576 | ecosystem: Environmental > Aquatic > Non-marine Saline and Alkaline > Saline | place: Antarctica: Ace Lake... | reverse complement strand
ACTGCCGCGATTTGAATATGCATCGGAAAACTCAGGATTTAGCCGAATTGCTTAGTTAATAAGCTCAGAAGCTTCTTCATGCTGTCCTTTTCGAGCAAATTCGATACCTTGGGTATTTAAAGTAATTTCTTTTTGAGAATTAGCCATACAGGATATCAAAAGAATAAAAAGGTCTGTTTTAAGTTTTTCATTATATTAAGGAAATTTTGCTTGACCCTAGACTGTGTTCCTTTATTAGTATTCACTTTGGTGCAACCACGCATCGTCGAACAACAGCGCCATTTTTAAATGATGGAACAGCTTTGGGAAATGCACCCTGAACTCCTGAGGTGATTCAAAGAAATACTCGGTAAGTACAGCCATAAACTCATACTGGTTTGTAAAGGCATAATCTCTGAAAAACGGAGTGCTGGATAAGCGGTTACGCAGTTTAGCGTCCATAAGTTCGCGCAGTATAAGCTGATGGTATTTATGGTAACGGTATGAATCCATGCCTGTGTGTCGCTCGCTTTCTATATGCATGACATGGGTAAACTCATGCAGGCCCAAATGCAGGTTGTCTGTGGTAATATCGAGCCCGGTTTTAAAATCGGCCCACGATAGGGCTAGGGCGCGTGCTCTTGGATTGTACTCCCCTTTATGTATCTCGTTATTTGCCGGGCTTTGAAACGGCTCGTCAAAATATAAAATGGTGTCTAGAAACGCATACAGGTAATCTCTTCGACCAAAGCTAAGTTGGCAAGCTACTGCAGCTACTAAAACGACTTGCTCGTTGCTAACAGGCTGCCCGTAACGGTGCTTAAATTTCTTGTCGGCTATAAAGCAACATACGCGGTGCTCAAACTGTACTCGATACTTTGGACTAAGAGCACTATAAAAAGGGAATGCTTGAAGATACTGTTTTCGCGAAAGCGGTAACCGTTTATAACACCACAGTTGTCTATACCATAAATAGTCCCGTTTGCGCTGCAGTGCATTCAGTATCAGGTGCGCAAAGAACAACAAAAATCCCAAGGACACAATGGCAAAGGCATAAGGCGCCATCCACTGGGTCTCGGGATTTAAGAGATATGTAAGTTGCAAAAGCAACGGCTAGTCTCTGGACATAAATATTTGTAAGATATACCAGAACAATAGCATTAGTGATGCAAACAAACCTAAGGATGCTCCTACATACTGATCTGTGTGGTAGTGGTGCACGAGATTAGAGGTTTGAAATAAAATAGTTCCTGCAGCAAGGAGTACCATAAAGCCGCTAAAAACCAAGCCTAAATCAAAGCCGAAAATCATACCTGCGATAATAACGCCCACAGCGATTATAAAACCGACCGTTAAAATGTTTTTCAGAAAAGAGAAATCTTTTTTAGTGATAAGCACTACAGCGCTTAATGCTGTAAATAAGGCTAGGGTAGTCACAGCGGCCTGGTTAAGCACATTTGCACCGTTCAACGCACCATAGCTTATCGCTATGTAAAGCAACGGAATGAACATAATTGCCCACGCAGTAACTACGAGAACGAGTCCCAGGTATTGCTGTGTTTTGTCATGGCTGGTATGTGCCATTTTTTCAGCATAGCTAGTGGCAAACATAAAAACTCCTAGCACAATGAGCCATGTGAAACCCTGAGTAAGACTTAACATAAATTCCACAAGTGGTTCTATGCGTAAAAAGATGGTTTCGAGCACCACAAATAGCAAGGTTGCAATCGCAACATGTGCATAGGTTTTGCGGTAAAAGGTGGCGCGTGTCTCGTCGTTAACCTCGATGAGGGGTCTAACCTGGTTGGTTAGGGTGTTGTTTTGATAAGAATCCATAGTTTTGTTCAATTGTTAAGGTAAATATAAACCCATTTTTAGTTCTTGCGTCTGTGCAAGATTAGATTTTATAAGCAAAAATTAAACCATATCTTAACCGCTAGGTCTAACCTGTCACATGAGCATGAGTACGGAGCAAGAATTAATTTTACTTCTAAGAAACGCCGCAACGCAAGACGCTGGTTACCGTATGCTCGTGCGTGATTATAGCAAGCAGCTTTACTGGCAAATACGAAAAATCGTGCTTAATCATGACGATGCACACGATGTGCTGCAAAACGTATTTGTAAAGATTTTTAAAGGTTTTCACAACTTTAAAGCCGACAGCAAATTGTCTACATGGCTTTTTAGAATTGCTTATAATGAGAGCATGACCTTTCTAACAAATAAGGCAAAAACGCTAAAAGTCAGTAGCCAAGAACTGCAAGATTATTTAATAAACTCCCTAGAAGCCGACGTGTACTTTGCAGGGGACCAGATACAACTGGAACTACAAAAGGCGCTTGCCGCACTACCAGACCGCCAAAAAGAAATTTTTAACATGCGGTATTATGACGACCTCAAGTTTCGGGACATCGCAAGCATTCTGGGTTTAAGTGAGGGTGCGGTGAAGAGCAGTTACCACATTGCAGCTAAGAAAATAGAGGCGTTTGTGCGTAAGTGAGGTTTGAGCCGGAGGGTCGTTTTGTCGCTTAGCTTAGAGGGGTCGTTTTGAACGTGGTTCCTTGCTGTTTATTATGCGGGCAAACTAAACCGTATTAACGGGTAAATAATAAACCAACATCATTCCTATTGGGTTTTTTGTTTGAAGACGATGCTTACAGACCAGTTATTAAGCGTCAACCACTGTGCGCCGTGCACAATACTGTCCCAATAATCTATAAGCCGCATGCCTTTTCCACCACCAGTGAGCCATTTTAGCTTGCGCTACCAGTGTGGTTCTGGTGTAAAAGATGCCAGACCCTAACGTTAGACAAGCTAGTATTACAAGAAAAAGCGTCTGTTTTGATTACTCAATTAGTTGCCGATTCGTTATTTAGATGTCGGTTTACCAAAATTATCCGTTCCCGCATAGGCAGCTCCACGATTTGTGGTGGCTGGTTGCTCTTGGGGTTCAAGGAACTTTATGCTTTCAGTTACGATTTGCTGCATATACGCTTTTATAGTCTTGTTTGATGAGGTTCTGTAAGGCACCACGCTGCATGTGGTTTGTTACGACCTTGCAACTTATACTAGGTTATAGATAAAGCATCCTGCTTAGACTCCATAAAACGATGTATTGTAAGCTTGCTAAGCCTTTCCTATATCATATACCATTGCTAACCGGTTATTATCGATGTTAACCATAGGAATGTTACACGGGACACTATACGCTACACACTACACACTACACATTAACTGTTATAAATAATGCCTTTAAACGGTACAAAACAATTCTAAATCTTTAGCGTCCCACCATATCTTCTGGTTTTACCCATGCGTCAAATTCTTCACTTGTAACATAAGCCAGCGCTAGTGCAGCCTCTTTAAGGGTTGTGCCTTCTTCGTGAGCTTTGTTTGCAATCTCGGCAGCCTTGTAATAACCTATTTTGGTATTGAGTGCCGTTACAAGCATGAGTGAGTTGTTAAGCAAGTCTTTGATGCGGTTATAATTAGGCTCGATACCTGCGGCGCAATGCTCTTCAAAACTACGGCAGGTGTCCCCTAGCAATTGTGCGCTTTGCAATGCAGCACTTGCCATAACAGGTTTAAATACATTAAGTTCATAATGTCCCTGAGTACCGCCTACAGTTATGGTAACATCGTTACCCATCACTTGTGCGCACACCATCGTAAGCGCCTCGCATTGCGTAGGATTTACTTTTCCCGGCATAATAGAGCTTCCTGGCTCGTTTGCTGGTATGATAAGCTCACCTATACCAGAGCGCGGGCCGCTCGCCATCATGCGTATGTCGTTTGCGATTTTATTGAGCGATACGGCAAGTTGTTTCAACGCACCATGTGTCTCTACGAGGGCGTCGTGAGCTGCAAGTGCTTCAAATTTGTTAGGTGCTGTAATAAATGGTTGTCCCGTAAATGTAGCAATATACTGTGCGACCAACACGTCATAACCTGAAGGGGTATTTAAGCCAGTTCCTACTGCTGTGCCTCCTAAAGCTAGTTCAGACAAGTGTTCGAGCGTATTTTTCAATGCTTTAATACCGTGGTCTAGTTGGGATACATAACCAGAAAACTCCTGACCTAGGGTAAGTGGTGTTGCATCCATAAGATGCGTTCGTCCTATTTTTACGACGTCCTTAAATGCAACAGCTTTAGCATGCAACGTCTCGCGCAGCTTCTGTACACTAGGGATTGTGTTTTCTACTATTTTTAAATATACCGCGATGTGCATGCCGGTAGGAAATGTATCGTTAGAACTTTGGGACTTGTTCACGTCGTCATTTGCCTTAATCACGGGTTCGTCTGTGCCTATTATTTTACCAGCAAGTTGTTGTGCGCGGTTTGCGATAACCTCGTTTACGTTCATATTAGATTGGGTCCCAGAACCTGTTTGCCAGATCACTAGCGGAAACTGCTCGTCATGCTTGCCGGCTAGTATTTCTTCGCACACTTGCGCTATAAGATCGCGCTTTTCTAAGGGTAAAACACCGAGCTCGCAGTTTGCATATGCGGCGGCTTTTTTAAGGGTTGCAAAACCATACACTATTTCTAGTGGCATGCTCCCAGGTGCACCTATTTTGAAATTTTCTCGCGAGCGTTGTGTTTGTGCGCCCCATAATTTGTCTGCAGGCACTTTAATGGTACCCATCGTATCTTTCTCGATTCTATATTTCATGCTATACTATTTTTCACAAAGATAGGCAAGGAGTCAGCTTTCACGAAAGTGTAAGTGCGACAATCGCTCACTTTATAAAAAGAAATTTGTAGATAAATCCACCTTCCTACTTTTATTGTTTCTACAAACGGATTATCTTTACAGCAAATTAAAAAACATGGATTTTACATTTGCACAATACTTAGGTTTTTTGGCTTTCTTAATAATCCTTTTAATTGGATTCTGGTTGATGATACTTTTAACGGCATTTATTATCCCTTACTGGGTGACCGGATCTTTAAAAGAGAAGTTTCAAATGAAAAAAGAAGCAAAACGCAAGGCTTTAGAGGACAAGTCGTAAGCGTTATGATTATATATAGTAATCCAGCTTATAGCTGGATTTTTTTTGTGCTATACTACCCGTTTTCTAATGTAGTCAACAAAAAAAATGCTCGTGATTTTCACGAGCATTTCAGATTAAAACTGGACTTTAGGTTTATTTAGCCTCTGGTTTAAGTACCGCAAGTACATAGTCTTCATTAAGATATGTGTTTGCTGCTCGCTTTACATCGTCTATGGTCATGCTGTTTACGGCTGCCTCAAAAGCAGTTACTTCTGCAACATTACGTTTTTCCTGATCTATTTTTGAAATCGTTTGTAACCAGTAACGGTTAGACTGCAGGTTTTCTTTGTGCTCTAGCAAGTAAGCCTCTTTTACCTTATTCAGGTCTTTTTCTGTTGGGCCATTCTTTTTAATCAGGGCTATTTCATCCATGGTTGCAGCCACGAGTTTGTCTACATTATCGGGACCACAAGGGAACGAAATACCAAAACTGAAGCTTGCATAAGGCATTTTGCTCATACTACCTCGCGCGCCACCGCCATAAATACCACCTTCTTTTTCACGGAGGGTCTCTATAATTTTAATGGTTAGAATTTCACCTAGCGCATCTACATGCATATCTTCTTTTGGACTGTAAGAAGGGATTTCATAACTCCAGTTAATGCGTACAGAACTTTTGTCTTCTGTACCTTTATTAACGGTTATGTTACGTGTCCCTTGCTTTTCTCGCCAGGTAGAAACGTTATAGTTTTCGTTGCTGTTAAGACCCGGCAAACTTGCGATGTATTGTTTAGAAAACGCCTGTACTTGCGCGGTATCTAAATTACCTACGAGGTAAAAGTGAAAATCGCCAGCATCTGCAAAACGTTCTTTGTATAGATCATAAGCACGGTCGTAGTCGGCTTTGTCGTACATCTCTTCTGTAGGGAAACCCATGTATCGCGGGTTGTCCTTAAAGCGCATATTACTTACCTCGTTGCTAAAATAGGTATCTGGATTAGACATCATACGGCCTACAAACGATTTTTGTTTCGATATAAAGCTGTCGTAAGCGTCTCTATCCTTGTTTAATGCTGTAAAGTATAGGTGTATTAACTGGAACATGGTTTCTAAATCCTTGGGAGTTGAAGAGCCATTGAACCCTTCGGTTATGCCGCCTATGCTAGGTGAAACGCGCACAAGTTTTCCGGTCATATACTTGTCCATATCTGTTTGAGAAAGTCCTGCAACGCCTGCTTCATAAAGACCACCGTTTGCAAACGTAACTTTTCTAATATCTTCATCGCTGTACAAGCTAGAACCGCCATAACTATAGGCACTCATTAAAATCTCATCGTTTTTAAATGCTGTGGTTTTTACGGTAACTGTTGCGCCGTTACTTAGGGTATAGGTTGTGGTTGCTAAAGATTCATTAACGGTCGCTTTAACAATAGTTCCTGCGCTGGGCATGGTTTCTATTAGGTTCTCACGTACCACAGTGTCTTCATAAGGCTCTAATTTGCTTGCCGACACGTCTGCCGCAATGTTCAGTATTTCGGTTTCTGTTGGAACTTTGTCTGTCGTAGGTCCTGTAAAGATGATCACGCGGTTGTCATCATGTATATACTGATTTATGCGCTTGTTTACTTCTTCTACCTGTATGCCGGGTAGTAGGTCTATAGTTGTTTCATAACTCCATGCTATGCTAGGTGTCTTTGCATTGTTTAGAAAACCTTGCACATATTGCCCTACAATATTATCACTTTCTTGCTTATCACGGTCATTATATGCTGACTCATAGAAAGAGGTGTATGCTACTTTTGCGCGCTCTAGTTCTGCTTTTCCAAACCCGTATTGTTTAACGCGCTGGTTTTCTTCTAAAATAATTTTCAAAGCATTGAGCTGCCCATCTGGTGAGGTAGCTGCAAAGGAGCTATATGCCTTTTTGTTTTTATCTACAGTACCCCCGTAACTGCTAGAAGCAAACACAAATGGTGGATTTGGTTTTTGGGTTAACTCATTTAAGCGATTGTTTATCATAAAAGAAAACAGCCCATCTACTAAGTTGTCTCTATAGTCGCCTATTGTGCGTGCTTGTTGCGTCGCCTCGCGGTCTTTATACTCCACAGTTACAAGAGCAAAAGTAGCCTCTGGGTCCTGTGCTACTGCTACTACGGTTTTGTCGTGATTGGGTAAGTCGTAAACAGGTCGCTTTCGCGGGTTTTCTGCTACAGGAATGTCACCAAAATGTTCTTTTATCTTAGCTTCTAAGGTATCTACATCTAAATCCCCTACAGCCACAACGGCCATTAGGTCTGGTCTATACCAGTCTTTATAGTAACGTTTGAGTACCTCGGGAGTAAAGTTTTTTAAGATATCATCTTTACCTATAGGCAAACGCTCTGCATATTTAGATTTGTAGAAACGAGCAGGAATGGTGATTTTATTCATGCGGTCGTTTGCACCTTTACCAGTTCTAGACTCTTCGAGAACTACACCTCGCTCTTCATTAATCGCGTCTTCTTCTAGAAGTGCTCCGTAAGCCCAGTCTGAGAGTATCGTAAACCCTTTATCAAGTTTTTCTGGGTCGTCACTAGGAATGGGTAATATGTAGACCGTTTCATCAAAACTGGTGTATGCATTTAGGTCAGCACCAAACTTGATACCTATACCTTGCAGGTAATCTACCAGCTCGTTTTTGTCGAAATTTGCGGTTCCATTAAAATTCATGTGTTCCATAAAGTGTGCAAGGCCTTGCTGGTCGTCGTCCTCTAAAACAGAACCTGCGTTAATAGCGAGGCGCAGCTCTACTTTATCTTCAGGTTTACCGTTATTTTTAATGAAATAGGTTAAGCCGTTACTAAGTTTTCCCACACGCACCGTTGGGTCATCAGGGATTTCTTTAGTTAAATCTACTGTACTTGCAGCCATATTTACTTGAGCTGTTGTCGTGGTGGTGGTCGGAGCTGTTTTTGCGATTTTAGGTGCACAGGCAACAGCGAGCAATGCAGCAAGCCCTACATAGGGTATCCAGGTTCTTTTCATGTTAGGTACGATTTAAAGAGTTATGTAGTGCTCAAATTAAGCACGTTGTTAAAAGTATCAAAGAAAATGTTTTTGTAATGTTTATTTGTGTTAATCTTTGTTAAGTGTAGGTAAAGCCAGGGCCATTACGTAGCTATTTAACGGACGTATATTGTTTTAAATGAGATAATAACGTTTTTAATCTAGGGCTTTTCGGTGTGTTTGATGTCTCGATTGTTTTAATTTTAATAAACCGTTAAACCGCTTTGTGAGGTGTTATATGAGGGCGTTTTAGTTTTTTAGTACGCTGAATTTAACACATGACGATTATACACTAAGGATCACTATACCGCCACGGGGATGCAATTAAAACAGCTGATTTTTATCGCACGTCACTTTTTAGAATCTCTTAAATTCTTGTAGCAAACAGATGGCGTTGTACAAATTTTAAATACGGATTATAACGTAAAACCTGTTAACACATAGACAACCATTATTTTAAAAAAGGATTCTAGAAGTGTTCTAGCCACCTACGCGTTTTATTTTAAAACCTTTTTTTATTAAAAATTCCATAATACGGACGCGGTAATCGCCTTGTATTATAATCTGGTCGTTTTTGAAACTGCCGCCTACACCTAGCAGAATTTTTATTTCTTTTGAAAGTATTTTAAAGTCTTCTGTAGCACCAGTATATCCTGCGATAACGGTATTTACCTTGCCTTTGCGTTTCTCAAATTTACATTCTAAAGGATTTTCTTGTAGCCAGATATTACTAGCTTCTTCAACAGGTTCTTCCTTAAAATCATGTCCTGGAAATAGATTTTTGAGTTGATCGCTTAAATCCATGATTGCTTGTTATTACATTTAATTTTGATGTGGCTTATATGCTTTCGCGAAAGCTTCGTTTTTAGAGCATCATAAATCCCATTTTTATTTTTTAATAAGCCCTATTTCCACAAGTCGCTGATGCAAAAAAGCTCCTGCCGTTATGTCCTCGTGGTGTTTAGGGTTTTGCTCATCTACACAGGCATCCAAACAGTCTAGTTTCATCTCACTGCGTGGGTGCAAAAAGAACGGGATAGAGTAGCGGCTGGTATGCCATAATTCCCTAGGTGGGTTTACCACACGGTGTACGGTACTTTGCAGCTTGTTATTAGTAAGTCGTTGTAGCATATCACCTACGTTTATGACAAGCTCATCTTCTTGCGCAATTGCATCCAGCCACTCGCCATCTTTGCGTAAAACTTGTAATCCTGGCGCGCTCGCGCCCATCAATAAAGTAATAAGGTTAATATCGCCATGTGCTCCAGCACGCACTGCGTTATCTGGTTCAGAGGTTATAGGTGGGTAATGAATAGGTCTTAAAATACTGTTACCATTACTAGCCCAGTGATCGAAATAAGATTCTTCAAGTCCTATGTGCAATGCAAGTGCGCGTAATACAGATATCCCTGTTTTCTCAAGCATGCGATATGCTTCCATACCTACAGCATTAAATTCTAGTAGTTCTTTTACGATCACGTTTTCGGGATATTCCTCAGTAAGTTGTGCATCGGCAGATGCTTCCTGACCAAAATGCCAAAACTCTTTTAAATCCCCTTCTTTCGTGCCCTTTGCATGTTCCTTTCCAAAGGAGACGTAGCCACGCTGCCCTCCCAATTCTACTCGTTCGTAGCCGCGTTTTATATCGGTAGGTAGTTTAAAGAACTTTTCAACCTCGCTATATAGTTGCGCAACCAACTCGTCGGAGAGAAAGTGATTTTTCAGGGCCACAAACCCAATATCTTCATAAGCAGCACCTATTTCTGTAATAAACTTTTGTTTTCTTCTAGGATCTTCGCTTAAGAAATCGGCTAAATCTACACTAGGTATGTTTGTCATTATATATGAATTAAATAATTAAAAGGTCCACGATGCGGCAAGCACCATTTCAGAACCCGTGTAACTAGGTGCAATGAGAATCTTATAATGTTTGTCTCGCTCGTTATTAGACTGTTTAAAGATAGCGTTTTGTATGGTAGGTTGTAACCAGTAGGCCATTTTTGTACCTAAAATGCCTATTGCAGCTCCAGCAGCTACCTCACTGAGCCAGTGTTTGTCATTATAAAGCCTCATAAAACCTGTAAAACCTGCAATACTGTAACCCGCAACGCTATACCAGGGCGAGTGGTGTTTATACTCCTGATGCAAAAACTCTGCACTCATAAAAGCCATCGCAGTATGTCCAGACGGGAACGATGCTTTAGATTTACCCACAGGTCGGCGTGCATTTACATTGTTTTTAGTAAGTACGACGGCACTTATTACAAAAGTAGACGCTGTGGCTAAAACCACGGTACGGTTTACAAAATTGTTCTTTGCCTTAACGCCTAGCACATCTAGACCGTAAACGGCCGCAATAGGGGAGATCACAATAATATCGTCTATGTTGCTAATCTTGCGATTAGGGTTAAACTCGTTGCGTATATCTTGGTTCCACGATTTTATCTGTTCATTTTTTACACCTATAATACCATAGGTAAGAAGGCCAGCAGGGATAATAACCGCAGCTAGTTTAAACTTCAAAGGTTCGTTAATGTGGGTGCTATCTGGTGCTATTTGCTGTGCAAAAGCAAGTTGTTGTAACAAAAAAAGTATCGTCAGGGATAAGCTTACTCTCATTAATGAAAACTCTTTGAGACAAAGTTAGTAAATACCTTCCTGTAAGAAGCAATAAATTATATTAAACCTTCTAAATAATGGTACATTTGGACAACTTAACGGCAACCATGGAAACTACATTTTCTACAGACATACAGCAACTTTACAAAAGCGATTTACAAGCTCCAACTCTAGTTAAACTTTATAAAGGCATGTTATTGCCGCGTCTTATTGAAGAAAAAATGCTCATCCTATTGCGTCAGGGACGTATTTCTAAATGGTTTTCTGGTATCGGACAAGAGGCCATATCCATAGGAGTGACCGCGGCGTTATTAAATGACGAGTATATCTTGCCCATGCACCGCAATCTGGGTGTTTTTACATCCCGGGATATCCCATTATGGAAGCTCTTTGCACAGTGGCAAGGAAAGTTAGAAGGCTTTACTAAAGGTAGAGATCGCAGTTTTCATTTTGGCTCACAAGAGTACAAAATAATAGGAATGATATCTCACCTAGGCCCGCAATTAGGCGTGGCTTGCGGTATCGCACTTGCACATAAATTAAAAGGAGAGGCAAGAGCTACCGCCGTATTTACAGGTGAGGGTGGTACAAGCGAGGGCGATTTTCACGAGGCGCTTAATGTTGCTAGCGTCTGGCAGTTACCTGTTCTTTTTTGCATAGAAAATAACGGTTACGGGCTCAGTACACCTACAAGCGAACAGTACAACTGTAAGAACCTTGCAGATCGTGGTGTGGGCTATGGCATGGAGTCGCATATTATAGAAGGAAACAATATTGTAGAAGTTTATACAAAAATAAACGCGTTGCTAGAAGACATGCGCAAGAATCCGCGACCGGTGCTCATTGAGTTTATAACCTTTAGACGGCGCGGTCATGAAGAGGCGAGTGGTACTAAATATGTCCCACAAGACTTGATGGATTTTTGGCAAGAACGCGACCCGTTAACCCGCTTTGAGGCATATTTAAAGGAGCAGGGCATCATTACGCAGCAGGAAGTTGATAGCTGGAGTGAGGCTATTAAAAAAGAGGTTAGTGAACATTTAGATATCGCTTTCGCGAAAGCGTTACCCACAGTAGCAAGCAGCACAGAACTAGCAGATGTGTATGCGCCACACGTGTTTCAAGAAGTTTTACCAAGTACTACTACTAAAAACATACGGGTTATAGACGCTATAAATGAAGGTCTGGACGAATCCATGGCTAAATTTGATAACTTGGTTATTATGGGTCAGGATATTGCAGAATACGGTGGTGTCTTCAAAATAACGGACGGTTTTGTAGCAAAATACGGCAAGGACCGCGTGCGCAACACACCTATTTGTGAAAGTGCGATTGTAGAAACCGGAATGGGGCTTAGCATTGCAGGAATGAAGGCGGTAGTAGAAATGCAGTTTGCCGACTTTGTAAGCAGTGGTTTTAATCCTATTGTAAATTACCTTGCAAAATCGTTTTATAGATGGAATGAAAAGGCAGACGTTGTTGTGCGCATGCCTTGCGGTGCTGGTGTCGCCGCTGGACCTTTTCACTCACAAACAAACGAATCATGGTTTTATACCATTCCTGGACTTAAAATAGTGTATCCTGCATTTCCTGCAGACGCTAAAGGGCTACTGACCGCATCCATAGAAGACCCAAATCCCGTATTGTATTTTGAACATAAAGCCTTGTATCGATCTGTTTATGGTGATGTTCCTGAAGGGTATTATAACATACCGCTGGGCAAAGCAGCGCGCATTCAAGCAGGTACGGACTTATCGGTTATCACTTACGGGGCTGGTGTGCATTGGACAAATGCATTAATCGGCGAAATGCACGTTTCAATAGATCTTATAGACCTGCGTACATTATGCCCGCTGGACAAGGATATGATTATAGAATCTGTTAAGAAAACAGGGCGCGTAATTGTACTTTGCGAAGACAACACTACAGGCAGCGTTGCTAGTGATATAGCGGCGTTCATAGGTGAAACTTGTTTCAAATTCCTAGACGCTCCGGTTATGCGTTTAGGGAGTATAGATACACCTATACCCTTTGAAAAATCCTTGGAACAAAATTACTTGCCTGTAGGGAGATTCAAACAAATGGTAGAAGAATTAATGTCGTTTTAATGATTTTGTGTGTTTTGGTTTATTTTTAGATTTCCCTAAAACTCTTTGTTTAATTTACGCGCTTTACGATGTTTACCCATGAAAGACTTTCATGAATAATTGTACTGCTACCGATTCGTTATTTGGTTTCTTGTTGTAGTTTTTGGGTTACTGGTTGTTTGGAGGCCGCATACAACAATTTTAAAATCTGTGGGAAGAATGCTATTTGCACTTTTCTTCATTTCTCTTAGTTGTTATTATGGTTCGATGTATGCGATGCATAAGCTTATGCGAAATCCAAATTACGTTAAAAAAATACGCATCGAAGAGATTTTGAGACGCAGGTATTACAGCGAAAAGATCTACTAAGAAGCAGAGCGCCTTAAAGCGCTAGAGGTTGATGATAGAAAAGAGTTAAAAGAACTAGAAAAAATACAGTAGCTTCCTAAAGCTGCACTATCTTTACATAGTGCACAAACAAGTAGATATTATCATAGCTGGCGGCGGTCTTTCGGGACTTACGGCGGCTATTGTTTTATCTAAAAATTTCTCTGTGTTGGTTGTCGATCCTGATTCCTATCCACGACATAAAATGTGCGGTGAGTATTTAAGCAATGAGGTGCACGATGTACTGCGTGAAATAGGGCTTTCTCTTGATGAACTTACAGGTGTGGTGTTAGATACCTTTGAGCTTACCAGCCCCAGCGGTAGGCAAGTACGTGCAAAATTGCCGTTAGGTGGCACGGGTATTTCCAGATACGCACTCGATCATGCCTTGTACAAACTCGCTAAAGAACGTTCGCAATTTATACAAGCACGCGTGCAACAAGCACATTATAACGATAACAATTTTAGCGTAGTAATAAACGACGAAGTTCATACTTGCAAGCAGCTTATTATGGCAACCGGCAAGCGATCTAACATGGACAAAACCCTTAACCGCGACTTTATGAATAAAAAGTCACCATGGCTAGCGGTTAAAATGCACTATGAATTTGATATGCCCGCAAACTTGGTGCAGTTACATAGTTTTGAAGGTGGTTATGCAGGATTATCAAAAATTGAAAATAACGCAGTAAACTGCTGTTATCTTGTGCATTACGATTCTTTTAAACGCTTTAAAGACATACAAACTTTTCAAGATCAGGTAATGTCTGTTAATAAGCATTTAGATACCTTTTTTAGTAACGCTACGGAACAATGGGAGAAACCCATTACCATAAGCCAAATATCTTTTGAAGAAAAACAGCCTGTAGAAGACCACATCATGATGATAGGCGATACCGCAGGCCTTATACATCCATTATGTGGCAACGGTATGGCCATGGCTATACATAGCGCCATTATCGCATCGGGACAACTCACAAAATTTCTAAATGGTAAAAAAACCAGAGACCACATGCTTATAGATTATGGCATGGAGTGGAAACAGGTTTTTGCAACTAGGTTACAATATGGCAGGTACTTACAACGGGTCTTATTAAGTAAAACATTAACAACTATAGGATATGGAGCTATAGAGAATATACCGTATCTTTTACCTAAAATCATTAAAAAAACACACGGTAAACCCGTGCGACTTCATGTATAAATCGCAACAACGCAACTGCCAGCCAGAGTGGATGGACGACCCAGACACAGACACCGTAACCCTGCAGCACGCTGTAGACGATATTACCAAAATTAATCGCCTGCTAGGCGGCTTTAAGTTTACCCTACAAGCTATCAAAAAACTTATAAAAAACAATGCCGGCAAACCAGTAACCATCGTAGACGCTGGCTGCGGCGATGGTGCAATGCTGCGCTATTTAGATCAGCATATCCAAGGTGAGCATGTACAATTTATAGGTATAGACCTCAGCGCACGCTCTGTTAAGTGTGCCCGTGAAAAAAGCGAGGGCTTGTCTAGAGTTCGCTTCCGCGAAAGCGATATTCTCAACATAGATACCAGTACTTTTTCTTGCGACATTCTTACCAGCACACTTACCATGCACCATTTTAAAGACGAGCAAATTGTTACTTTCCTTAGAAAGTTTAAAGAAATGGCAAGCATGGCCATTGTCATAAACGATTTGCATAGAAGCAGGCTTGCTTACGGATTCTTTAAATATTTTAGCCCTATTTTTATAAGACACGAAATTTCCCGTCACGACGGACTCATATCCATAGCAGCAGCTTTTAAAAAAGCGGATTTTAAGAGGTATAGCCTTGCAATAGGCGTGAATAATGACCTAGTAATCTGGAAGTGGTCGTTCCGTTATATATGGATAATCCCTACACATGAGCGTTAAAATTATAAGCGTGGCGACGCAAACACCGCAATTTTACAAGGAAACTAAAGATATTTTGCCTTTTGTGGAAACCTGGCTTGCAGATCAGGATGATCGCCTGCGTCGCAAAACTCTTAAGATTTTTGAAGGTGCAGCGGTAGATAAACGCTACTCTATTATGGACCCCGTAGAGGTTTTTACAAGCACCAGTTTTGAAGACCGCAACACTATTTATGCACGTGAAGTCGTGCCTCTAGCACAGCAAGCAATAGAAAAAGCACTTGCAAAAGCAGCATGGACTGCGCAAGACCTCGATTATATTATTACTGTAAGTTGTACGGGGATTATGATACCTTCTATAGACGCCTACCTTATAAACCGCATGGGTATGCGACAAGACATCGTTCGATTGCCCGTGACTGAGATGGGCTGCGTCGCTGGTGTTTCTGGACTTATTTATGCCAGTAATTTCCTAAAAGCAAATCCTGGTAAAAAAGCTGCTGTTCTTGCGGTTGAGGCGCCCACTGCAACTTTTCAGTTGAATGATTATAGCATGGCAAATATGGTTAGTGCAGCCATTTTTGGCGATGGTTGCGCGTGCGTATTGCTTTCTAGCGATGATAACGACAAAGGGCCAGAAGTACTAGGGCACGAGATGTACCATTTTCCGGACGCAACACACATGATGGGTTTTGACCTAGTTAACTCAGGTTTAAAAATGGTACTGGATAAAGAAGTACCGGAGACTATTGCGGCTCACTTTCCTGCTATTATTCATCCGTTTTTAGCTAAAATGGGATTCACAATTGCTGATGTTAACCACCTTATATTCCACCCGGGTGGTAAGAAAATTGTCCAAACGGTAGAAGCACTTTTTAGCGATTTAGGTAAAAATATAGACGATACAAAAGAGGTCCTGCGCCTTTACGGAAATATGAGTAGCGCGACCGTACTCTTTGTGCTCGAACGTTTTATGAATCGTGACGATGTAAAGCCAGGCGACAAAGGGTTGATGCTCAGTTTTGGCCCGGGGTTTACGGCGCAACGTGTTTTAATAAAATGGTAACAAACGACTTACAAGGACAAACAGCACTCATATTAGGCGGCAGTAGCGGTCTTGGACTTGCAGCTGCACAAAAATTAGCTAGCCATGGGATGCGACTCGTAGTGCTATATCGTGCGTCCCGCATTATGCAAGCCGACATAGATGAGCAGTTTAACAACTTTACAAATCCAAGCCAGCATCTAACTATTAACGCAGATGCCACAAACAGCGCAAAGATTCCCGAAATCGTGGCACAAATAATCAGTTTCCTAAACGGTGACAAATTAAGTATGTTGCTGCATAGTATTTCTAAAGGAAACTTACGACCAGTTACAGGCAGTAACGCACTCACTATCCAGGATTTTGAGCAAACAACCCAATCCATGGCCTTCAGTTTTTATAGTTGGTTTAAGGCGCTACATACCATGCAAGCACTAGACAAACAAGCCAGAATACTTGCCTTTACTAGCGAGGGCAGCACAAAACCTGTGCCTGGTTACGCAGCTGTGAGTGTTGCCAAAGCAGCTCTAGAAGCCATCGCGCGCAGTATTGCTCTAGAATATGGTAGTTCAGGAATAACTGCAAATTGCATACAAGCTGGCGTAACGGACACACCCAGTTTAAGACGCATACCAGGAGTAGAAACCTTGCTAGAACGCAGCCTAGAGCGTAATCCGACTAACAGGCTTACTACGCCACAAGATGCAGCAAACGTGGTATATTTACTATGCCGTCCGGAATCGCAGTTTATAAACGGAACCATTATAAAAGTAGACGGAGGCGAGAGTCTTACTTAAATTATGTTATTAAACGAACTTGATAAAATAGTAGCAAACTTGCCTTATGGAGACGGGTTTAAATACGTGCATAAGTTGTTAGAAGTAAGTGAAGATGCTGTGATAGGATTGTATCGCTTTAATAGCAGCGAACCCTTTTACAAACACCACTTTAAGGAATATCCTGTGACAC
>Ga0222708_1000192_pt1 | contig 17164 bp, 38 predicted proteins | sample AntAcemetage1576_FD_179806 | JGI IMG/M metagenome (GOLD analysis project Ga0222708, IMG submission 179806) | Saline water microbial communities from Ace Lake, Antarctica - #1576 | ecosystem: Environmental > Aquatic > Non-marine Saline and Alkaline > Saline | place: Antarctica: Ace Lake... | reverse complement strand
CATATCCATCACCATAAGTATATCCTAAAAAGTAAGCAAGATCTTCACTCATCACCTTAGGGAATGTCAGTGATTGATTTAGCAACCTATCTTTGCTTCCAATTTCTGAAACTTCATACACATGGTTATCAAGTTGTACTGGCTCTTCATCTCTATCTGTTGTCCCCGGTATGGTAATGATTGAGTCTCCGACTTTAAAGCTCTCCAGTGTTTTTTCAATCAGTTTACCGTTATCATCTGTTAGGAAAATATGATCTTTAGAGGTTTTTACTTCGAGACCTTCTTTCGTCTTGATGGTAAAGATTTGCTTCTCTCCATTGGCAAATACGCTTAACACCTTGATCCAGCCTTTCTTAGTCCAGACGTAATCTTCATTAGGTATTACGTCTTCAATGTTCACAAGTCCACGTTTCGTAAGTACTCTTTGTCCTTTTGCTACACATTGCCCAATCATTCTAGTGACATAGCTAAAGAAATCCGCAAATGACCATGCACCTGAAGTTGTTTTAGCTGCATTTGATACAGCGTGACCTTCGGGACGAAGTGTTGATATGTCTATTCCTACTCCGCAATTGTGAATATTAACCTCTCCATACTCGTTTCCAGCGAAGAAGTTATTTGTCTCATCAACTTCTATATCATAATAGATTGTAGATGATTCATCTTGTACAATCGAGTTAATTACTTCTCTCACTTGTACAAGGTTTTTAATTCTATCCGTTATAAGGTTATATTTATGCAACTTGAGTAAATTGACATATGAGATCTTACGCTCTTCTATAATTTGATTAATTGTAGAGTACAGTTCAGCTTCATAGGAAATTTCTGATTTGGTCAATGTTTGAAGTATATGCTCTAACTCTTCTTCAAACATTGGCTTTGTTCCACGCCATGCTGAATCATCATTAAAGCTACTATTAACTAATAGAGAGCTGCTATCAATGCCTTCTTTAACACTCTTGTACTCATACCCAGTTTCAGTGTCTATAAGAATTGGATGTTTCCTTGAAGTCTTCAATACAATTCCAGAGTTGGTTTGTATTTTGATACGATCTTCACTGTTCACTTCTGTTGAGAATTTATCCTTAACTTCTCTAAAGACCCTACGTTCGGCTTTCACATCAAGGGATGCGATCATGTCTCCAATATTGACATCTTTGATTGCAATATACCCTCTTCCTAAAATGAATACAAGTGTATTTTCTTCAACGCAACGTCTTTTATAAAGTTGTGCCATTTCCTTGCCACTGTGAAAGATTCCTTCAATGGAATCTTCAGGGCTGGCAATTACAACACAATTGCTAGCTGACATGATCTTATAGGGGTTTCCTACTGCAGACATGACTGAGCCCTGAGGCACTATTCTCTGGAACTTGATGAGCGCATCAAGATAAATTTCATATCGCTCATTGTAATCTAATCCGTATTTCTCGCTATCAATTCTTGCAAATTCTCCAGCTAATCTTTTGTGCATATCTAACGGAGTTAGATCAACGTACCCTTTGTCATCTTCATTCAGGCAATACTTGTCAACAAAAACCTTTGCAACGAAATCGTCGCCACCAAAATATTCTTTTGAAGCAGCAATTGCCTCATCATAGGTATACCTTATATCACTCATTTATTCTCTCCGAAAAATTATATTTTATTGTTCTAGTGGAAATAGCGAACAACCGGATCAATAGTGGTTGTTCGCTATTTCGCTACTACATTTCTTGTCTTATTTGTGAGTAAACTAGCACTTCAGGTTTTATGTCTCTTTTCTCTAATGTTTCTGCTCGCTTTAGAGCCCGACGCATATTCACATATGTTCTAAAGACTTTTCCATCACTTACTGTAATCAACTCAGGTGGACATGGAACCTTATGCTCTTTATCCATATATTTATCTCTTCTTTGAAGCTTTTAGTGAAAGTCTGCTTTTCAAACCTTCTGGTCCAGATTCTTTCACAATCTTAATAATGTTTGCAAGTGTATCTACATCATTTAAATTCATATCTTTTGGGAAAGAACTTAGGTAAAAACTACCGATTACATTTCTTCCTTCCCTGACTTGAAGAAAGCCTTCTTTGCTTAACAGCCTAACCGAATAGCAGGGGTTTTCCTTTATTGAAAGCTCCCATTCATCTGGAGTTCCCTTTGTGTATTTCTTTTCAGCCATTCACTATACCTCTTCCACCTTTGTGAGAATTTCTTCTTCTTTTTGAATGACCACTTCATCTCCGTCAATAGTGGTATGCATTCCTAAAAATCTATTAATCAGAACTACATCTCCAACGTTGAGAGCACATGGTACATTTTTACCAGTTTGCATATCAAGCATGCCTGGTCCAACGGCTACAACTACAGCCCTATCTGCTGACTTTTGACCATCATGTGCAATCATAAGTCCGCCTGCACTCATGGTTGTTTTTTCAATCTTTAAAATAACTCTATTTAAAATAGGTACGCATTTAGTTGCCATATTTCTTACCTCTTACCTTGTATATGCCTTGCGGCGTTAATCCCACTGCATGCTGCTTGAACAAAACTCTTTGTATGCCCGCTCATGTCACCAACTATGTACAGTCCGTTCATTTCTGTTTCCATATCTTTTGTTAACTTATATTTAACTGTGTTTAATCTCGCCTCTGGAGCATAAAACGAACCTTTCTGAGCAAGCATTGGAAAATGTCTTGCAAGCTCTCTAACTCCAGGAATTAAACTTTGGTATTCTGGTATCGGGCTTATTGATGAAGTGCCCGATAAGAATTTACTTACACTTTCTTTCATTAACTGCTGATCTGAAATCACATTAACTATTTCGACCAGCCTATAAGCATCTTTGCTTGCAGTTTTACTTTGAAAAGTCTTTAGGAGACCCATGTTGGCATTATAATTCTTTTGAGAAGAGATCGACCTACCATTACTAGTTTTAACATGGCTCAATTCGACAGTTTCCACATTGCCTTGAATTGTAGGGACTGTGGTTTTAAACTCTCCAAATTTGAATCTAAAATACGGAGTCTTGCTAAAAAGTTCCTGTAAAGCCTTCGTCTGAAATTCCAAACGAATACCTAGATCGAAGCTGCTGTCTGTTGACTCTAACTCTAAATTATGATTAATTTCATTAAGCCATTTTGCACCAGCTCTTCCGGCGCCCATTAGAACATTTAAACCCTTGTATGTACCATCATTGGTGTGAATCTCAAAATGGTCATTGACCTTGAAGACCCCTTTGATGGTCATTTTGTGGAGCACTGTCGCCGAGTCCTTCAAGCTCTTGTACAGGAAATCTCCTAACTTGATCATTCTATCTTCAGAAATAGAGAGGGTTGTTGGCTCATCCAGGCGTATGCCCGCGCTTTCTAAGCGTTTTACGGTCTTCTTTAAAATTTTGGGCTTTGATATTTTCAGATTTTCAACATTAGTGTATTCCTTTATGCGACTTACGAAAAGATTAATGGAATTTTCATCTGCTACATTTCCGCCAAAATTCGTTTCTAAGAACATATTAGTCATAGCTCTGGCACTTCCGCCAAACCAGCCATTTGCTATGTTTCTAGAGTCGTTGAGCCTTCTTGCTCTCTCAAGGAGTAATATTGATAAGCTAGAATCTTGCTTTAGAAGCTCCATTGCTGCAAACAAATTTGCAGGGCCACTTCCTATTAAGATCACATCATATATTTCACAATCACTCATTTGACCTCTTGTTCTACTGGTGGCCAGGCTTTATCTCTAACACTAGCGTCATTTAAAAAGCCCAAGAGAATCTCCAGATGCTCATCATTTAAAATGATACTGCTGCTGGTAACTTCTTGGCTATTCTTTCTGCCTGTCATAGTTAGGATAAGTTGATCCTCGTTGTTAAATACTCTGCTTGCCACTTCTAGTGAACTATTTTCGGAAAAATGAACTATTCGTTGGAACAAGTTTACTCCTATGTTTTATGGTGGCAATTAGCTCTTTGTATATAATCCCTTATACAGCTCAGGAACCTGTCGGCCTAAAATATCGAAAACTTTTTTAGGGTGAGATTTTGCCTCTGCATTCAACTTATTGGGGTCCCTTGTAGTGTACCATGATTTAAAATTGCCGGGCCCCCAGTTATACATCATTAATGAGTTCCATTGTTTTTCATCGTCATTAGTACCAGGGGCGGTTGTAAGAAGTGATGAGAGATACTGAGCAGATGCTGGAAGATTCTCTGCAGGATCGTCTGGATCTTTAACTCCAAAAAGGCTTAGTATGTTTGGCATCAACTGGCCGCATCCTCTAGCTCCTGCACTTGATGTATTTTGGGTACAGTTTTGTGATTCAACTTGAATCATCGCTTTGAACAGATCTGCAGGCACTCCTGCAAATGCAGCTGATTCATTCATCTGATTCAAAAGAGGTTTTCCTTTCAATCCCTCAGAGAAGCTTTTAGAAGAAGTGGGAATTTCAATACTTTCTCCAATTTTGAGGGAATTCTGGCGTTCCTTTAAATTCTTATCTTTATTTGCATTGAAAATCTGTTCTTCAGTGACATTGTAAATTCTAGACAGCTTTCCGACCGTCTCTCCAGGCTTTAAACTATGTGTTGTCGCCTGTTTTACAAATTTATTAAAACTATCTGCTAACTCATTCGCAATGCTCATATGTAGAACTCCTATTTTTTTCTGAATTTCACTCATTTAGAACAAGATCTGCTAACATTATAACTTCTTGGCATTCTTGTTCAGTTCGGCTCACACTAAAATGATTTCCATTTATCTTACAGTGATTGGCCCAGAAGTTATTTATTGCTTTCCAATATGTGTTCTTAGGATTATTGAAATTGTCACTGTGATCACAGTGCCACATTCTATTTTCAAGTTCATGATACTTATCTACATTTTTTAAACTATTCACTTAGTACCTCATTTGCGATAATGATAAACTCTCTACAATTTATTTCATTTCGTGAGCTGTCTTTCCGATTACCCTAAAATGAGCTGATGTCTCTCCAATAGCTAGAGTCAGTATAATCAATTTCAAGATTTTTAAAGGCTCTTTCGGATTTGGACCAAATTCTATCCTCTAAATTATAATATTTATTCATTTAAAATCCTATCAGCTATGATTATAAAGTCCTCAAATGTGTTTATTCCTAAATCGTCTACTTCTTCAATTTGGCAACTCTTGTTCAATATGCCTTCCCACCATGTGGATATTGAGTATGCGTATGGATCAGAATTGCAATGCAAAGAGACTTAATGAAAATAACCGCTTCTGTTTCCCTACAGCTCATGCAACACCTCATCGAGAGAAATGATGAATTCTTCACATACCTCAGATGTTCTACGTTTATCTTCCCAAAACTTGGCCATGCTGTGTGCATAACTTTTTGAAGTGGATAGGCTTATCTCATTACTTCTCGGTGCAATCTTCCACCAAATTTTATCTTCAAGCTTATCGCAATTCGTCTCATTTTCATTCATCTGAATCCTCATCACATTTCAGGAAGCTTGTGAAATTACTTTTCCATAAATCTCTCATTTGAGATTTGTACATTTTCACCTGCGGGTTAGTTGAAAAAGACCTCCAATTTTTATGTTCAAGATTATAGCAATCTACACTACCCTCTTATGCAAGGGGTTCCCACATTCATAATAATCTTCATGCCACTTTTGTCCACTTTCATACCAGTGTTGCCTTGAAGGTTTATTTTTTAATCTGTGTCGTTTTCCATGTTCAAAGTATCCTTCATAACTCTTTTGTCCATTTAGGTACCAGGATTGATATGCAGGTTTACCATTTAACCTGTGAAGTCTTTTACTAAAGCTTTTGTACTGAGATGAATTGATTCTATATCTATTGTTTTTAAACTGTAATGTGATTGTCATGCAGACTCCATCTACTTATTCATCTAGTACCTTTTGTACTACAGTTGTAAATTCTTCGCATGCTTTTATATTACGAAGTTTGTTTTTAAATTTTGATCTAGTTTCCCAAAATGAACAAATGTCATTCTAATAAGAATTATTTCCTATGCCTTCCCTGAAGCTAACCAACCGTATTTCACTCTATCTGAAAAAGACTATTTGTCGTTCGGTTCATCTAGCTGCAATCATAAATTCTTTATATATATTAGGATCTCTTGGTTTTTTTAACCACAGCTTAGACATAAGTCCCCAATACTCTCTGTACAGATGAGAATATGCAGGTTGATTCCAAATCTTGGACTCTAGAACGCGATATTCACATTTCTTTTTCTTACTTTTCATCCAGTACCTCTTGCGCTAAAACTATAAACTCTTCACATGCTTTTAGGTGGAAACCTTTTGAAGTACTATTCCAAAAATTGTTAATATCACTCCAGTATTCATCCATGCGGCGATTGAAGCTAAAATTAAACATATGGCTTTCAATGCGTTTGGATCTATCATAGATGCTCTTCATTCAATACCTCATCAAGGGCTATGATAAATTCATCGCACTTTAAAGGGCCTCTGAATTTATTCTTCCAAAATTTGGCTAATTTATTTGCATACCTTTTCGTCTGAGATTGAGCTGTAACATCGTACCAAATTTTATGTTCAAGTTCGACACATTCTTGCTTATTCATTTAATACCTCATCTGCAATTACTGTAAATTCTTCGAACACTTTATCCTTAAGAACACGCAAATATTTCCTTTCCAGGCTATCTAGGAGATCATCGATCTGGCTAGAATATGAACTCCTGTTACGATATGCCTCTGTCCAAATTTTATGCTCAAGCTTTCTTGAATTAGATGTCATTTTACCTCTCCTTTAGCACTGTCCGCACAACTATAATGGAAAACCACTTTTCCCATACGAACAGTGCATTTGAGCTTGACTTTGTCCATTTGGCCACCATTTTTTAGTAGCAGTTTTGCCATTCGCTCTGTGTAATAGGTTGTGTTCAAAATAGTATTCATAGCACTTTTGTCCATTTGACCACCAACTTTGTGCTGCAGGTTTACCATTCAATCTGTGAAGTTTTTTCCGAGTTGTTTTCCAAAATATGAAATTTAGAGTAGTTTTAAATTGTAAACTAATCATTTAGATTTACGCCTGTATTTCCAATATTCTTCACACATAGTTTTCCCACTTTAATATCATTTTTATCAACCTTATTCTCATCCAGTACTTCTTGTGCAATTACTATGAACTCTTCACATGAGCGCTCAGTACATTTTGATATGCCTAAAGCCCAGAAATAGATAATTCTGCCCCTGTAACCTTGAGAATTACCATCGAGCCATATTTTATTTTCAAGTTCTTTAAATGTCATCATTTTCTCTCTCGTTTAGCACTTCGTTTGCGGCTATAATGAAATCAATACAACTGGCGTTTGAACGAGTTGTTTTCGCCCAAAACTTATCAACACTCTGCCTATATATTTCCGAACTTTCCGAATTCAAATTATTGAAAATTTCACCTTTATGAATACTGGTTTCAAGTGTTCTGAATTTGCTCCATCTTTCACAAGTGAATGGCATAATAGGCTCCCTTATTTGCATGTAATTATTTTAAATTATAGTCCGATTATGTGTTTCAGCCATAGCTTTATTGAGTCCCATTTTGAAGGACGAAACGTGTCACAGACACGTTGTTCACCTTTGTCGATAAACTTACCATATTCATAGTACTCTTCGAACTTCTTCAGTCCACCTTCATACCAAACTTGCCTTGCAGGCTTATCATTTAACCTGTGCATCTTCCCATATTCAAAATATTCCACGCGGCCCTTTTTACCATTGTTGTACCAGCTTTGAAATGCAGGCTTTCCATTTAACCTGTGGGAATGCTTATGAGTTGCCATCCAATGTGAGGTAGTTTTACTCTTGAAATTCAATGTAATCATTTTATGAATACTCCAGTTTCACAGTATACATCATACCATTTTGGTCCGCCTGTAAGCCAAACTTGCCTTGCAGGTTTATCATTTAACCTGTGCAGTTTATCGTTTTCATAGTACTCTTCGAACCACTTCTGTCCACCTTCATACCATTGTCTATATGCAGGTTTTCCATCTAATCTGTGTAGCTTACCATGTGCCCTATATTCTTCACAGTTCTTCTGTCCATTTTCCCACCAGCTTTGAAAATGCAGGCTTATTTAGTCTGTGAAATTGTTTATCAGTTGTCCTCCAAGATGAGACGATTCTTGTTTCAAATTGAAATGTAATCATGTATGTTTTCCATAATCATAGTACATATGATTATATGTTCGCCCATCTCTATACCAACCTTGACATGCAGGCTTGCCATTTAACCTGTGGTGTCTTCCATTTTCAAAGTACCTTTTACATTTCTTTCGACTATTTTCATACCAAGATTGATATGAAGGTTTTCCATTCAACCTATGTAAGTCATCATTTTTGGCTTTCCAGAATGAGTATGTATTCATGTAAATAGTTTTTTTCATAAAGTTTAATGTAATCATTTGATATAATGCCTCTATGTATTAATTTTAGATTTCTTCTTTTAAAATTTCATTTGCAACTACAATAAACTCCTGACAACTTGCATTTGTTCTTACCTTGCCATTCTCTATCCTCATACTTACCCAAAAAAAATCCACTGCATGTGCATATGATGATATATATTCTTTTTCTTTATCTGCACTTTCACAGTATATGCTAGATTCAAGTGTTTTAAATTCATTGGACAATTCTTCACAAGATATCTTCATAATTTCACCTCATAAATGATGAGTACTTTACACCATTTTTTCGCTATAATTTTCAACATATTTCTTCCACTCTAATGGTAAATCCGGTCTTTTAAATATATCATAAATGTTCGGCGCTCTAATATTTTGAATCAGTGACATGCCCGCTCTTTCAAGTGAGAAATCTCCCTTATAAGCATTACATTTTTTGCAACAAGTTACGCAATTTGTGTATGTAGTTCTACCTCCACGCGAACTTGGAACTATATGATCTATCGTTAAATCTTTTCCCACGCAATCTTTGGAACAGTATTGACATTTGTTTAAGTCTCTAAGATGAACATTCTTTTTAGAGAATCCCTTTTTCTGAAACATTGTAAACGGGTCTGGTGACCATGTGTTCAATACAATAACAGCGGGCTTAAATTGGCCCGCTGTTATATATTCTTCTAATATGTTAGCTTTACCTCGGCCAATTACCAAGTTTGCTGCTCGCCTCCATGAGACCACATACATTGGAACGTAACCTTGGCTCAACTGTAAAACCGATCTAAACTCTGACATCCATATCTCCGTTCATAGGTGGAAAATACTCACTTCACTTCAATAGCCACAATTGGTTAAATATTGGTTTAAAGTCAGTTCAGTCTTGCCATCTTGCTTTTGTAACCTCCATAGCCGAATGCTCGAAAGTATCTCTGAATACATCCTTCGCGCAGCTGGGTTGAACCCTTCTTCCTTTTTTAAAATTAATTCAATTTTCTCATCATACATTTAAGGACTCCATTGTTCGTTTGAGATTTTACAGCTATTCATTTAACACTTCTTGTGCAGCGACTAGAACATCATCGTAATGTGTATCTATATCTATATCTATATCTATATTTATTCTGTGTGATAAGGCGGACGCCCACCATCTGTGGACATCTTCCTTGTAGCCCCAGTTTGATTGCGCCATTTTACCTACTAAGTCGGCCGTGTTGTTACTCATATTCAACATCCTTTCATTGCTCATTTAGTACCTCATCGAGGGCGACTAAAAAATCTTCATGGTATTTCGTTCGATTTACAACCTTTCTCACACTGGCTCTCCTCATGTAAACGGAGCACCATATATTATAAATTGATAAAATATATTCCCCTGAAGAATTGTTTCTTGTATCGTAAATTAATTTTTCATTACTACTTTCAGTTTTCACCCAGTACCTCTTACTCTGTAATTAAGAATTCTTCCAGGACTTTATCTGTGGCGGTTGATGAGGGGAATTTTCGGTTAGCACTCAGTTCTAACCACCACTTGGTCATGTCAGTGCCAGCAAAGAAGCCCATCCTTACTACCAGATCTTTATTATCGATTTTCATTAGACACCTCATCCGCTATAGTAAATAACTCATCTAAAACAACTTCCTTACTTGGTGGTGGGTATGATCTTTTTCCATAAAACTCAAGAAGCCAATTTAACATATCCGAATTGTAATTTGAATCCCATTCTGCAATATCTTCGAGCAATTTACTACGATTAGTATTCATTGGTCTGCCCTAACCTATGCCTGCATCCATGTTCAAAGTATTCTTTGGATTTTCTTTTCCCATTGTTATGATTAGATTGACATGCAGGTCGGCCGCTTAGCATATGATACTTACACTTCACTTCCATCCAACGTGAGGAAGTTCCTTCTTTAAATTGTAATGTGATCATTTAAAATTTACCTTTTCAGTTTTAGTTTTAGTTTTACAATACATTCATAAGGTAGCGCTTTACCCAATATTAACTCTTTACTACCGGCCGCTTATTCTTGACCAATCAAACGCAGGGCCGACGTCACTTTTGCTCTTTCTGAAATTTTGATGGCTCCAAATGCCCTCTCCCGGTGGATTTCCAACAAATGTCAGTTCTCGCTCTGCAACATCTGGGAGCTTACGGAGAATATTAAACTCACGGCACAAGTTAGTGATTAAAGAATCTAACTTCCTATATTGTTCATCAGTATACGTAGCGAAATAATCCGATCCTCGGAAGGAAGCCTTAACGTAGGCTTCCTCCTGACTGAGCAGGCAGTATGGTTTCCCCGACCAAGTGAGGAGCGTACCAGCTTCCGAATCCAATGTCAAGGGTCCATAGTTCGATATTTCAATCCCGATGGAACTTTTCGACTGCTTCGTATTTCCACCGACGCTTCCGGGACCTAAGTGATACGAATAATATTTAGGATCGAATAGTTCATAAACTTCTGCACCTCTAGATAAAACATAAGGTACACTTACATGTTGTCTTGTAAGTTCACCTATATCTCCGTGAAGTATACCTGCGGTGAAATGTAAAACTATTTTATCTTTTTTAGTTTTAACTTTATAATACCAATCATCATTTGGATTTACTAACCTTATAGCACCTGGTATTATATCAGATTCTTTTGTTGTAAATACTTTGCCATAGGAGTCTCTCAATTTCTCTGCAAAGCTATCTTCTTTACTTTTTATTTCATCATATATCAACTTATCTCCCTCTTAATAGTTTCTAATGCTTTCTTATAAAGATTTTCAGCAATTATGTGTATCTCTTCTTTTGAAAACTCTACGTCTAGAAGATTACACTTTTCCAATTTCAACTCATCACTAATTCTCCACCCATGGCCCGTGCCTCCGCCTCCCTTTTTAGAAGTGTCCATGTATGCGAACACATAGTCGGAGTTCAGTATGATCTCTGCATTTCTACCTAGCAAGGCACGAGCTGGACTTTTCAAATTTTTCCAATATGGGTGATGTCTTTCCGCTAACTCTAAACCCCTACTTGTACTACCTATATGTATTGTGTTTAATTCATTTATTGATTTTTGCTCATAAGTTTTCCAAGGTAAATGTAGAACTACTCTTGCCGGATTTATAGCATTAGCGCCTGCTGAGTATGCCTGGTCTGAACCTTTGCAGTTACCAGATACCACTATATCTCTCCCTTTCGCTATGAGCTTTCCTATCTCACGCATTAACTCTAAGTATTGAGCGGGCGCAGTTCTAGAGCCTATACATGCAAATCTTACTTCAGTCATCTTCCAGCCTTTGTAAATGGCCTTCTTGTTTCTACAATGATCTCGCCACATAATGAAAAGTATTCCGTATGTATTGCTTCTTCTTTCGTTTGAATCAATTCCACATGAAATCCATACTTAGACATTTCTTTTGCAAATTCATGTTCAATGTTGCCTATTTTATCCTTATGAATTGCACACATTTTCCTGTAAACTGCCTCTTCCCAGTCATAAGTTATGTTGAAAAAACTAACTCCATCTAAAACAGAACCGTCGAACATGACCTTTATCATGTTCGACGGTAATTCTGATGGAGTGCTGAAATTAACCTCTATCCTCTCCCCAATTTTTATCATCACTTTCTCCAATAACCTGATCTGCAATTACCATTAGTTCATCTTTGAATAAGCCACCGAATGATAATGCCCAGATACTGTTGTCTATAAACCTTTCTGCATCTGTGAATTCATCTATTTGGAACTTGTCAGTATATTTGTACGCCATTAAGTGTGAATGTACTTGCTTAAGGACCTCTCCTAGCGCTTCATCAGCTTTTTTACGCATATAGTCTCCTAAAAACGCTTCCAGTTGAATTTCACTCACTTCTTACTCTCTTATCACATCTGCTAAAATAGAGAATATTTCCTCTCTTAACTTGCAGGAATCTACAGAGCTTTCATCTTCTTTCATCAGTGCTCCGGAAAAAGTGTTAAAATGTCTTCTTTCGTTTTCAGTAGGCTTTACGTTAAATTGTTCTTCTAATGTGGGCTGAGTTTTCCAACCCCGATCAGATCTTCCAACCCTAATATTTAAAATTAAAGTGGCTAAATCTTCAAGGTTCATTTCGTCTCCAATTCCATTACTTACTCAACTCTTTTTAACACCAAATACTCAGTCTCAAACTCATCTTTATGTTCTTTTATGCCTAGTGTCTCCTCTACGATCTTCCACTTTTCACTATCTACCTCTGGAAAGAATGCATCACATTTTGCAGATGTTTTAACAACAGTAATATGCATTTCTGAGGATTCTTCGATAAATTGTTCATATATATTTTGTCCACCTATTACCCAGGTTTCCTTCTCAGGTTCACATGCACTCTTCGCTTCATCGATGCTCTTAGTGAATATTAAACTTGGTAGAGACTCGTGAGATGACTTTGATATTACAATCATATTTCGATCAGGTAGCTGACGTCCAATCGACTCATATGTTTTTCTACCCATTATTATATTGCAACCTGTAGTTAGTCTCTTAAACCTAGATAAATCTGACTTAATTTTCCAAGGTAAGGCGTTGCTCTTACCAATGCCTCTGTCCATATCCATTGCTACTATTAATTTCAATTTTACCTCTCTGTTTACACTGCAATTGGGGCATCTATCCTCCCACAGTGGTTATAACCTATTAGCTCTATATCCTCATACTTGAAATCAAATATACTTTTCACTTCTGGATTCAGTTTAATTGTTGGAGGTGGCAAAGGAGTTCTGGTTAGTTGTTCCTTGGCCTGTTCTATATGATTCTCGTATAGATGTGCATCTCCCAAGGTGTAAATAAAATCTCCAACTTTCAGATCACAAATTTGAGCAAGCATATGAGTTAGTAAGCTGTAACTAGCTATATTAAATGGACTCCCTAAAAAAAAATCCCCGCTCCTTTGCAGGAGTTGGCAACTAAGTTCATTTTTGCTTGATACATACCACTGTGCTAACATATGACATGGAGGTAATTTCATCTTTGGTATTTCACCCACGTTCCATGCGCTAACAATATGCCTCCTACCATATGGATTTTCTTTCAACCCCTTAACTAAATTTTCAATTTGATTTATTTCATTTCCTTCAGAATCTTTCCATTTTGTCCACTGTGCTCCATACACTGGTCCAAGTTCCCCATTTTCATCTGCCCATTCGTTCCAGATGTTTACCTTGTTATCTGTTAGGTACTTTATATTAGTGCTACCTTTTAAAAACCAAAGTAACTCATGGACAATCCCTTTCCACCAAGTCCTCTTTGTAGTGATGAGGGGGAATCCATCCCTTAGGTTAAATCTCATCTGAGCCCCAAAGATTGACCTTGTGCCTGTACCCGTTCTATCTGGACGAATATCTCCATTATCTAAAATATTTTGTAATAGGTCTAAATATGGCTGTTCTAATGTTGTCATTTGTTTAATCTTTCCTTTGCATATATAAGTGTGAGTTCTGAGATAGTTTCTGCCGTATAAGCAGGTATCAATGGAAGGTGTATTACTTCTTTTGGAAAGAATGGCTCTGATACCATATCAGTTCGCATCATGATTGTTCTGAAAAACTCACTAACCCTTGAATGAAAATCAGATCCCCTTTGTTCAATTCTGTCCATCCCTCTTGATTTCATCATTTCAGTTTGCCATTTTTCGTCCTCAAATCCAGCAATGAAACAAATGTCTGGACTGTAACCAAAATGAACATAATTTATAAAACCGTACAGTTCATTTAATTTGTAATTTTCATCATTTTTTGAAGCATGGTGATAGCAAAGCGTACTCAATGACGATCTGTCACTAATAACTATCTTACCGGCTTTTAGTGATGGTATTATTACTTTACTCATGTGCTCTGCTCTATCTGCCAAGAACAAGAGAAGCTCAGATTCGGGACTTAAATTTGTATTCGGATCTAGTAACATCTTACGTATGTTTACACAGATGTCTAAGTCTGGGCATCCTGGCTCTTTAGTAAGAATAATTTCTCGTTCTGTTATTTTTTCCAATGAGCTTTTCAACTTAGCAGCCTGAGTTGATTTACCAGTAGACTCGGGACCTTCGAATAATATCCACATTACTTCACCTCTTTGTGACCATATATCTTCTGTGATGGGAATGCACTTGCACTAGACGAAGATAAGGCAGACCCTACTACTTTGAATTTCGGCAATTCGTTCATCAGCTCAGATAATTCGGGGCTTCCTTTTAGCTTCTTGTGTTGATCTGAATTTAACGTAAAAATGAAGACGCCTTTACCAGCCCTTTTTTCAAAAGTAACTGGAAATGACAAAATTACATCTTTCGAATCAACAATGTTACAAGTTAGTGTAGTTGAATTTGTCCTTTCCTTTATATTGTCATATAGCTCTTTAAACTTCATAAATTTTAAGCTTCCGACATTAAACATATATTCTTCATTCATCTTAAATCCCTTTAGACTAATTGCCAGTAATTGAATTTTATCTCGCAATGTGGTCTCTCGCTTGCATTGCTTGTTTTTCGTATAATTTCTGGCGCTGACCATTCCCCTATAACTTCCGTTTTAGTTAATTCTTCTTTTGTATAATATTTTCTCACTATTACTTTTCGTTGAGATATGTTATTTTCGACCTCAAACTCAAAGCTATCAAATAAGTATTGTCTCCACTGCTCATTACTTATTTGGTTCTTTAACTTCTTATTCAGCATTATCTTTGAAACGCCTGCGCGAAGAAGTAAAGATTCTAACCATAGTTTTTCAAACTCTTTTATTTTACCATTTGTCTCAGACATAAAGCAAATTACCTTGCGGACTTTAAACTCATTCATTAATTAATCCTATGGAGGTATCTTTGAAGTCCCTCTATCTCTTCCGCTCTAATTCTTCTGACCGTCTCATGGCACATATTAAGCTTCTTAGCAATCTGCCTTAAGCTTAATACCTCTTCCGAGAAGCCAAGCGAGGCATTTAAAATAAACTGTGAAACTTCATCCATTTTCTTAATTTTGCATTTTACAAGTGCTGTCATCTCCTGTGTAATTAAATCATCTTCTGCGTCGTACTCTGAGAATAATGAATCCTCGTGTTCTTCCAAAGACACAGTGGAGTGTGCGATCTCCTTCCACTCTATTTCTTTTTTCTGCTCCTTGTGAATACTTCCTTTTACAGATTTGTAACTATAAAGAAAGAAATTGTTATTTAACTTGATATTATATCTTAATATAGCTTTGGCTAAAGCTTCTAAGCCTGCGGAATGTATATCACCTACGCTATCTGACCACTTGTAGGGCTGAACTAACACTGTTGGTATGTAATATAGCTTTTCAGCAATCCTATTTAGCAGTTCAGCTTTCTCTCTCGTTCCATCTTCTAGTTTTTCATATTCCCAGAACATGATAGTGATTTCTGTAAAGCTTGGATGTTTAAAGTCAATGGTCATTTGTCGTGATCTAGCTCCTCAAAATCATTTTCGAGAATTGATATATCTTCAGATTCGTCCTCATCTCCTTCTCCTGGAGGCACTTCATCTATTACCCTCATACATTCGAAGCGCTTTGTTAGAATCATGGAACCTTTTTCACCATCTCTCATTTTGGTTATATGTACAATCATCCCAGCTCTCTCGTGTTCATTATCTCTTGTCTCAATCATTAAAACATTATTGGCATTCTGACTGATCATGGCGGAGCGGGCAACTCTGTTTGTATTATACTTTTGACTATCAAGTGAGTTATTTGCACCAGAGGGGCGGTTCAACTGGACTGCACTAAGAACTGGTACATCGTAAGTTCTTGCAAACTCATGCATCGCTTCTGCAATCTGACCTTGCATCAAGTGATCATCTGCATCCTTACCTGCAGCCATAATTCCGAGATAATCTATAACTACAAGATCTATACCTTCCAGTTTCTCTTTTAACTCTAAATATTTAGCTTCAATGTCCCCAACAGTGGCGCCACGAGGGATATCTACAACGTGGAATTTCTTTCTCTTTTCGTGATTTTTGATAAAATCTGCTGTTTGTCGCAGCCTTTGGTTGTCATCAGTTGATAACTTTCCGTGCTGAATGTCCCATAATTTCAATCCAGATACACATGATAACACTCTTTTATTCAAATAAGAACCTTGAGTGAACTCACCTTTATTTGAACGAGGCATTTCCAATGTGAAGTATAACACATTGTGTCCAGTTTCATTATCTTGGCTTTCCACCGTATTTGAGCCAAGCCATGCGTTGACGCCCCAATTCATCATAAGCATGGACTTTCCAGAACCTTCCATTCCACCTATTAGTGTCAACTCTCCTTTGTGAAGGCCTCCGGAACGTTCATCATAACTAGGAAATCCAACTGTGACCCCTAAGAATGGAGCTGGATTTAATTCGATTGCCTCATATTCAGCAATCATGTTGTCAACGTCTTCCCCTATAGAACCTTCGTCATAAACTTCAACCCTATTGATTGCATTAATTTCCAACAAGGTTGATTTGAATATTGTGTTTGCCGCCTCAGGATCGTTCGGATCCTTAGTCAAGGCTGCCGCAATCTTACTAACTCCTTCGGTCGCAACCTCAAGGTTTTTTCTTCTCTTTACCCTAGTTAAATAATATCTGAAATCTTCAGTGACAGGCGCAACACCTTCGAACTTTAACTCAGTAGCTTGTTTGTGAATTGCTTTAATTCTACTTTGAAGTTCAGGTGGAATATTATGCTGCTCACAATAATCTATAATTGCTGGTAAGCTTAAAATATCTCTAATAAGAGGA
>Ga0222708_1000190_pt1 | contig 17407 bp, 10 predicted proteins | sample AntAcemetage1576_FD_179806 | JGI IMG/M metagenome (GOLD analysis project Ga0222708, IMG submission 179806) | Saline water microbial communities from Ace Lake, Antarctica - #1576 | ecosystem: Environmental > Aquatic > Non-marine Saline and Alkaline > Saline | place: Antarctica: Ace Lake... | reverse complement strand
GATTGTTACCGGCGTAGAAGACGTTAAAAAAGATGGCGTGGTAATTGAATTAATGATAAAGAAATATATTGTTATTAATAATGAAGACTTTAGTGATAGAGAATCTTTAAACAAACATCTCACGAAAATAAAACATTTTTGTGAGCAGGCCAAAGAGATAGAAGATTTAAAGTATTTGCCTATCAATATGAGGTAATTTATGCCAATAGATAATCAGCAACTTCCAGGTACCGGATTTAATGCCGACCATAGAGTATTCTCTAATTTTTTTGCTGATAATCAAATCATACAGAACGTATCTATTGTTCAGCCTAAAAATCTTCTTATTGATATATTAAGATTGCATTTTAAACGTGATAATATATTTACGTATAGAGATGATGAGTATGGATTTCCGCTAACTCCAGATATAACAGATATGGATGTTGATAGCCCTAATACAACTAAAATTTTAATATCCGATGTTTTTAGAAAAGAAATTAAATTTTACCCGTCAATAACTGTGAAAACAGGAAGCGGGTCCTATAACCCGCTTTCTTTTAACCAAAATGGAACTATTAAATATAGAAAAGATTTTATAGATACAAAATTTGGTGGAAGAAAAGAAATTAGAACACCAACACACCGCGTTTACGCTGGTGCTTGGGACATGAATTTTGAAGTCACCGTTTATTGCGAAAGTCATGCTGAGCTAGAAGAGATAGTCGAAATAGTTAAGATGATTTTGCAATATGTCTCCTTTAATGAGCTAAGAGCAAATGGTCTTTTTATAAAAACATTAAGTGTCAGCGGAGAAAATGCAGAGTCTTATGCTAATGATTACGTATTTAGTCAAACCATAAGCATCTCTACTAGATCCGAATGGCGAGTTGAGATTCCTCTAGAAAATGTAATCGAAAAAATTGTCTTTTATTTTGATGTCAAAAGAACGCCTATTCCCGGTGAAAACAAAGAAGCAAGTTTACAGGCCCTCAGATTTGATGATTACATAGAAATGGCGGAAATAAAGCTGTAATTTTAAACTACTAATATAATAAATTAAAATGATCATTTTACTAAGTAAAATATGGAGGAATTAAATGGCTTCAATCCCCGGAATATCAGGGTTCGTTCAGCCTGGCGTATTTGCTAGAGACAGAGTTATATCTAGGGGAGTATCAATCCCTGGTGGGCTCAGAATCCCATGTATAATGGGTGAAGGTCTAAGAGAGGAAACTATCGTTGAAGCCGCCCTTGGTGATGGCCGAGATGGTAATCCTGCGTGCAGCCCTACGGGATTGCCACTCGGAAGATTCTTTTCTCTTCAGAATTCCCCAGTAATCAGTGGAAGAGCGGAGCTCTATCTTAATGGAAATCAGCTTCGTGGTATTGAGATGCCGATAGATGAAAGTCCATTTGATGGAGAATTTGGCTTCAGAATAGATCCTGAAACTGGATGCATAGAGCTTCAAAGAGCTGTAGTTATGGATCAGGATGGTCGCAGATTTTCTGCAAGCACTCTCAATGTTGGAAACGGAGTCATCGTTGACGGAACTTGTGGAACTTTCGACTTAGTATCAGTAATAGATGAAAATGCGCCAAACGAACGATGGACCGTTCGTGCCGTTAGTGTTATTAGGGACACTCTCGGTAATCCAATTCCGGGACTTACTACGTTTACTGTATCTGGTTCTGTATCCGGGTCTATTAAGACAGCTAACGGTCAGCCAATTCTCTTTAGAGATTCTTATTACACAGGAACTCAGGGTGCCACTTCGGGAACCCAGGTTGCCTGTGATGATGGATTTGTTGTTGCAAGCAGTGACGACTTCGGATCTGGCTCTGCGGTCGCCTTATCAGGAGATTTAACCCCCCTAACCACAAGAACTTTTGAATTCTCCGGCAACTTGATTGTGCAGGGTCAGGCAGTTGTTGGCGATGAGCTTTGCGTTGATGGATATATTGGAATAGAAATTGAAAATATAGAGTACGACTCTGGAACCGATATCACAACCTTAACTTTGGTTACTGACAGCCTCGATGTTGGAATCACTAGTTCTACCTGGGAAATTAAGGCAACCAATCTATTCATAGATGATCCATCCATTCTTCATGATGGTGTTACTGGTGCTCCTGCTACCGCTGGTTCTTTTAATAGCTCCTCGCTAGGAAGAGTTTTAATGATATGTGGTGGTGCCTCTTCGGGTCTTTATAGAATTGATAGAGTTACATCTTCAAGAAGAATTAGAATATCTTCACTTGAGGATTCCCAATTAGGCCTTCCTAGCATGATAGATGATGATCTTGATGGTCTCGCCGAAACAGGTCTTCAGTTTCACATACTTGAAACCAATGGCGTCATTTTGTTCGGAATTAGAACCGGAACTGTACCATTTTCTGTCGGAGATAAGTTCTTTGTAGATGTTCGCTCCGGCGTTCTAAAGAGAAATGATAGACTAGAGGCCAGATATATTGCCGTAAGTGATATTAATGACCCCGAGCTATTTGATAGCGCCTCTGATCTTCAGGTTAAGCACGGAAGAGAGAGCCTTACTAATACCCTATCTCTTGGCGCTAGAATGTGCTATGAAAACCAGGCCGCAGCAGTATTAGCAGTTCAGTGTAAGCCAGCTATTGCAAGAAGAACTAGCTCGACTCTGGTTGGAGAGGTTAACTCTCTAGGTATTGGTGGATTTAGAGCATGTGGCGGAATAGCATCAGACTGTGAGCCTGATGACTTACTATTTCCGATTAGGCGTCCACTATTTGGACTTCAGAATGGAAGGCCGGACTTAGACACCCAGGTTAACATTTTTGTAATTAGAGGCGGCAGAGAAACTCAAATCTTCCCTAACAAGATCTCTTTTTATAATCCTCAGATTGAAAGCCCAGCTGGACAAACCAGCTTTATATCTAGCCCTGATACAACCTATTCATACACAATTGTAAATACTGATACTAGAATTATAGGTCAAGGTGTATCGGGCCAGCTTTTCGCCGCAACATCAACATTCTCAAGCTCCGAAATTGATTTCGATGCAGACGATGTTGGCAAGGTTATCGTTGTTCAGTCGCTAGTTACTCCTAGTGACGCCGTACTTACCACATCAGATGATATCAGCACCCATCTTTTTGGTAATATTCTGGTTGGAGTAGAGCTAGTAATTTCAGATGTTCTTTCTGATAACACAGTAGAAGTTGCCGGAAATATAGTCGCTCTACCAAGTATCATCGCCAACGCAAGTTCTGTTCAGTTCTTCGTTAAGGATTTGTCTGATACTACTAACCGTAAATCGGCACTACTTCTTCACAGAAGTCTAGTTTCCAGTGGAACTCTAAGAGAGGGTGATGGAATTAGAATTTCTTACATTGACGAAGTTGACGCAGATTTCTTTGATACCAACTGGTTCGAAGCATTTGAGGCTCTTGAGGCGGAAGATTGTCAGATTGTAGTTCCGCTTCCGATTCAAAACCGTGGTGGAATCTTTAGAGCTGCGATTCAGCATGTTGAGACCATGAGTACTATTGCAATTCAGAAAGAAAGAGTTGCTATGTTTGGCGCTCAGCAAGGTCTAACTACCGATGCTCTACTTGGACTTAGAGAAGTCGCAATAGAGGATATAGGAGTGTTAGAGGGAATTCAGGGTAATGACCCAGAGGAAGTTCTTGATGGCAACACTGAAGACCTCCAGGATTACAAGCTGGATAATAACTTTACCAGCAATAGGGCAGTCTATTTCTACCCTGACAGAATTGTAAGGCCTATAGCCGGAACAAACACCTTTATAGACGGATTCTATATGGCCGCAGCTGCTGCCGGATGGTTATCTCAGTCACAGAATGTTGCAGTTCCTTTGACCAAGAAAACTCTAAGTGGATTCTCAATTCTTCGTGATAGAAAGTTCAGGCCAGCGCTTCTTAATCAGCTTGGTGCAGTTGGAGCAACTGTTGTTGAGCCGGTCATTGGAGGAGGCAGGGTTCTTGCTGGTAGAACTACCAGCAGAACTGGATTCATTGAAGATGAAGAAATTTCAATAATCTTTATTAGAGACGCAGTGAAGGAAGCTCTTCGCCAAGGAATGTCACCATTCGTAGGAACAGTTGAGGACAACAACGTTCAGGGCCTTATGACAGCTAGAGTTGCAGGAATAATGGCTTCGCTAGTTTCCCAGGGTCTTGTCACCCAATACGACTCAATTAGGGTTCGTAGAGATAAGTTTGATCCAAGACAGTGGAATGTATTCCTAAGGTTCCAGCCAGCATACCCCATAAACTACGTGTTTATAGATATTGAGGTTGGCGTACTCTAATCAGTTAGAGAGAAACAAAAGCTTCGGATGGAAAACATCCGAGGCTTTATTCTTAAGTTAGATAAAAGTAAAACTTTCGTGAATTACTAGACTTCTTATCTTATACTTTCTATTTATATTATAAATATTATTGATATAGCCGTAACAAATTTTCGGCATACCTGGAGATACCATGGCTACATACCCTAGAACCGGCTCTATCCTGGACAGCACCACAAGAACAGCTCTGAGCACCCAGATTATTGTCATGGTTGATAATGAGCCAGTTGGCGCTATTCAGTCTTTTCAGGAAACCCAGAGAAGAAACAATAGTAGAATTACAGAAGTTGGAACAGATGGAACAATCGAGATTGTCCCAAATCAAGCCGCTGATTTCAGCATCAGTGTCGAAAGAATCGTCTATGATGGACTAAGCGTGACAGAGGCCTTCTCAAGAGGTTTTAGAAATATTCAGGCTCAAAGAATTCCATTTGATATAGTTATTATCGACCAGTATACCGGAACTGATGATGACGCTGTAATTACAACTTATAGAGGCTGCTGGTTTAATAGCATCGGCAAGACTTACAGCTCCTCTGACTATGTTATCAGCGAGAATGTATCCATAGATGTTGAAAATGTAAGCACCATGAGGGGCGGAGAGGCAGTCGCACTTAGCCAGGGAACTGGAGGAAGTCGTCAGATATCTGGTCAGGTTGACTCCGTTGAGCTTCTGGCGGACTCCGGCGCTCGCAGAGGCGCTCTAGACTTCCCAGGCCTGATTAGTGCAGCTTTCTAATTATCACTGATATATAAAGTAAAACCCCGGACCTTTGTTCGGGGTTTTTTATTTAACATTCTAACCTATAACTATTTAAATAAAAAAGTATAACTATTTTAGTTTCTGTTACTTTTTTATATATAGCTAGAGGTTTTGATGCATACTCTTGATATTTTAAAGAATGATAAAGAACTATGGAGGGAACTAGAAATAGTTCCGGCTAAGTGTAGTTTCTGTAATCAAACTTTTGAAATAAAACACGGCACTCTTTATAATATAATTAGAAGAGAGGCTGACGGCATTTATTGCTCCAGAAAATGTTCTGGAGCCGCTCGGGCAAGAAGCACTCAAGAAAAATTTGTTTCAGATGGCGGAAAGAAATGCAAAAGATGTGATGAGTTTAAGAGTCTAGAAAATTTCTCATCACTACCAAACCCTCCATATTATCGATCCGAGTGTAAGCGCTGCCATAATTATAAGCCGGCGAGACATTATTTAATATATAAGGAAAAATCTTCGCGCCAGGGTATGAAGTTTAACCTTTCTATGGATGACTTTTTAAGCTTCGATGGCCAGCCTTGTAATTACTGCGGAGAGGAACTAAAAAGCATAAGGCTGGAACTTTTAAACAATCATAATGGGTATTTGTTAGAAAATTTGGTATCATGTTGTAGAAGCTGTCAGAAGTTTAAAAATGGGCTTGATCACGACGAGTTCATATCTTTATGTAAAAAAGTATTGAAAATAAAAAATAATGTGAGGAATTTATGAGCAGAAGAAATAGAAGCAATGTAGAGCAGGGTGGGCGAGATTCAAATGTAGCTGATAAGATCAAGGCAATAAACAATATGTCGCCTCAGATGAATGACTTACTTGACAAAGTTAGGGAGCTGAACGAGTCAGATGCCGAGCAAAAACCAGCCAAGCCCGCATCCAGAAGCATTAAGGAGCTAATTCTTTTCGGAAGAGTTTCCAGGACAGTTCAAATGGGTGACTATAGTTTTTTCATGACTACTCTTAATAATAAAGAGCAGAAGCGATTGGTTAGAAGCCTTACCGACTTAGAGCAGAGTGATAGACTTCTTAATGTAAAGACTTACACTCTATCTTTTGTTGTTAAGTCGATTAACGAAACTAAACTAGAAGACATTTATGAATACGATGATGATGAAGATGATATGACCACCGAAGAAGTAAGGAGGGCGGTAATAGATAACCTTCCTTATGCCCTAGTTACAGAGCTCTTTGAAGTTTATGATGAGATGGCTAAAGAATCAATGGATCTGGTCAAGCCTGAAAAAATGGGGGACGAAATAAAAAACTAATTCAGGAGCCTGAGTTCTGGCTCCGCTGGGAACTATGTAAGATTTGGCAATGCCGAATCGATGATTCGATCTTCAATAAAGTGACTATTCCTCAGTGGAATTTTTATTCAGAAATGATAACCCAAGATCGAAAAAGAGAACTCGACAGAGAAATAGCAATGACAGAATATCTTGCATCATTCTGGAATCCCGAAGCTGTAGCTAAGGCCAAGGAGATGAGGGAATCTAGAGGCCTTCATGCATTTAAGGATGATGTCGAATTTGAAAAGTCTATTTTGACAGGAGAATATAAGAATAATAAATATATAGATGCTATTAGAAAATTGAAAGATGCAGAAAGCATTGGGCCTATAGCTAAAAAGCGTGGGACTGATGGAAAAACTAATCTACCAGATGACCTATCTAGCATAAACTACACCAGGGAGAGCTTTGATAAATAATGGGAATCATAGAAGACCAACTTAAAGAAATTAATAAAGCTATCGAAGGGGCTTCCAAGTCACTAGATGATCTTAATAGAAAAGCGCTAGACGGTGGCGTTGGTTTTATTGAGATTGCCTCCTCAATTAGATCTGCAACATCTGCAACAACCGGATTTGTATCTAAATTGGGTGAGCTCGGCTCTAAGATGACCCTTGGGCTTGATCTTGGTGTAATCTCTGGATCGCTTGGTTTCTTATCCGACACTATGAATACTGTAATTAATTCCTCAATCGAAGCCGCTCTGGTGATGGACACTTTCGGTAAGGGAATTGACTCCGTTACTGGATACTCAAGAGCTCTAAATTCAACTATGTATAAAACTGTAGCAAGCTTTGGAGAGGGTTACGAGTCGGCAAAGCAGTATGCTGAGTATATGATTAGTAGTGCAACTAAATTTGCTACCGCAGAATTTGGCTTTATGACACCTGGAGACAGAATCAAGGCATTAGAGTCTATGTCTGCTGCCGGTATTTCACTCGGCAACATATCTTCTGTAGTTGAAACGGCCGCAGGAAAGATGGATCTTCTTAATGTTGCATTTCTGCAATCTAAAGCTCTAGGTATGGAACTTAGCACCTATTCTAAAATACTATCTGATTCCATTATGAGGCAGGGATTAACAACGCAGCAGGCTGCAGAGCAAATGTCTATGTTCGGAGATATATCTCAAAATACCGGACTTAGAGTTGATAGAGTTGCGGAAGGACTTCAGAGTACAGCTAATAATTTCTCTAAACTCGGACTAAGTGCTGCATTCGGAAAGCCGATCCTTGAAGGATTCTCGTCTACACTTTCTGGAATGGGAATGGGCTTAGAGAATGCTATCGATCTATCCGGAACTCTTAGCTCGGCATTAGTTGGTTTAACTTCTAATTATTCAGCTGCATATTTGACCTTCCAGAAGGGCGGACTAGATATGGGTGGCGGTAGCGGAGCCCTGGGTGCCGGTATAGGGCTTCGTGCTAAGATGGCTGACTCAACACCCGAAGATCAGGGAAAAATTGGTATGGAGTTAGCCAAGGGTATGAGGGATACTCTAGCTTCATTTACAGGTGGTCAAACCGTTACAGTTCAGCAGGCCGCCGAAGACCCAAAACTCCAAGCTGCATTCTTCACTCAGACTAAATTACTAGAGCAGCTATATGGTATTCAAGATGCCGGTGCCCAAGATAGAACTCTAGATTTACTTTCTCAGATAGACACAGCCATGAAAAGCGGAGACATGGAGCTGGCCGAATCTCTAGGAAAAGATCTTCAGGAAGCAGGAAAGTTGCAGAATGAAACACTAGGATATCAAGCAAAAATTGAAGCACATACTGCAGCTGCACTTGGCGAGCTTCAACTTTTAAATACACAAATTGTTGCTAGCGCAAATGCTAGCGGAACAACTTTATCTGACGCCCTATCTAGAGTTCAATCTGGAGCTTTGAGCGCTGCGACTCCCGCAATAGCTGCTGCCAATAGTCAAGTTCCTGATGGGCCAATGGTTGATTTTAACGCTGGAATGGATAAAGTTTCAACAACCATATCTTCAAGTTTGTCGGGGATGAGCGAAACTTTATCCAATATGGACCCAAAGATTTTCGGTTCTGCGGTCGCTGAAGCATTATCCAAAACTGGTGTGGGCCTATCTTCAGGTTCTGAAGAGTTAATGATCCGTTTCATTAGCACCTCATCTGATTTAATCGGAAGCATTAAAAAGCTTATAAATGAAAGGGTTTAAAATGGTATTACAAAGACAATCTATGAAGTTTTTAGTTCCTCTTAATTTAGAGTCGCTAGGCCGCTCAGATTTAGTTGGAAGAGCTGTAGTTCCATTCTACATAAATCCATTAACTTTTAGCATTCAAGAAAGTAAGATTATTAATGATACGTTAACTAAGGGTGGATACGTTATTCAATACTGGGGAGAGAATCTATCTGATATTCAGGTTAGCGGCACGACAGGTTCCGGAGGTATTGAGGCTATAAATGTTTTAAGATCTGTATATAGAAATGAAATAACTCAATTTAATAATTTACTTCTTGAAAGAGCTGTAGCGCTAGATGAAGCTGCCAGAAGGTCTCTTTCCGATTCTTCTTCGGCCAATACGCTAAGCGGTGCAGTATCGCTTATAGATGAAATTTTCACCGGCGGTCAGTTTCCCGGCGGAGGATTGGGCCAGATTATAAATGGAGTTAACTCTTCGGTTGAGTCAATAACCAATGCCATTAAGGGCGCCAATCCTGATGACCCGAGGTCTGTCGAGCTAATACCATCAACCGGCGCATTCGCAGTTAGTGTAATTTTATATTTTCAGGGTGAAAAATTTACTGGATATTTTAAAGGATTTTCCGTTAATGAAAGCGCAAACTCACCAGGCATTTTCGAATACAACTTTTCGTTTAATGTCATTAAAAGGTCTGGGCAGAGAAATAACTTTATGCCATGGCACAGAAAGGCTAGAAATTCATCTGGAGAGCCTGTTGTCGCATCTATGCCGGAAGAGGGACAAAGGTTGGATGAGTTAACTTTTGAATCAAATTCTACTGAATCCAGGGGAACTGTAAATACTCAAAATACATTAATTGGAAGAGTTAGATCTACTTTCACAGAAACGCAGGAATCAGCAAATAACGATATCAATAGAGTTAGTATCAGTAGAAATTTGTCAATTAAAGGTCGTTAGTAATGAATAAAAAGTTAGCCAATACCGTTAGCGCAAATATTAAAAATTTGCTATCTGAGGCTGCAAATGGTAAAAAGTCTATTAGGTACACTCCCGATGAAAGCAATCTATTCGGAGAGGGTGTATCTCTCAGGCTCGGTGAAGATAGAGCTTTATCAATAACGCCTAATGAAAGAAATATATCAACCCTAACTCCAAGAGCGTCTGTTTTAATTAAAAAGAAAGCATTTTCTACATTTAAGCATGTCAACGATCTTCAGTGGATGGATCGAACTGAAAAGATGCTGCTTAGGTCAACCAAAGCTTTATTCTCATATAAGGTTGCTCAAGTTAGAGCTTATGAAAGCTTAACTAAGAATGAAGAATTTTATTCTAAAACATCGGAGATAAATTTATCTTTGCTGGCAGATCTTATTTCTAATGCTAGATTTCTAGATATAGATGATTTCGATCAAAGCCGAAACCAACTTTCCTCCATTATAACCACATTCTCTAACTCTCTTCGTGACGCCTCTTATGATAAGATTAAAGAGGGAATACTACTTCTCATGGAGAGAAATGCTTTTGCCTCAGAGCTTCCATTTACTACATGGATAGTCGACCCAAATAATGTAGATAATTATGAGACCGGACCTGGAACCGGAGTTATCGAAATAGGAATGTTCTCTAGTTTTAACACCAGTTGTAATCTAAATATAGATCCTAGTAGTGCTGAGCTTACACTTGAAGATCCTTATAGAATTATGAATATAACAGAGAGTGACATTGAGATTGCTATAAAGGAAGCATTATTTGGAACTCTAGGTTTGCTAAATGAGCTATCAAATGAGGGGAGTCCCCCTATTGACACTCGAAGCGCGGTTGGGGCAGGGCTTGAGCTGCTGGGAACTGGAATTGGTATCCCTGGGCTTGGAAGACTAGATAGGTCTATTGATGTAGATTACATTCGAGATAGAATGAGAATATTTTATCTGGGTAAACCAATAATTAATGCTGGTGACGCAGTTCACTATTATATTCGTGGAAATAAAACAGCTCAAAATTTTACAGAATCTGAGAATATATTTGACCGCGATTTTTTATCAGTTGACGAGTCAATTCTTGAGGCAGAAAGAATTCTATATACAAACAGCCAAGTAGATTTCGATACCTATAAAAACTTACGGCAGTTTTCTGATAGCTCTTTTGGAATGAAGCATGTGTTTGGAGGCTTTGTTACCAGAACTTCTGAAACCTGGAACAATGGATCATGGACCATGAGAGTTAGCTGCACTGATAATATGGGATGGCTTCAGTGGTCAAGATTTATGATTGAGCCGGCCCTACAAGACCCTCAGGGCATACTAGAAGACCCACTAACCCCATATGAGGTGAGGACTGACGATGCCGGAATTGTACTCTCTGCAGGTGGCCCAGAACTGCTTGATGAAAATAAGCAACTAATTAAAAGTGGTTTGTTATTTTATGATTCCGGAATTCTGAATGGTCAGATTGCAACAGAAAATAATCTTTTTCAGGGCCAGTATAATAGAAGCGGTTCTCTTTCTGGTACTAAGATTTTACAACATCCACAAGGGTTGGTGTACAGATGGAAGCAGGGAATTGTTGCAGCAACCGCTGGAATAACAATTACCGATCCCTATAGCGAAACGCAGGTTACTCAAAAAATTCATAATCAGACATATGGACTGACAGTAGCTGAAGACGTTTTAAATAACCTAGACATAGCCAATATTCTAAGTATTCTTATAGTTGGGCAGCCTTACAACGTTCAGACATTTATTGACCAAGCCTATATGGCACACAATATTGGCCGCGGAGAGAGTGCCTCATCTATGAGTGCGGATGACCCACTATCTGCCGTTCTAGATGTAATTAGAAGACAAAATATTCATATTGGAAACTTTAAGCCATACCGGTTAATTACAATGAGCAAGGAAACATTATTTCAGACGGCTAACACAAATATCCTGAGAAATAATCTTAATGGAAACATTGAGAAGCTTCAAAATCGCAGAGCACAACTCGATGCTCTAATCAGAAGACTGGGCAGTTCAGAGGCTCCAGGAAGCGGTATTTTACTTAACTCCCTAAGGGAAGAAAGAAGATCGGTCAATGATGGTATATTCGATCAGGTTAAGACACTGGAAGGATCAGGGGCAGTTTCTTCTGTTGACCTAGTTACCCAAAACTTTAATCTATTTGGACGAGGTAAGGATTTACCAATTACAGGAAATTATTCAGCGGATCATGAGATAACCAGGGCTATGACAATTGTTGGAGCTCAAAGGAAAATTGAAGATGTTAGGCTTAACAGAGATCAGAACTTATTTATAGTTTCCGATCAATATGATGAGCAGACCGACATCAGGCCCTTCATATTTAAGCTTCGTGATAATGACTTCAAAATATTTAAGGGCGATTTCATATCAATATATGATAAATGCCAAGCAGCAGCAAATTATACAAATTTAGAGATATTCTGTAATACAGAAGGTCACCTGGAGTTTAGACCGCCTCAGTGGAATAAGACTCCCTTATCAATCCTACAAAGACTATTCGAGATCAATCAGGAGTCTGACAAGAAGATTGTACCTGCTTTCTTGACAGAGATCTTTTCAAGTAGAACTGATAGTCTAACAAGGGAGATACACAGCCTTAACATCAGAATTGTCTTGTTAGCCTTACTTCTTAACAGCTACCCTGACAAGACGCTGATACCGAATTTCAGTATTGTAGTAGGTAGAGATATACTACTAGCTGGTTCCGGAAAAGGCAAAGAAAGTTTAAGATTTTTTGGCGTCAGGCAGGGCCGACCGGACGCATCCCTAGCTTTGAGGGATGGAAATTCGCAAATTGGTATCGGCAATCGCCTAATTAACACGATCGACCAAGTTGTCGGCTCCGGACTTAACTTGGAGGCGGGTTTGGGCAAGCGCGGACAAATTTTAAACGGCGACACTACAACGTTGCTCGGCGTTTTTGATCCTTTATTTCAGGAGTCAAAAGGACTAGTATCTAACGTTTTAAACGCGGCCTCTAAAGCTTCCGGAGAAAATGCTTTAAAAATTGCAAAAGCTGCAAATCTTAATGAATTAAGAGAGAGCTTTATTAAGATCTCTGGTATCGACCCTGCGTCAGATCTCGTGACTGATAACGGCAAATTTCAAGACTCTGATTTCATCTTTAATAACAACTCAACAAGTTCCACTAGGGAATCTGATAACATAACTAAGGCAAATAACTATCTTAAAAAGCTAGAACAGACCCTCTCCAATAGAGATCGTTTGGTCGTGGTTTTACAAAGAAATCTTGAAAAAGAACAAGAGCTTGAGGAAGTAGAGAGTATCTTAGCAGGAGAGTTTACTGCGGAGTCAATTCCTCAAGCTGGAGGCAGCCAGGCTATTGAGGATTTCAACAGAGGGCTTGATTCGGTTATCGATGTTCTCAATAGAACCAGCAACACCGTGAAGACAATTTCAGATATTTTCACAGGTGACGCCACCAAGGGAACTTTATTTGACCATCTTATCGCCGATGATGGACGAAATATGACGGGGCCAGGATCCGGAAGAAGATACATTATCAGGGATGAAGATATAATTTCATGCACATTTACCGAAGAGCCTCCGGATGCAGTCAGGGTCGATGTTGTGGGTGACGCACCAATAATTGGAAATGGTCTCAATCAGGCCTTTAATGATAGATATTTTTGGGCAGGAGCTACAGACTTTGATCTTTGGAGGCAGTATGGATACAAGTACCCTGGATCAAAAAACCTTCCATTCTCTAACGATGCAGAGCAGCAGTCAAAGCCTTGGGCAATTCTAGAATTGCAGCTACAGAGACTAAAAATTAATCAAGCTTCTATAGATGTTATTGGAAACGAGTATTATGAACCAGGCGATGTTGTCTACGTAGAGTCCAAGCAGCTACTCTATTACGTTAGAAGCGTCTCTCATAGCTTTACATTTGGGCAGGCTTTTTCAACCAGCCTAACTTTAGAGTTTGGTCATCCACCTGGAGTTTATCTACCCAGCCCTCTAGATATAATTGGTCAGCAATATATCAAGGAGCCTGTTACTGGTACATTTACTACCTATCGAAACTCCCGAGGAGACGATAGCTACAGAACGCTTCAGCCTGATAGCGCTATCGTTTTTCCTCAGCAGAGAATAACTCAAGATAATTTAGCGGTTCTTCTGGATCATAAAAATAACGCCGTAAGATTCACCAATATGATGGCGGATTTGAGCTCTATATTAATAGGCAATAGAGTTGTTCTTATTCGTGGCTTTGTAAAGGGAAGGAATACTGAGGATGAAGAGAGAGTTAGGGAGAATATTAAAACGATCAAAGACCTAATGCAGAATCCAGTATCACTATCTCAGACGAATCCTACATCTACAACCGATGATATTGCCGACACAGTATCATCGGCTGTAAGAGGGCTCGGAAAGCCGGCGGGCACAACAAAAACAACTAGACCGATGATTCTGCCTAACGGGCTTCCGGTAATTTCTATTCCATCGGATAAGATAGCTGAGCAGATTGTATTTCTAGACAATAAAGACACTTATAGTGAAATTCAAACTATGAATCCAAATATACCTACCAGTCAATTTATAGATGGAAAAGAAGTTAATTTTGATGACTACGAGGCGATTTTTCCAAAGGGCGGACCCAAGCAAAGAACTTGGCTTGACATAAGAAATCAGAATAATGTCACAAGAGTTGTGGGCTTGACAACATTTAATGTATCAAATGTTATTGAGATTGGTATTTTAGATATAGATAGAGCAATAAAGACTAAGGTTAAGGCTAGGTAAATGTTTCCATCAGACCAAATATTTGAAGCAATAATATCTAGAATTGATCATAACTCTGGAACCTGCTCAATAAGCCCTATTGATGCCAATAGCGATTCAACTATTAATGATGTTCCTATTCCTCATTTTGCGGGAAATGGAAACTTTGGAATTTTTTGTGGAATCAACGTAGGAACTAGAGTTCTCGCTTTATTTACGTCAGTTCGTGGCAGAGAAGTTACTGTTATCTCGGGTCTGATACCTAAAAATAATCTATATTCAAACTTCTTTCTTAGAAGGAAACCTACCGATACACCCAGCGGAACTATTCCATATCCTAATGTAAAAGAGGGGGACTTATATCTTCGAGGTGATCGGGGCGCTGAAATATCTTTACTCGGAACTGGAGACATATCCATTAAGGGGGTTAATGGTGGCGGAACTTACATCAAAAAGATTGATGGAAGAACTTCAATGCTAAATACCTCGTCAGATATAATTCAGTACTCTAGTGCCGGCAGGGTCGTATCCGGCCCGGTAAGAAGAATGTCTGGGGCGATTAGAAACCTATATCCATCTCCAGATATATCTGAGATTCCGCTATTTGCAGATCCCGATTATGCCAAGAATGCGAAATCAAAAGGTTTTTTCTTATCAGAAATTCCAATGAAAAGAAGCTACCGCTCAAGAAAGAGAAATCCTGAAATATCTGAATATAGAATGGTAATTAATGAGTTCTCATCCGATTCGATGTTCACAGGCTTTGATGATGAAGCCCAAAGAGTCGACGGCTCCATAGGAATGTACGATAATTCAGAAACCTTCAGAAGAAATAGGGAGCAGGGAAACACCCTACATTTAGCTGAACATGAACTAATTGAAGTAATTGGCGGAAACTTAGTTGATATAAATGGCAATGTTTTAGACATCAACTACCGACCTTTATCATATAGTGATGGAAATAGAGTTCCAAGAAGCGATATCGATATAAACTATGATAGAGCCAGAAGAATATCCAGGAGGGGTGTTGGATATCATTTTCAGCTTTCTACAAATACCAAAAGTTCCGACTTAAGTGAGTCTAAGTCTAACTTCGTATTTGACCTAGACAAAGAAGGCCTTCTTAAGATTAACATACCTTCATCTAGTGATACCGGTAATATACCTTTTGTTTCAAACGCAAATTATATTGGCAATCAAGATAACGTAGAAGTTTCATATCTTAACTCCTCAGTTATAGAGCAAATACCGGTAACGCTAAGAGATGAGACGGGCCAGGCTGTATTTCCGGGCAAGGGATCTCAGGGCTACACTTATAGAAAGACGGGTATAAGATATGCGGTCGATGGTGAATCCCCATACTTTCCAACTGATACCGATGGCGTAGTAAATGAGGTTAGAGTAAATTCAACAAAGCACCATAATATGTATGCCACTGCTGAAAGATTAATTGCAAACACCATCAGATTAGTCAATATACCTGAAAGATTCGCTAGTCCGGATGGCTTTCCTGAGGGAATGGCGGTATCTAGGCCCTTTGAAGTTCCAATCCCAAGCTCCCTGGGCGTAAATGAAGGTAAAGAGCTATCTTCATTTTTTGAGAATGGCGGTTCTGATTTTCCAAGTTATATGAGCGTTATTGCGGTAGAGCCCGGAAATCCTGCAGTATATCCTGGTGGCGGAGAGGACGGAAACGGAATTGGAACGCTTGTCGCAGGAAGGTTATACACTGATGAGGAATTAAACCCGCCATATTCTAATGCTTTTAGCTCTAGAGTTAATGGTGATGAGGTAGCTGCGGATATTAATGCCGGTGATGAGGAGGCCAGGCCGGTAGGTGGCAGGAGCATTCACGCTAATATAGAGGGCTCGGTTGAGACATCAGTTGGTAAAGATAATTACGATCAAAAGAGTATAACGCTTGACACGGAAGGATCTGTAGTTGCCTGGATGGGTAAGGACCGAAACGGCAGAAGTTTTATTGGCCAGACTGATGGTGACTTTCTGTTGAACCTTGGAGGTTCTTATGAGGGTCAGGATACGGAGCAGCCAGTTATGAATAAGGGAAGGTTTGAGTTAAGGGTTAATGTAACTGACAAGGGTTTTACGGCGACACAGTATAATAGAGAAGATGATTCTAATCAAAATTTAAATCCGGGCTCAGAATCAGATTTCATTATTTCTATTAGCGAAAACGGTATAGTTATAGCCGGAATGAAGAAAGCCGCACCAATGATATTTAGAAATGACGGCCCTATATTAATAGAGAGCTCCTCTAGTGATGTAACATTAAAAGGTGTTCAGGTAAAAATAGTAGACCCCAAGGGTGCTATGTCGGTTATCAAACCACCAACAAGGAATAGTTAATGTCAATAGTTTCATCAGTAATAGAGCCACAAAAAGAAGAGGCGTGTCAGGCTCCAGTAGATTTAAGCTGTGAGCCCGGTGGTATTATTGCTTCTAAATTTGACACTAAGATTAAGATAGAGTTTCCTAGGGATTATCAAATACTACCTATGGCTGGTGGTGCAGTTATAAGCTTCGGAACAGGTCTTAAGTTTAAACCATCTGACAGCATATCCAGAATATTGGCAAAAGGTACTAACTCACTATCGGGAAGGTCTTTTCAAAATAATATTGCAGATCTTAATAATGCAAGAAGGCTAATTAGTGGCTCTTTATTTGATATAGCAAAGAGAAATATTAAGATTAAAAATGAAGATTCTAAAATAAGATCTCCTTTTATATATTTCTCTGTATTTAAAGGTGAAGATTCTAGTTCAGTAAAAGACGGCTTGATGAATTCCGACTTAATAAGGCTGGTTGATTTCAGATACATACCTGCTGAGTCATTCTCTTCAGCATTAGGTAATATATTAAGCAATAATGATGCACTTTCGGATGCCGTTGGTATATCGGGAAGAAGATTTTCTGAGCTAAAGAGTACGGCTGATGAGATTAGAAGGTCTATATCTTTGGGTACCCCTAGCCCGGAAATCGATCCCCAGCGGGCCAGCATAGTCGATCTAGCCTTAGAATTCTTTCCGGTTATAAATATCTCAAGTAGAGACCT
>Ga0222708_1000189_pt1 | contig 17430 bp, 15 predicted proteins | sample AntAcemetage1576_FD_179806 | JGI IMG/M metagenome (GOLD analysis project Ga0222708, IMG submission 179806) | Saline water microbial communities from Ace Lake, Antarctica - #1576 | ecosystem: Environmental > Aquatic > Non-marine Saline and Alkaline > Saline | place: Antarctica: Ace Lake... | reverse complement strand
CCGTGATGCACCGCCAGCATAATCGCTTCCTCGTCGGTCATGCTGCCGGCGTCGAGACTGACCCCGCCCGCCACGATCTCGGTCGGCCGGCCGGCGAGTAACTGGGACCGCTGGGTGGCCGAGTCGGCGGCCATGCGGAGCGGACCCATCAGGCCGCGGAGAACCTGCACTCGCTGGAGATCGGAGACGCTGAACCGCTTCTTGACCCTGCCGGTTTCGGTCCTCAGAACCCGGCCGGCGTCATCGACGGCGTGAGACAGGACTTTCAGCGCCTTGTTCTCGATTTGCCTCCAGAGCGCCGCTCGCTCCTCCGCCTGGGCTCTGACAAGCGCCGCATGGCGGGCCGGATCTCGCTCGAACTCCCGCGAGACGGTACGGGGGTGACAACCCACATCGGCCGCGATCCGGCGCAAGGAATGGCCTTCCTCGCGGAGAAGCCACATCTGCGCCTGTTGGGCGGCGGCGGCGTCCTCGGGCTCGCCACGCCGGGCGGTTTTGGCCGCTCCAGCCGGCGACTTGGCCTTCGCAGCGGGCTTCCTGGCGCTGGTTTTGGTGGGCTTCTTGGTCAATATCGGACCATAGCGGGCGAATGAATCGGGATTGTGCGAGCGGGTGAAGGTTTTACACCCTCGCCGGGCCACCTGGCCCAGTATGCTGGCTGAGCCGAGATCGAAGTCTCGGCCACCCCCGACCAGGAGTTAGAAGATGACGACGAACAACCCGATCCCGGACAAGCAAACGATCGTCCTCACCGGACGCCCACCCGTGAGGATCACCCTTGCACGATGGATGCACATCGCCGGCTCGATGGACTACTACGACGACGGACCCTCCATCGCGGTCCGGCAACACGCGGACGGCCGCGCCGTCGTCTACGGCCGGCACAACCGGTGCAACAGTGCCGGCGGCATGATCGCGGTGTACCAGGACGGCCACTATTTCAAGGATCCAGCGGACCCGGCCGCGATCATCGACGGCATCAAGATCGTGGCGGTACGGCTGCACAATCGCGCTGGCGGCGACTGGCACCCGTATGACGAACTGATCGCCGAAACGATCTCGCAACTGCACCCCGAAGATATCGACTGACCCGACCACCCTGACCAGGAGACAGAAGATGAACCTCGCCCAACTGATTACCCACGGATCCCCGGTCCCGAAGGGCTTTACGAAGGTCGCGTACATCGAGCGGCACCCGGAGGACAAGTCCGGGCTGGGCTACACCGTGCTTGCGTCGCGACGCCGCGTGGAGTACGCATGGGACGGTCAATCCGTCCGCTCCCTGCCAAAGACCTGGCGTGACACCGTGCCGTGGTCCCCCATCATCGGCTGACGCTTCCCGCTCCGGTCGCGCTTGAGGCCGGAGTTTCTTCCCCCGCACCTTGTCGGTGCGGGGGGATTTGCTCTCTCCTTCCCGGTTGTGTGGGCCGGGATCTCTCAGACGCGGCCCGCCACTGATCGGCGGGCCGCGTCGCTTGGGTCGCTCGGGATGACTCCCGGGTGGCCAACTCAACGCCGGCGGGCGAGGACCGCCTGGTGCAAAAGTTCGTGGAAGATGCCCACCATATGGTCCGCCTGGATCCCCGCCCGCTCCCCGCTGTCCATCAAAGTATCTCCGAACAACATCGCCACGCTCACCATCAGCGGCATGGATCGCGCCCGCCAATCGGCATGGCTTTCGGTCCGCGGATAGATCGCGAGTTCATCAATCTTGCTGGGGTAGTCGGGGTTCTGCCTGACGGCGTAAACGCACGCTCGGCCGTCGGCGTCGCCCACCCGCTCGGCTGCATACTCCATGACTCTCCACGCCTGGTCCGCACCGAGCGCCGGCAAGATGCGGGCCACCAGCCCCGTCAACTCGGCCAAGTCGTAGTCGTGGATCCTGATCTCACCCAAATCAATCTGCTGCGTCATCGGTTCGCTCCTGGTCGGGGGTTGGCACGAAAAGACCGGCGGGGCTTCTTGGAGCCCACGCCGGTCATGTTACACGAATACGCCCTATTTGGGGATGAACCCTATCTCATAGTGAACAAGCGGCCCTCAAAGCGGCCGACGCTGCCGTCCGCTCGCAGCGCGTTCTTCCGCTCCGAGCCCGCTCCCGGATGGAACCAGTCGCCGTCGAGGAAGATCACGGCCTCCGGTTGAGAGAAAAGCCGGTTGGCTTCGTTGTGATATCGCGGGCCAAGCGCCTGGAAGAAGTGCATCGGGGCGTAGTAGTACGAGAATCCGTAGTTGACCGCCCACTCATCGTCGGCGGGGCACGCCCAGGGCTGGCCCGTCACGGCTTCCCCAGTGTCCCAGTCTCTCCGGGGCGGCACGGCGTCGAGATATCGCTCCAGCCGGTCCCAGGGCGACAGGGCCGTCGTCCCCGCGTCTGCAAACCAAATCGCCACCGGCAAGCGGTCCCGGTTGGCGTTCCGATACATCTGGACGGCCTGACCGATCCCGCGAAGGTTCGCCCCGCACGCCGCTCGATGAGCCGACGCCCTGGCCGACGCCAGCGCCGGAGCGAGCAAGCCGATCAGCGTACCGACGATCGAGATCACGACGAGGAGTTCGATCAGGGTGAAGGCGCGGCGGGTCATGGCGTCACCCCGTCGCCGGCGTAGTCCTTCCCGCCGGGGCAGGTCGGGCAACCGACCGGCATCGGGCGACCGTCGTACGCCGCCAGGTTGGCGGCGGCGGTGCGGCTGACCCGTGCATCTGGATCACCCATCATGGCCTCAATGGCCCGGCGGTGGTCCGGGATCATGTTGGCGGTCGAAGCCAGCCCGATCGCAAAGGACCGGGCGTGGGCTTGCGGGTGCTGGAACATCGCCGCGACGGTATCGCGGAACGCGGCGGTGGCTTCCGAGTCCGTGGGGACGCCCCAACCGATCCGCTCGGCCATGATCCCCATCGTGTCCTCCCACTCGAAGTAAGCCTCCATGCCGGCCATGTCGTCCCAGTCGGGCACGGGCTCGTCGGTCCACGGGCGGATGATCTCCATTGCGAGATCCTTATCCGCGGCGCTCCACCTGGTCTTGCGGCCCAGGCCGTTGACGATGCGAGCGTACCGATCGCGGTGATCGGCGGAGAATCTGCTGTCAGACTCAGGCACGGGCTGGTAGGAGATATTGGCCCGAAGGAACGGGCCGAGCGGGTCGGTGGTTGCGTGATAGCCGGTCCAGCCGATCGCGGTTGAGACGATGCCAATGCCCACGAGGGCCGTGACGGTGTACTTGCGTTTCATGGTTTCACTCCTGGTCGGGGGTTGTGGTGGTGGTGGTGGTGGTGCGATCAAGCCGGGCGGTGGACCGGCGTCTGGCCGGGGCCGAAGATTGTCACCAGCGCCCGCGCCCACCACGGCACGGTCGGGGGCGAAAACTGCGCGCCGTCGCAATAGCCGGCGCAGTCCAGCCGCTCCTGATGCGTCAGCGTGCCGGCGAAGAAAGCGGCCCTGCAACAGTTCTTGCAGGCGCGCGAGGTAGTGATGCCGGCTCCAGGGCCACAGTTTTGGAACCCGTAGTACCAGCCGGTTGAGTTGGGCTGGGGAGTGCTGGCCGCGATGGCGACGCCGGCGATCAGGGAGAGGGCCACGGTGGTGATCGAACGCTTCATATCTGGCTCCTGGTCAGGGTTCGACCCCCTACGCGGGGGTCTTGATCCGTCAAGTATGCCACAAAGCGAAGGTCCGAGCAACGGTTATCACCCCGGGATGATCAGTTTGGGCGTCTGTTCGGTGTCCGGGGTGGTCCGAGAATCCACGGCGATCTCCAGGCGGATGGCGTCGAAGTCCTGCTTCACCATGCCGTGCAAGATGGGCGCGGTCAGCCGGTCCACATCGTGGGCGTCCAGCGGCACCGTCGCCCGTAGATCACGCTCGATCGAGCGGATGAGGTGACGCAGCGCCGCAATGAGCGGGACCACGGCGTGCTTTGGGCACTCTTGGCGGTGACTGGTGGACAACTGCCCGTCGTACCCAATGGCCAGGGCGATCTGAACCACCGCCAGGTAGTCGTCGGCCGTCTCGGCGTGCAGGGCGGCCCGCTGTATCGGGCCGGTGACGGCCCGGGCGGCGATCGCAAGGTCGCGGACCTGCGTGTACCGGCGGGCGGCGTCGCTGCCACGGTCGGCCGCGGGCTCCAGTTCCCCGATATCGCGTAGGGTCAGCGTGGCCAGTTCGTTCACGATGTCTTCGGCGGATCTGCTACTCATCCGATGTCTCCTGCTCGCCGGCGTGAGCGATCACGGGCGATAGCCAGTCCTCGATTGGCCCGCCGGCGTCGATCGCATGGACGGGGTAGGGCCGGAAACCCTTCCACGAAACGCTCTTGACCACGCCCAGTCGGACCCGCTGCCATGCGTCCACGAGGTCCGGGCCGAGCATGACGCCCCGCTCGGAGCCGTTACGCCAGACCAGCGCGACCATCGTGCCAAACTGCCCGTACTTCTCCGCCAGCGCTTGAACCTGGTGCGAGCGGAGCGGACCCTTGTCGCCGATGCCCAAAGAGGGCTTGAAATCCCGCGTCGCTTTCGACTCCATCGCGACGGCCCGGCCGATCAGGCGACCGCCAAGCGGACGAGCGCCCATGCTGCCGTAGAAATCAAAGCCCTGCTTGCGGGCCAGCATGCGCGAGATCCCCTTCATCTTGCCGTCTCGAAGCCACGACACCGGCATCGGGCTGGTCGGCACTGGCAAGCGGTCCATGCTCGCCGTGCCGGTGGCCAAGTACGCGGCGTGGGCCTGGTCCAGCGCCCGCTCGAAGTCCTCGCCGCCCGCCCTGGCGTTGGTGCCGGCGATCACTCGCTGGGGGTCTTTGGGCCGGCCCGCGGCTTGGAAGGTCAGAAACTCGGCGCTGGTCATGGCGTCCTGCGTCATCGGTTCGCTCCTGGTCGGGATCGTGTGGATCTAAGGCGAATGGCGCGGGGGGGAAACGAACCCTCCCATCCGCCCACCCGTTATGGGGTGAGGCGGAGTCTCCAAGACGCGCCGGTGCCCGGTGTTTCTTTGGCTGGCGGCGGGCCAACCGTCGCGGGATCTCCCCGCGCACCATGCCGAGCGGTTATCTGTCAGGACCGGGCGGCCTTCTTGGCCGGCTTCTTCTTCCGCGGCGCTGGCTTCTCGGCCTTGACCCGCTTCTTGGGCTCGGGCGTCTGCTCGGGCTCGGGGGTCTGCTCGGGCTCGGCCGCAGGCTTCTTGGCCGGCCGCGGGGCTTTCGGCGGGGCCGACGGGCGGGGGCGGGTTTTATGGGCAACCTTCACCTGCATCGCCATTGCGTCCGCCAGATTCTCGGAGAAGTACGCGACCGCCACGATCATCGCGTCGATCCGGTCCTCGGGGTATTTGAGGATTTCACGCATGAACCCACCGAACACTTCCTCGTGCTGGTCCTCCGTCAACCAACCGGCCTTGCACCCTTCGATCGTCATATCCCAGGAGAGGGCGATCGCGGAATCCACGAATAACTCGGTGGTGCCGCCGCTCACCGGGCTCGGCGTGATCGCCCGCTGGTGCCACAGGTCGTGGAAAACGCGCTGGAGCAACGCCGCCGGCGAGTCGCCGTAGACCTCGGAGAACCGGGTGATGATCGCCGGCGTCGGCCGGTCCTCGTCATCCTCCAGCACCTGACTGAAGACATCGGTCCAGGGGACCAGCATCGCGGCCACCCGCCGGCCAGCGGCGGCCCGTGCGCTGCTGTAGTCGCCACCCTTCCGTCCCTCGGTTGCGATCGTGTAGAGTTCGCTCCCGATCAGCGACGGCGGCCCCAGGTCCATCGGGTCGGCCACCCCGCGATCCTCCGCCGGTTCGGGCGCTGGCTTCGGCGCTGGCTTCGGCGCTGGCTTCGGCGCTGGCTGGCCGGGCTCGGGTGCGGCTTGTTCCAGCAAGACCTCGGACTCGCTCGGCGTCACGCCGCGGATCAGAAGCATCTGTTGGCCGTTGGGCACGCCCAGGCCGGTAGGCCACTTGTCCAGCATCTGCCGCTTCTCTAGGAATCTGTACACGGCCGTGTCGGCGACTTCCATCGTCTCGGCGCTCAGTTCGGCGTCGTCGATGAGTTTCGGCATCATGCGGGTGCGACCTCGAAGGTACTCGCCCAGCGTGTGATACCCGGCCTGCTCCAGCGTCGATGCCGGCCAGACCTGCGACGCCAGTTCCTTCGCCGGGTCCGGGCCGCCGATCAGGTCGCGGATCTTGACATGCTTCCAGCCGTCCGGGCCGAGTTTCTCCCCGCCGTCGAAGATCCCCGGTTCCCTTGACTCGCTCAGGAGCATGAGGGTGTGGTCGGTGAGTTTCCGCACCTCGTCCTGGATGACGCGACGCCGAGAGTCCAGCCGGCCGTACCGTGCCCGATGCTCGTCGTACTCGGCGATGCGGCCGTTGAGCGCCCGGCTCGTCTCGGCGTCGTACGCCTCAGCCGGGAAGCGCTCGCTCGCGGCCCCCTGGGCTTCGAGCAACGCTTCCTCGGCGTCGTTCATGGATTTCTTGGCCTGCTTCCACTCGGGGTCTATCCCCGCGAATCGGGCAAGTGAGTCGCATCGTGCTTCGTCAGACGCTTCGATTCTCAGCCAGGGTAGCGGCTTATCGGTCATGGCGCGGGGCTCCGGGTGTGTGTCGGGCCGCCTGGTCCGCCTCCCCGGCGTCCGTCAGGTCCAGCCCCTGGTCGAGATCCAGAAGATAACCCTCCCGCGCCACCAAGTCCACCAAGTTACCGGGCTTGGACAAGTTCACGGCGACCCGTGGAGCCGTCGGCCCCTCGATTCCCGCCGTCCGCCGGTCCTCTTTCTTCTTCTTTCAAGGGAGAGATATCTCTGATGACTGTAGTAGTAACGCTGTCGTTTATGTGCATAAGCCGTTCCAGCCCCTGCGAGATCAGCACTTAGACGGTGGATAACTCGGTGCATGAAATGTCGGTTGCTGTCGGTTCGTGTCAACTGCGCGGGCTCGGGTGCCGCTCCGGGCCGCGCAACCGACACTCGCCGACAAGTACTCCACCGGATACCCACCGGATATCCACCGGATAACCGACAGTTCGGCGTGCGTTCGTGCGGGTTCTGATCTTTGGGTTCCGTTTGGCGTCAGACCGGCCCCTCGGCCTCCACAATCACCCGTAGCGCCACGATCGCGGCCAGGACGATGTTGCGGTGCGTGCTTTCGTGCAGGAGTTTCCTCCGCCCGCTGTAGTCTTGCACTTCCAGTTCGATCATGCCGCCCGGATCCCTGATCTTGATCGAGACGCCGCGGCTGTGGTACTGCATGGACCACCATTGCAGGATCTCCATCGTGTACACGACCGCCAGGTATTCGCCAGAAGTCAGTTCCGGCTGGTCCAGGGCTTGCGGCCAATGTTCCAGCGCTCTCCCAATCAGGGGCAAGAACCCGGGGAAGGTCGGATACTCGCTCATGGCTTCACTGATCCGGCCGTCGCGGGCTCGTACTTGTGTGCGAACATCTTCGGGGTCAGGACCGTCGGCCATTGACCGTCGGCCACGACGATCCAGTCGCCCACGGAGCCGTAGATCCGCCCGCCCTGCCCGTTGACCCAAAACGCGCCACGCCCCAGGCCAACGGGCGTGTAGCCGGCCAACTGGGCCTGTTCGTCCGTGCAGTCCACCTGCCACGCCCGCACGGGCGGCGGTGTCGGCCGAACGCGGTACATGCCGTCCGGCGATGCGACGCCCACGATATCGACCTCCGCGATCTCGTGGGCCGGGCCGTCCAAGTAACTCTCGGACGCCAGCCGCTTGGCGACCTCCAAGAGTTCGAGCGGCCCGCGACTCCCGTAGAGGAACACCATCCGCTTCTTGTTTGGATAGGTCAACTCGCCGACGACGGTGAGCGCCATAGTGACGCCGCCCGCCGCCGCCTCTTTCATCATCATGGCGATGGGCCGCTGGAACGCGGCGTGCAAGGCTGGTGCCATTGGTTCGGTGGTCATTCGATGCTCCTGGTGGGGTTGTCAAAAGAACGGGATATCGTCCGGCGTGATGCGGTGGGCGTCGGCCTCGTCGGGCAGGAACCCGTTATCGTCGCGGGGCTGCTTGCGATCCTTCCACGGTTGTTTGGGATCGGGCTCCGGCGGCGGCGGCGATGCTGGCGGGGTCGCGGGCTCGGGCGGGCTGGTGACGGTGAGATCGGCCACCAACTCGCGGCGGAACTCGTCCAGGACGAACGCCATGAGTTTGGGCATATCGGCGATACCCTCGCTCGAATCGAGGATCCCCAGCAGGTCGCGGTGGTTGTGCTGGATGAACCGCCGGAACTTCTCGTGCGTGTAGCCGGCCGGCGTCAGGGCGTCCAGGATCCGCTTGCCGGCCGCCTCCCCGAGCCTGAGCCGGTGTTCCATGCCCATCCCGGGCTTGATCTCCACGATCGTCATCTTGCCGTCGCGGCCGGGCTTGGACCACGCCATCATCGTCACGGGCGCGTACAACACATCGTCGCGGTTGTGGGGCAGCCAGTAGCCCTTCGCGAAGCGTTGCAGCAGGCGTTCGTGGTTCGTCTTGCTCACGAACATCGGCAACCGCGGATGCTCAACGAGGAACATCACCGGCTTGGGGGCGATCAGCGGCTGGCCGCGATCGTCCTTCTCGCCGAAGATTCGCACATCTTTCGTGCCGAACTCGGAAATGCGGAGCGTGACTTCGCGGTCCAGCCCGTAGGCGTCGGCGAAGTCCGTGGACGCGAGGTGTTCGCGGGCGAAAAAGTCGCCGTACGGGTCGGTCATCGGATGTTTCTCCTGGTCGGGGGAGGATGATCGTACCCCATGAAAAGACCCGGGCCGCGTGAGCGACCCGGGCGGACCCCGACCAGGGTTCCTGAGCGGTGAGATTCTATGGAGTGCGGATCGCGGGTGGTGTTATCGGTCGGCGGTCAGGTCAAAGAAGCAGGTCAATGGCCCGCTCGGCGGCGTTGAAAACGGTCAGGAAGGCGCGGTCAAGCAGCGCCCGGGCCTGTTGGCGTGCTTCGATCTGTGTGGCCACGCCCAGGTTGGTCAGGGCGTTCAGGTCGTGGGCGGCGCTCTGGAGGTGATCCTCGCGGTTGCCGGGCTCCCGAATGGCGTTCAGGTTGTGAAGTGCGTACCGACGCATGGCGGCCTTCGCGTCCTCGATGCGGCCGTCGTCGCCGGCCAAGCCGGACCAAAAGGCGTTTCCGGTCTGGATGCCGTCCTGGGCGATCTCGTCGGCGATGTCTTTCAGGATGTCCTTGAAGTCGGGCGAGTCGGTCCTGGTGCTGGTCATGGCGGTCTGTCTCCTGGTGGTGGTTCAGATCATGCGGCCGGGCGTCATCAACCGCCGGTCGCGGCCGTCTCGGCCTTCGCCTGGTTCACGGCGTCCCGGAAGGTCCGCAGGTTCGAGCGGCGGCTTTCGCGGGCCGGCGTCGCATCCCCGATCGGACCGAGCGAAGCGTCGGCCTCGATGTAGCGCAGGTATTCCGGGCCGACCGTCTGGTTCGCGAATCGGTCGGCCGCAGCGACAAACGCCGGGTCGTTCCGGGTGTTGATCTCTTGGCACCCGCCAAGCCCCACCAGCAACGCGGTGAGGATCGAACCGGCTGCAAACGCGACGGTCTGTTTCATCTTGGGGGTCATGGTGTGCCTCTTTGGGGTTCATGGGTGGTCTGGTCGGTCCCGCCGATCGGGGTTGTCCACGAGCATACCCGCCTACGGTTCGAGCGGCGGCCTAAAGGGCGGCGTCCTAGGGCTCATTTCGGTTCCGTGGGGTGCCAATGCGTCCGCCAGCGCCAGCAGGGCGTCGGAAACCCTTGCGTCCTGCTGCTGGGGGAGGACGCGATCGACAATGGGCTGTCCGCCGACCAACGCGATGATCACCACCACCGAGTATCGCTTGGCCTGGCCGAGAAAGACTTCGATCTGGTCTACGCGATGCAAGAGCCCGGCCCGCTGGTCCGTGCCCATCAGCATCCCCCGGATGGATTTCAGTTCTTCGAGCGTCTGTTCCTCGATCTTGTCGCGACGCCTGGTGGATTCGATGATCTCCATCAGGCCGCGCTCCAGTTCAGGGCTGAGCGCGTTGTGGGTTTGGGCGGCATCCAGCGTCATCAGAAGGAATCTCCGTCCATTTGCTCGATCTCGTTCATCTGCATCAGGCCCTGCCGAGCGGTTTCAACCATCCGGCGCTTGAGTTCGCGGATCTCCTCCGGCGTGGCCTGCCCGGACTTCGTGGCGTCGAACAGGCGCTGCACCTGGAGCATGGCATCCTTGACCGGCTCCAACTTGTCCATTAGCGGCAGCATGGCGGCGACGGCCTCCTGATCGACCTCGGGGTCTTCCATCAGACGCCGGACTCGCGTCCGCAGCAGGTCGTATTCGCGGGCCAGTGCTGACGCATCACGGACGGATCGCGAATCCCAGCCGATGGGGTCGCGGGAGAAAAGCCGGCCGACCTCGGGGAAACTCGCCAGTTCGCTGAACACCACGCCGTCCTCAATACGGTCAAACAGGCGAACCAGGTCGTCAAACTGGACGCCGACGCCGTTGCGGAAGAAGTGCTGGATCCTGACCGGGCTTGCGTTGGCCATGCGGCCCATCCAGCGGTACAGGTCCGGCGTCGAGTCGAAGTATCGCTCGGGCGGTTCGAGCAACTGCATGAACGGGGGCTCCAGGTACTCGTCACGCCACAGGGAAACGCCCATCGACGCCTCCGCCAGCGCCCGCGGCTGCATCGGCAACAACTCGATCGGGTTGGCGCTGGTGTGCGGGAGCATTTCGGAGAGCATCTTGACGGCCAGATCCTTGCCGGAAACGCCCGGCATCCCCTCCTGCCTGTCCAGGGTGTTCCAGACCAGTGACTGGATGCCGCCCGTGATGCCGTAGTCGAACGGCACCCGGAGCCCGTGGATGTCCATATGCGTCAGCCGCTCTTGCTCCACCCGCTCGGCGTTGCGTTTCCGGTCCTCGTCCGACGATGTAATCCGGTTGAGCGCCCAGACGACGCTTGCCCAAAACGCGACATTGCCGGAGAGCATGGCGGCCTTCGCGGCGGCCCGTGCCGGCACGGGATCGAGCGCCATGCGCGTGAACTGGCCGAAAATCTGAACCGCCGGATTGAGGAAACCGGCGTTCCGATAGACCGAGTGGGCGCTGGGGCTCATCGGGCGCTCTGAGAAGTTGCCGGTCACGGTGTCGGCCGCGAGTTGGGCCACCTCGTCGCTGTACCCGCGACGCTTGGCCACCAGGTACGCGCCCAGACGCGGGGCCGTCTCGACCGCGTTGGAGAGCGCGCGCTGGCCGGTGAGGATCTGCGTCAACTCGGCCGGCTTCATAATCAGCCTGCCCGCAATGCCGATCGCGGACAGGCTCTTGTTGAGAAGGTTCATGTCCGACCACCCGCGAGCCACCAGGCCCTCGCGAAGCGTCTGCATCGACTTGGACCGCTGAGAGGCGAAGTCCTCCGGCGTCACCTGCTGGAACACACGCGACAGGAGTTCCGGGCTGACAAGGCTTCCCGGCGTTTTCCGCGTCAGGAGCGCCATAGCCCCGATCGCGTGGTAGTAGTACGGGATCATCGCGCCCGGATCGCGTCCGAACACCATCGCCGTCGGCATGTCGCGAACGATCGACCTCATCGCAAAGACGAACGATTGGGTGATCTGATTCTTGAGCCCCTGGGTGGCGGACGAGAACAGTTGCTCGGCCAGCCGGGCGATCGGGGCCGCCCCGTCGCCGCCGGACGAGAACATTCTGAACAGGTTGTCGTCCAAGATTTGCGTGTAGACCCGCCGGCCGTTGATATTCGGGGCCACCACATTGATCGCACGCGGGGGCACGCGACGCCAGATGTCGAATCCGTCAATAACATTGATGTCGTCCGCCGTCAGGCTAACCAGCATGTCGGGCGTCAGATTGAACAGGTCGTTCCCGGCCATGACCTCGGCGACGATGTAGTCGTAGATGGCCTGGCGGACCTCCTCGGGCGTCGCGGTGGCAACCTTCTTGTTGTCGAGTTGCAGGATGATGGCCGAGCGAGACGCGGCGATCTTGGCCTCCCTCGGGATGTCGGGCATTGCCTGCAAGGTCTTGGAGAAGATCAACGGCGCAGCGGCCATTCGGTTCCAGTAGTAGGCGTTCACGCTGGCGTCCAACTTGCGTGCCATAGCCATGAGCAACGGTTCGGCGGGTCTTTGGCTGCCGCGGGACCGCTTGATGCCGGTGCTGGGCATGGTCGATCCGCCCGACCGGATCGCGCGTGGTCCGGTTTCCCCCTGGCGGGTCAACGGGATATAGAAATCGAAGGTGTTCTTCAAGACGACGGCTTCTTGGGCGGTCAACTCTCCCGACATCACATCCAGCACGAGCGTGGCGTTTGCGATCTCCTCCAGGTCGCGGGCGACCGGCTCCCAGGTCGGGTTCTCGCGCTCGGCCTTGTTGATGGATGCCCGCAGGTCGCTGGGGTTTGTCCCTTCATCGTCTCCTTGAAACGGGAAACGCTCGCCCTGTTTGCCGCGCGTGATGATGCGGGCCAGGACCGCTTTCATCTGCGCGTAAGTCTCGAAGTCGGCGAACTTGTCCTTCGGAATCGGGCTGATCGCGTCGGCCACGGACTTCTGTGCCAGGTACACCATGTCGCCGTTGTTCGTCGGCTCCGGTGGCACCTTGAAGCCGTTCGCTTCGAGCAACTGCCGCTCGGTCGGCGAGAGCATGTAACTACCCGGCATGTCCGTCGGCGATATCGGCCGGTCCACTGAGGATCCGATCAGGTTGTCGGGAACCTTCGTCGCGTGGACCCTGAGCCCGCGCGGCGCTCCAGGCGCGGTCTTGCCCGGCCCCTCCAGCGCAATGTTCGTCATCTGGCCGATATGGTTGAGACTCTGGTACACCGATCGCATATCGCCGGCCGTGCCGGCGAACCGTGCTTCGACCTCCACAACCCGCTTCCAGCCTCCGCGGATCGTGGCGGCTTCCTTGCGGACCTCGCGAAGCACGCGGTTCGTGGCCAACTCGGTAGCGAAACCGCGCGAGACATAATCCACTAGGACTCGGGAGAGAACCCGTTTGACGCTGTACGGGACTTCCTTCGTGTCCATCTGGTACGATCGCCACTGGGCTTCGACCGGCCGGGCCAGGTGGGCCGAGTACGCTCGGGTGGCGTCTCGCAGGGCTGCCCCGATCTTCGGGTCGGTGGCGTCGATTCTCGCCATGATGACGGCGGTCGGCGGCCACAGGGCCATGCGTGCCGGCTCTTGAATGATCAGGCGAATGAAGTCGGCAAAGCCCTCCTCGATGCTCTTGGCGCTGACCCGCGTGCCCGGCCAGAAGGTCGCCAGATCCTTTAGGTCGCGGCCGATACCGCCGAAGAACCCCGACTTGCCGATCCCGCCATACTTGGCCCGCATGATGGCGCTGATGGCGTGGCCGTGTTCGTGGAACATCGTGCCAGGCGTCGATGACGAGCGGGAGCGGATGATGTGGGGGTTATTGACATAGTGCCCGGCGTGCTTTGATATAAGTTGCTCGCGCGTCTCGAAAACAAGCACCTCCAGGGTCCGGGCGAGCGAGTCGCTGATCGAGCGCACGCCGTACTTGCGGCCCTCCGGGTCGCCCCTGATCCGGCCGGTGAACCTCTTTCCCGCTTTGGTCGTGGCCGGTGTGTTGACCCACTGGGGCGGCGGCGTCGTGAGGGGCATTTGCGGGATCACGGACGACTTCGGGCGTTTCGGCTTCGATTGGCTGCCGCCCTTGCCACCCTTCGCGGCGAGCGGGGCGTCGTCGCGGGGTGGCGGCGGGATCCGCGGAGCCCCGCCCTCGCTCTCCGGCCGGCGTCGGATCGACGGCAGGCGGTCCGACGCTCCGAACCTCGCCGATCCGCTCGTTTCGTCCGGCTTGACCGGCGGCGGGCGCTTGATGTCGTCGGCCGCCGACAACGGGGGCTTGCCAGCGGCACCGCCGACGGCATCGGCCGGGCGCTCGCCGGTCCGCCTGGCGTCCATCGCTTGCACGGTTTCCGGCTTCATGTTCACCATCGCCGTGACCGACATCCCGTTGTCACCGCGGATGTGAAGCAGCCCGCCGTCCTTCCCCGCCGGATCGTACCGACCGCCGCCGAATCTCCCGGCCACCGCAAGGGTCAGTTTCTGGTTCCCCATCTTCCCGTGGATCCGCAGCACGCCCTCCAGCACCGAAGATGTCATCGGGAACCAGGCGACGGCCCCCGGGTGGATGTTGACGAAGGCGCTGCCGACGGCCGGGTCGTGGGTCGCAGCCCCCAATGACCCGTCCGGGTTGCGATACACCAGCATGTTCGTATCCGGCCCTTCCATGATGCTGGCCTTCGCGATCGTGCGAAGCAGGCTCTCGGCGTCGATGTCCTTGACGACCTGGGCGGTGTCGGACAACTCGCCGAAACTCTTGTCCAGGAAGTTGGCGATGTCATCGACCGCCCGCTCGGGGGGCGTTTCTTCGAGCGTGCCCCCTTTTCGTGCGGTGGTGCGGTTGCCGGGCTTGCCGAAACTGGCGTCGGGGCCGAACGCTTTCGTGGTCAGACGGAAACCGCTGGTAGTGCTGGTGAAGTCGATCACCTTCCCGTCGGGATGCACACGCTCGCCGGAGTTCTTGTAGTCGGCCTTCTGGCCGACCTCGCGGAAGGCTCGCACGGCCATGAGCAAGTCGGTGATGGTCTTTGCCGGCAGGGATCTGGCGATCCTGCCCGTGCTGGACACCCCGGTCCTCGGTGGTGGCCCGGCCGGCGTCTTCATCGCGTCGATCTTCTTGGCCTTCTCCACGAGTTCCATGACGGTCTTGCGGCGCTCGGCCACCTTCTTGGAAGTTTCCCCAGCATTTGGCGGATCGGCGAATACCCGCATGTCGGCCATGCCCGTGGGGATCTCCTCTTTGAGCGACAACAGGGCGTCGGCGATCTGAGCCCGGCTTATATCGGACAGGACGCCGCCGTTCGCATCTTCCTTGTGCGCGTCCAACGCGGCAAGGATCTGGCGAGCATCATCGGGGTTATCCAGCGGACGCATCTTCTCAATGTCTGGCAGGAGCGGCTTTCCGTCTCGCTTGATCGCCAGTTTGATCTTGGCCTGGGTGGTCGGGCTGAGGATGCTCCGGCCGACCGGCAGCATCGCGAAGCCCTCGGAGATCGTCGCTCCCCAAAACACCTTGTGCATGTCCTCGTCGCCGTACTTCGTGACGGCTTCGATCAGTTCAATAGCCTCCCGGGCTCCTGCTTCCGACTCGATATCAATGCCGCCCAGGGTTCGCTCAAACTGTGACGCCCGCGCGGCGACGGCTCGGGCGACGCCGGCGGCCGTCTCATACCCGGCTCCACGGTCGCGGGCTGCTTTGAGGATTCGGTCAACGGCCGCGGGGACGCTGATATCCCTGATGTTCGGGGGGCTGAACGGCCGGCCGGACTCGTAGGCCGCCTGGCGCTTACTGAGGGCGGCTTCGATGAGGTCGCTATCTCCACCAGTTCCAGCAGTTTGGGGTCCACTTGGTTCCTCCGTTGCCGGCTGGGCCGGCGGCTTCGGTGTTTTGGGTTTGGCCGGCGTCTTGGCCTTCGGCTTGGTCTTGGGCGGGGCGGGCGTCGCGGGCGGGGCGGGCGTCGCAGGCGGGGCGGGAGTCACGGGCGGCGCGGGCGGATCACCGAACTTGATCACCTGGCTGATGCTGAACAGGCGCTTGAGCGGCTTTATGTTGGAGTTGCCGTCCATGCCCGTGTCGCGTCGGTACGGGATCTGAACAACAACGCCGTCGTACCCTTCCTCCCTGAGCGCCTGGCTCACCAGTTTGGTGTACGGGATCATGTCCTCGATGAACTCGGGGACGCCGATGCCGCCGGTCAGCCGCTTGATGCTCTCGTGAGTGTCGATGACATAGGGGTTCTGGAGGTCGATCCGAACCGGCGAGACATCGGGGCCGAACTGGCTGGCCTGCTCGGCCAGCGGCGCAGCGTAGAGGCCGGGTCCAAGCACCGGGCCGGAAACGCCCGGCGCGTACACCGCTGCGGCGTCGGCACGCCCACGGCCCTGGAAACCATTCAGGACGACGGGCTCGCCGGTCCTGATCGGACGGCCGCTCTCGGTGGTGAACACCCGCATTGCCTGGTCGTTGGGTGGGCTCGCACGGGCGGGCTCGGCGCTGGGCGGGGCGGGCGTCGCGGTGGTCGGCGGTTCGGCCGGCACGATGGCCTGATTACGCGGTGGCCGATCGTTGTCGATGTCGATCGCGTCCTGGTGGTTGGCCAGTTTGACGCCCATCGCTTCGTTGGCCCGCTGGATATACCTCTCGGTCAGCAAGTCGCGCATCGCATCTCGCGCGTACTCGGGGACCAGCCCGTCATCTTCCATGTCGAACAACGCGCCGACGACCTCGCCCTGAGCCTGATCCTCGTTGACGGTCAGGTCCAGAAGGTCGATCTCCTCGAAGTCCTCGATGCTTTCGTTGTTGCCGTCCCTGTACACCTCGCTCAACTTCGCGTCGTCCAACTCGCGGTCCAGCGTCACCACCAGGCGGGCGATCGCCATATCTGCCGCGTCGGCAATAACCGGGTCGTCGGACAAGGGGCGGATGCCGGCGGCGCGGCGAATGGCGACGCCGGTCTGGCGCTGGGCGGCCTCGTCATCGACGCCCTCGCGCAGCGTCTCGATGAGGGGATTCTGGCGTGGAACCGTTCCAGTCTGGCCGGGCGGGGCGGGCGGGCCGGGCGTCGCGGGCGGGGCCGGCGTCGCGGGCGGGGCCGGCGTCACGGGCGGGGCCGGCGTGGCGGGCGGGGCCGGCGTATCGGGCGGGGCCGGCGTATCGGGCTTGAAAACCCCGATATCTTCCCTGAACCGCAGCATCCGCACCCGCTGGCTCGCGCTGACATTCATGTAGCCGTGCAACTCAAAGTCGGACGGCGCATACTCGCCCGGCAGCCTGGCCCCCACCTTCGGGGGCCGGGCGAAGTCCACCAACTTGACGATGGCCACCTTCTGATTCGGCAGGCGATAGACATCGCCCATGTAGTCCTTGTCGGGGTCCACGCCGCCGCGCATCTCACCCACATACTTCCAGTCTTTCGGGAGCGCCTGGGGGCTTTCGTACGCAACCATATCGGCGGAAGTGATCTGCGAGAGGGGCTTGTCCGGCTTCTTGGCCTCCAGGGTCTTTCGGAAGATGACCGTGCCGCGCTCGTCGTAGGTCCGGTCGCCGTACCCCAGCGCCTCCATCGCTAAGAGGAGTTGCTTGTAGGCCGACGGTCCTTCGGCGTTGGCTTCGGCCTTCGGGGCCTTGAAGCGGAAAGTGAACACCGAGTCGTCGCTGGTGGCATCGAATACCCCGATCCCGCCGTTGATCCGCTTCTTGTTGGCGTTGAAACTGTGGCCCGCGAACCGGCCCAGCACCTGGCGGATGAACAGGCTGAGGTTGTCGCCCTGCTTGGGCGTCGGCAGGGCTACCGGCCCCTTGATTCCCTCGAATGGTTTGGCGGCGATGCCTGGGATCG
>Ga0222708_1000188_pt1 | contig 17577 bp, 4 predicted proteins | sample AntAcemetage1576_FD_179806 | JGI IMG/M metagenome (GOLD analysis project Ga0222708, IMG submission 179806) | Saline water microbial communities from Ace Lake, Antarctica - #1576 | ecosystem: Environmental > Aquatic > Non-marine Saline and Alkaline > Saline | place: Antarctica: Ace Lake... | reverse complement strand
AGATGTTACAAGTGTTTATGGAAAAGATATTGTAGGTAAAAATATGAGTAATTTTGTTGCAGCTTCTTTAGTTCCTTTTCACAAAACTTTAAAAGCAGAATTTAAAACATTACAAGTTACTGATTTGTTCAGAGAACCGGATAGTAAAGTAGGAACAATGGGTTCTCCACATAGAGTAGGTAAAGGAGTTGATTATAGAATGAATGCTGAAAGTGAGTATTTAACTAAATTAAACTCGCAAGTTTTAGAATTAAAGTATAATATCAAATCTGCACAAATTCATAGTGAAGGAGAAGCAAATGAACACGTACACGTAGAATTTTATTAACACACAATATAAGAATGAGTAGAGAATTAAATATCGGAAAACAAGTAGAACCTGCTAAAGATTCTAAAATTGTAACTAATAAATCTAATCCCCTTTTTGAAGATGCTGTAAAAGAAGCAACTAAAATTGATGGAGTAGGAGAATTATTATCTAAACCTAATAATCTTACTAAAGGTATTTTTCAAGAGGGAGATACTCATTATATGAATACAGAAGATTATACTAAATACATTAACCAAAAAGATAGTAAATCTAATGTTGTTTTTCCTTTTGCTTTAGATTATGAAAAAGCTAGAGCATTTTCTCAAAGTAATGTAGAACAAGCTGGAAATGCAGCTATTAGAACTATTCCTAATACTTTACTAGAAATAGTAAATCAAACAGCAGCTATATTAGATGTTGAAGATTACATTAATACAGATAATGAAATTGGTAACGTTTTTAGTAGGTGGGCTACAGAACAAAAAGCTAAGGTTAATGAACTAGCTCCTGTATATAGAGAAAATCCTAACGAAGCATTAGATTATAAAGATTTTGCTTATTGGATGGAATCAGGTTCTGGTTTGGTAGATACGGCTTCTGCATTTGTATTAATAGGAGCAGCTACAGGAGGTGCTAGTTTACTTGGAGCTAAAGCAGCTTTAAGAGGTTTAGGTAAATTAACTAAAGGAAAAGAAGCTTTTAAATTTCTAAAAACTATAGATACAGCTGGAAATCTTACAGCTAAAGGTGAAAAAATAGCTAGAACTGCTGCTGGACTTTCTAATGCTTTTTTACTTTCCCATGCGGAAGGTACGGGTGTAGGTATAAATGTTTATGATGAGGTATATAAAAGAGAGTTAAACAAATTAGAGGGAGAAGATTTAACTTCCGAAGAAAAAGAAAATCAAGCTAAAGAAAAAGCCGCATTACAGGCTTCTTCCGCTGTTAATGTAAACTATGCTACTTTTTTAGTTAACATGAGTTCTGCATTTGCTTTACTTAAAACTCCTGCTTTTACTAGAAACGTAGTTAAAAAAGCTGGTATAGGTAATTCTTTTAAAAATATACTTAAAGAAGGTTCACAAGAGTATATAGAAGAAAATATAAACATGATTGCTGAAAATCAAGCACTAGATGATAGATATGATTTTAGAAGTTTAAATAAAGATGTTACAAGTATTGAAGGACTAGAAAGCGGTATGTTAGGCTTTTTTGGAGGTGCTGGGCAGACGATATTAACCAATGCTAGTAAGCAGTTCAAAACTAAAAAAGACCCTGAAACTGGGGAGCGCATGAGTGATGCAGACTTGCAAAACCGTCAATATGCTAAGTACTTTGACCAAAAAACAAAGCACGAAAATATGTCTAAAGCTTCTAAATATTCAGATGTTACAACTGCATTTGATACTATGGAAAAGCAACTAGGACTAGAAAAAGAACTAATTAAAGCTAATAAAGAGGGTAGAACAGAAGATGCAGAAACCTTAAAAAAACAATTATTATATACTCAAGCTTATAATGCTTTTACAACAGGAAGTACAGATAGTCTTATAGACTTTTACCAATCTGTTACTAGTTTATCAGAAGAAGAAGCTGAAGAAAGAGGTTTAGATACTGCAACTTATAAACAACAAGCAACTAAAGCTGTATCTGATATTTTATCTTTAGAAGAAGATTACAATACTTCTCAAATTTTTATTAATTCAGAAGAAGTTTATGATAATAAAGTAGCACTTAAAATATATAAAGAAAAACAACAACAAATAAATACATTATATAGTAAAGTAGAAAGTACTTTTTTAGAAGATGTAAGAAATCTATCTAAAACTTATAAAGGTTTAGAAACTGTATCTGTAATAGATGGAGAAGTTAATTATGGAGAAGTATCTGAAAAAGGTAAAGCAGCTATTCAAAGTTTAGAATCTTTTGAAGATTTAAAATATGGTTTAAATGAAGTAGAAGAAATAGCTGTAGAAATACAAAATCAAACTGCTTTTAATAGTTTAATAACTTCTAAAGACTATCAAGATGTTTTAGTTGAAAAAGTTAAAAAAGGTAGAAAAGATGAAAAAGAAGCAGCACAAAAAGCAAGTTTAGAAACTAAACAAAAAGCTGAACTAGCAAAAAGTAAAGCTAAAGAAGAGAAGTTAAGACAAGCGACAACTACGGTTCCCCCCGTAAATAACAAACCTAGCACAAGACCTGGAACTACACCTGTACAACCTATACCACAAGCAACTGCTCCTGTATCTAAATCTAAAGAAGTTAAAAACACTTTTATATTTACAGATAAAGCAGAGGAAGAAGGTATTAATAAAAATCTTTTAATAGATGCTCCTGCTAAAGATAAATTAGCTTTTTATGATAAAATATTGAAAGATATTAAAGCTAAACCTTCTGAAAACTTAATACAAGCTGAAACACAATTTGTATTACAATATGGGAAAATTAGAGAAGAATTAGTACAAATAGCAACAGAAGAAGAAGGAAACGCAGTAGGACAAAATAGCTTAAACGAAGCTTTAGATACTCTTAATGATAATATGTCTGTTTCAGAAGATACAGCTGCTAAAGTTAGAACACAAGTAGATGCTATGCTTATAGTTTTAGTTGAAGCTAATAAAATGGGTTTAGATACTAAAAACTTTAAAGAACTTGCTTCTTATTTTGAAAGTAGATATGGTAAACCTAGAATGGCAGCTATATATTATAAATTTCAAGCTATTTACAATGCTTCTAACGATGACAAATACAGAAATATTGAAAGTTATGAAGAATTATTTTTAACTAATCAAGAAAAAGCAAATATTGTAAATAATACCACAGCTATTCAACAAGCTTCTACTCCTGTAGAAATGTTTAATATGTTTGAAGAAGAATTAACAAAAGAGTCTGATGCTAGAGTTAGAGAAGATTTTAAAAGCAATGGATATACAGTTAATGTTGGAGAAGAAGTTACATTTGTAAATGCGAGAGTATTAGATGCTTCTAATAAATTAGCTTATTTAGCTAAAGAATATGCTAAAAACTTTAAAAGCAGTAAAACTGATAAATTTAATGTATTAAATTTTAATTTATCTAAAGCAGATTTAGATAAAAATCTTAATAAAGTACACGACGAAAATATATTAGATTTTAGAGAAATTAATGGAGGTAGTGAAGTAACTTTAAAAGTAGTAGATTCAGTAGATTATGCAGACGGTACACGTATAATTACTTCTGATTTAAAGGGAGAGGAACTCTTACAAAGAGCTCCTATTGCTGTTTTTTATAAAGGTCAACAACTTAAAGGAGTATTTATTCATTTACCTGATTGGATTACCGCTGAAAACATAAGAGGTAATGTACCTGCTAATATCAAAAAATTAATAGATATTAGACAAGCTGTATTAAATTCTCCTAATGGAATTACTACTACTATATCTGAAAGAACAGATGGTCATGACTTAGTATCTAAAGATGGTTTTGTTAATAAAACTATTAGTACTATGCCTGATGTTGATTTAGTTATCGGAAAAGATAGAGGTTATGTAGGTTCAAATGGAGAAGTAGAAGCTGGAACATATGAATCTTTTGATGGTAGATTATATGCAAAATATCCTGTTAATAAAGGCGTAACTAAAACTGCTCCTTTATTGATGGAAAGTTTAGGTAATTACCCTAGCTATGTTGCTAGTATTAAATTAGCTTTTAAGAGTTATATGGACAACAGTCCTAATGACACTAAAGCAGATAAAGTAAAAGAACTTACAGGTTTTGACATAAGAACTCTTGAAGGTTTAAAAGATTATTTAAAATTATTTATTCATCTACAAAAAAATTTACCTTTAGATACAGATGAGTTTAGAACATTTATTGAAAAAGAAAATGATAAATACAGTTTTATAAGAGGAACTAATACTAGAATAGATTTTGCTATTGGAGGTTTCGATACAAGTATTGGTAGCTTTGATAGAGCTTTTATAAACAAATTAAAAGGAGCTAGTAGAAATAACGTTATACAAGATAACTTAACTAAATTAGAAAAAGTTTTAAATGGTGTTAAGTTAAATGCTGTTTACAATCATTTTGGAAAAGATATTAACATACCTATTATAACAGAAAATGAAGTAATAGCTAACAACGTTAATTACAATACTTTTATAAAAGAAAATAGTTTTACTGATAGATATAGTTATAAATTATCAAATGGTAACTATATTTATACTGTACAAAGTAGTATTTATTTTGACGAAAGTCAATTTAGTAAACCAGAAATCTTACCTAACGTAGAAGTAGAAGTTGATACTATAGTTAATACTATACAAGAAAGAGAAGAATTTGATTTTGACGAAGATGAAGATTTAGGAAATGTACAATTTAGTGCAAGTACTGAAAAAGTTGGATTAACTCCACAACAAAACCAAAGTATTAACGACTTAAAATCTATAGAACCTGCTTATACCGATTATACTAATGAGCAAATACAAGCTTTTATAGAAAGTAAGATACCTGATAGTAAAGTTAAAGAAGTTGTGTTTCAGGGAAGAATAAAGGGAGAAGAAAGTATTGGACATCATTTTCATTTTGGTACAAAACTGGCAGCCAATCAACGAGTAAATGATAGAAATAGCAATACTGAAACTGAATTAGAAGTTTCTATATTGAATATCACTAACCCAACTGAAACAAAAGATTGGGGAGATGCTTCTGCTTGGGAAAGAGTTGTAGATAATACTAAAACAAAAACTGACAATGATGGTTTGAAATATACAAATCAAGTAGAAGATAAGAGTAGTATTTCTTATGTAGTATTTGAACCTTCTCAAATAACAATATTAAATTCTCCAGAAACAATAGCAGAGTTTAAAGAATTTACTAACATAGATAATTCATTTACTACTGTAAATTCTGCCTATACTTTTACACCTGAACAACAACAAGCTGTTAAAGATTCTATTCCAGGTTCTCTTATAATTGATTCTATTCCTTTTGCTATACAAGAACAATTAATAGACCATATTTCTGCTGAAATAGTTAGAAGAAAAGTAAAAAATAAAGACAATGATGCTTTAGATTATATAGATGAATTTATAGCTAAATTTACAGCTGTAACTTCAGATGTAAAAAATACAGGTATTTTAGATAAAGCTTTATTAAGTTTACAAACTGCTACTGATAACAATAGAGAAGTTAGAGAAAGAAATTATAACATTGTTAAAGCTATTGTAGATAACTATGATAAATTAGTATTATTAACTTTAGATAAACTTAAAAACGTTAACGGTTTAAATACTAATAACAAATCTTTAGATGAATTGAAGTCTGATATAACTAATGACTTTATTGACTTTGAAGTTATAGGAGATGATGGTGAAATTGAGTATAATAATTGGGGAGATGGTGCAACTTTTGAAGAAAATCTATTTGATAAAGTAAGTGTTAAAGTTAAAAATAATTTAAGTTATATACCTTATGTAGATGATTTTAAATTTACTTATGTAAATGAAAATGATACCATAAGTGAAGCTGAATTTAATAATTTAGATGACCTTTTAAAGGAAAATTATACTAAAACTCTTGTTGCTATTAATTCAAAAGGTGTATTTGGATTAGAAAAACCTGTGCCTTTAGAAACTCTTATTAACGATATATCTGCTATTGTAGCTTACAATAATAATCAAACAGAATATGTAAGTCAACCTAATATTAAAACATTTTTACAATTACTAAAAAATGATATAGAAAACAAACCTTATTTGTTTCATGTAATAGAAGAAATAGGTAATGCGGATAAAGATGTACAAAATCAATTTATTAAAACTTTTAGTCGTCATTATTCAGACCATTTATTTGGATTTGAAGTAACTAAAAAAGGTAAAAGTTTTATATTTTTTAATAGTAGTGACTCTAACTCTTTGTCCTCTTTATTGAAAAGTAAATGGGCAAATGGATTAAAAAATTCTAATATAGTTAAAGCTAGTAATGGAGTATTACAAGTTAATAAAAAAGCTATAAATGAAATAGCAGCTTATAAAACAATAGTAGAAAATTTAATTGAAAATAAACAACCTCATATAACAGAAGCTAGAATATTATTTAATATGTTAGGAATAGATTTCGATGATAATGTTATCGAAAAGCTTAGTACTAATGGTATTATGACTAGTAACGGTAAAAAAGTATTGTATGGTTTATTAAAAGATTCTGACGGTTTTGTTAGAAATTACGTAGATAGATTAAAAGCTATTTCTGGAAAAGATTTAGAAGAAAATTCTATATATGAAAATGTAAGTACTGTTAATAATTTTGCAAATCAAATAGGTAAATTAAGTAGTTCTTATTACGTTAACTCTTTTAAAGATGTACAAGGTAAAACTTATTTTGCATATTCTCAAAATAAATTTTTAATAGATAGATTTAAAGATTTAAAAACTAATAACAAAGGTTTATTAGAAAAATTAGCACAACAACCATTCAGCCAATCTTCTTTTTTATTAGAGCAACTTATTAATAATAAAAAAGCTGGAAGTTATTTAGCTTATCATCCTATTGATGGTTTAAGAACTAATAGTGTAGGCAAAAAATTTAAAGATATGTCGCCTGCTGAACAACAGAAGTTTAAATTTATGTTGTTTAAAAGTAGAAATACTAAAACAAGAAAAGACGGAATATATCTTGTAGATTTATTCTATCCTACTATGTCTGATAAAGCTATTCCTTATTCTATTAGTACTTTAGGTATAGATTTTAGAAAATACATAGATAGATATGGAGCTATTAATAATGAAGGTTTAGAATTATTATATAAGCATTTAATTAAACCTGAAGTTGATACTATATTAGCTTATCAAACTAACCCTGAAAAATATAATTTTCAAGGAGCTAAAGAAGGAGCTAAACAATTTAATATATCGTCAGAATTGAACGATATGGCTGAACTATGGACACAAGAGGGTGAGTTTAGAAAACTTAAAGATATAGATTTTAATGCGGACTTAAAAGAACTTATTAAATCTACATATTTAATAAATATGATAACTAATTTACAAGCTTCAAGAATGGAAGCTTATGGTAAATATGGTTTTTTAGAAAATACCACTCAATACTTTTATGAAAATGGTAAAGAATTTAGTGAAACTACAGAAGTAGTAAATTTTAATGTTTTTAAGTCTAAAAATATTGAAATATTTAATGAAAAGACTGATTTACCATCTAAACAAGAATTGATAAATTATGAACTTAATTATTTATTAGGTAATATGAATATGTATCAATTATTTACTACTAACCCTGCTAATTATCATGCTGGAAGTAAAGATTTATTTGATAATTTAGGTAAACGTTTAGCAGGAGATGCAGCTCCAGGTTATGATAACACAGAAGCTGAATCTGAATATTTTGATATTATCCCTGTAAATGATATTAAGTTAGTTAGTACTCATATAAAAGATTACAATACTAGATTAGGTTCTGAAGTTGGGTATCAAGCTATGAATACTACTGATGCCCAAGAATGGACAACTTTAAAAGAACATTTATATAGATTAGAACAAGCGGGAGATATAACTAAAGAAGAAAGAATTATATTTATTAAAAAAGAAAAAGACGAAAATTTAGATGCTAATGATATTAATAAAATATTTTTAGCTGAAAAACCTGTATATGTATCTAATCATTGGGTAGAAGGAGTAGAAAGACGTATTTTTATTAAATCTTCTGCATATCCTTTAATTCAACAATTTACTAAAGGCTTAGAAATAGATAAAGTTAGACAAGCAATGGTAGATGCTAAAATTGATAGAGTTGTATTTAAAAGTGCTCTTAAAGTAGGAGGTCCGAGTTCTTATACAAGTATTTATAATGAAGAAACAGGTAAATTTAATGATGATTTAGGAGAACTATTTAAAAGTAATGCTATGCGTGGCTTATCTCGTAAAGGTCATAAAAAACAACAAGATTTACCTTATAAATCTACTAAACAAACTATTACAAATCCTACTCAATTAATAGCTTTAATAACTGCTACTATAAAAGATACAAAAGGATTTAGATTACCTAATTCAGATACTTTTGTAAATGGTAAACAAATAGAAAAAGCTTTAAATGAAAAACATAAAGAATTATTTAAGTACAAATACGATAGCTTAATTAAAGATTTAGGTTATAATGTTTTAACAAATGAAATAGCTAATATAGATAAATTACAATCTATATTAGTAGAAGAAGGTTTATCAAGAAAATATCCTTTATATGATTTAGAAGCTTTAAAAATAGAGAATGGTAATTTTGTAATCCCGTTATGGAACACTGGAATATCAGAAAAGCTAGAAGCTATGTTAAACTCTATTGTAGATAGTAGAGTTAGAAAACATAAAGCTAGAGGTCAATCTTATGTATTAGGAAGTAGTACGGGCTATAATCCTATAATATTAGAGGGAGAAGAATCTGCTGAATTTATTAAAAATTCTACTAATATTACTTTTGATGAAACATGGTATAGAGAATCTAAAGGAGTTCTTAGAAATATGGAAGTACGAAATGGAAAAGTACAACCAGCAGAAATTATTGCTCCTTTTAGAATGTTTGACAATAAAGGAAATTTAATATCTTTAGCAGATTATATTAATAAAGAAACAGGATTTTTAGATACTAGTAAGATAGATGATAAAATATTAACAGCTCTAGGTTTTAGAATACCGACACAAGGTTTAAATTCTATGTCTTATATTAAAGTCGTTGGTTTTTTTCCAGAAGGAAGTCAAGATATATTATTAGCTCCTAGTGAATGGACTATACAAATGGGTTCAGATTTTGATGTAGATAAATTATATGCTTTAATGTACAATAATTATGTAGATTTTAAAGGAAATATTAAAGAATTTACACAAGCTAAAAAAGATGTAGAAAAAGTACTAGATAATGAAATATTAGATTTGCACATGAGTATAATGCAAAATCCTAATGTATTAAATCAAGTTATAGAACCTTTAAGTTTTGGTAAATTAAAACCTTTAGGAGACGAAATATTTGCTTATGTAGAAGCTAATTTTATAACTAATCCTAAACAATATCCTTTATCTGAACAATATCAAAGTTTTAAATATAATAACGCAAAAGCCGCTGCTATAGGTATAGGTCTATTTAGTAATGACTCTAGATTTTTAGCTATTACTTCTGATACAGGTGTTAGATTTTTAACAGAAAAAGGTAAAGATTATAAATTTAAATTAGCAGGTAAAACTTCTACAGCTATATCATATCCTTACACTAATGGTAAAAACGGTAAATTTAAATTAGATATAAATAAATACTATCAATCATTAGTGGTAGATAATGAGAATGAACAAGGTATGCACAAGTTGAATATTAACACAACTACTGCACCTATTATTAGAACTTTAATTGCACATGGTTTCGAAGAAGATGTAATTAGTTATTTTATTAATCAACCTATTATTAGAAGATATACAGAACTACAAGAATTGTCTTTAGATTCTGCTACACCTTTTGTAGATGTATTAGAAACTTTAAAAACAGAATACAGTTTAGACAGTGTTTCAGAAGAAGCTATTAATGCTAATTATTTATTTGCAGATATTTCTGTAGATAGTATGATAGAAAATATTAAAACTAATAATCCTAGTAATGAAAGTCAAAGACTAATTCTTAATAAGTTTTTAAATTTTAAAACTAGAGGTCAAGAAATGCAAGAAGTACAAACAAGTTTAAATACTTTCAATGCAGGCTTAGGAAAAAATTTACATTACTCTTACGCTAAACAAATGCAACTATTTGAAACTATTAATAATGGTAACTTAGCTAATATAAATAAATTAATAGGAGATATAGTAGTATTAAAAGCAGAAAACTCTTATATAAGTAAAGAAGTAGTAGATGCAGAAATTTATGACTTAGCAAATGAATGGTCAACAGGAGATTTATCTAATAAAAGAAAAGGGCAAATTATTCAAACTTTAATTGATAAAGGATTTACACCTATTAATAATGTTGCAACTAATATAGGAGGTAAAATCAAATTTAAAGATAACTTATATCTTATAAATCCGACTACAGTAGTAGGTTCAAGTTCTGTATATGCAATGACTTTTAATAACAAACTATGGTCAAGATATTTTCCTTATGCAGATATAAATATTAAAGCTATTACAGATTTGTATAAAAAATATACTAAACAAGAATCTACTAGTATTACTAAAAATAGTACAATAGATAAAGATTTTTTTAGAACTATTAAAAAACAAATTTCGACAAGCTCCGTTAATTTATTTACAGGGGAAACTCTAAAAGAAGCTCGTACACGCCTTTTATTCGATAGAGGTGTAGATAATATTTCTTTAGCTAATATTATATCTAAATTAAAAGCAGATAATATATTAAATAATCCTTTTATAAACAGATTAACTTATAATATTAACCCCGTAACTTTGCCTAGTTTAATTAAATATGAAGCTAGTAAAGAAGAAGGAGTTAATGAAAGAAATATTTACGCTTCTTTTATTAGTATGTTATTTGATACTAAACCATTAGGAACTTTTAATGGAGTAGAATATACTGCTCAAAAAATAGCAGAAGATTTAATACTGTATGAAATAGTTAATGGAGGTGTACAAGGTTCTAAAAATTTCTTAAAATATATTCCTATATCTTATTTAAAAGTTAAAGGTCATTATTCTAATACTTCTAATAATGTAAATAAAATAACTAGAAATATAATTGAACAAAGAATCCAACATAACCCTAGAGAAGTATATAATAGAAGTATAGAAGGATTAATAGAATCTAAACAAGTTACTATTACTGGAGATACTAATACTTTATATAACAAAACAGAAGCTATTAAATCTAAATATGTAAGTGTTAAAAATCCTAAAGCTATAAATAATTTTGATTTATATAAAAAAGTAGATGAAGTTACTTATAAAAAAATAGCAACTTTAGGTTCTACAGATTTTGACGAATATAATTTTAATTTAGAAGAAGGTATTGAAGCTAAAAGTTTAATAAGTTTAAACAATCCTACCTTAGTTAATGTTGTAGAAATTCCTACTAGTGTTCCAGAGATAGAAAGTGTAAAACCTGTTATTATAGAAGATGCTTATATAGCTTTTGTTAAAGGAGATATGAATGTTGAAGAATACTTTAAACTAGAAGATACTACAAATACTGCTGAAAGTTTTGCTTTTATTTTAAATAAAATTGTAAGTAAATCTAAAAATCCTGTACATAAAGTTTGGGCAAAAGAGATGCTTACAAATTTAGATAAAATAACTGATTATACTTTTATTATCAATAATAGTTTTAATAATCAAGGTTTACATAGCGCTAAAAGAAAACAAATAATAATTAATGCTACTAAACACGATACTACTTTAGAATTTGAAGAAACTTTTTTAGAAGAACTTACACATGCTTTTACTAATAAAGCTCTACAAGACAGCAATAATGGAGTAGTTTTAAGGTTGAAAGCGGTTCAAAAGGAAGCATTTGCAGAAGTTAAAAAAGTCTATGAAGCAAAAGGATTAGACGCTGATAAAATGCTATTAGATATGTCAAATAAGGTTAAAAACGGTCAACCTCTTACGGAAGATGAGCGCCAAATATTTTATCCATTTTATGATATTGACGAATTTGCAGGCAATTTATTTAAGTCTAAAAAGTTACAGGAGATATTAAATATTAAAGAAACTAATCAAGATAGAACTATAATAGAAAGAATTTTAGATACTATTGTAGATATGTTTAATAGTATTGGGTTTGATATTAAGAGAGGTAGTTTGTTAGAATATGCTTTAACAGATATTTTAACTTTAATTAATACACCAAAACCATCTGCTGAAATTAAAGCAGAACTTAATAAAAATTCCCCTCTAATAAGAGATATAAGTTCCATAGAAACTAAACATAGGTTAGTAGATGATGAAGGCAATAAAGTTGCTATAGATAATGCAGAAGAAGTAGTTAAATTTATTAACGAAACTTATGATAATGTTGAAGCAGCTATAGAAGATACTTTTGTTAATCTTAAATACAAAGATAATTTTTCTATATCTACAGTTTCTAAAGCTAAACCTTATATAGATAACTTCTTAGACCGTATTAAATTATTAGAAAAAAGTATTAATACTGCAAACTCTAATGATAATTTTATTGAAGCTGAAAGTTTAAAAGAACAATTAGCTAATTTAAGAAAACGTGTTACAGAAGAAAGTATTTACGCTGCTACTTCTTACAAAGATTTAATAGCTAAAGGTATAACAGATATGGCAGAATTATCTCAAATATTTGATAGAGATATAACTGTAAAAGATACTTTGTATATTAAAAAAGTTACAGATTTCTGGGCTAATTTTACTGAAAACGTTTTAACAGCAGAAGATAGAAAATCAACTTCTATTGTAAATGCTTTTTCTAAAATAGAAAATGAAGCTAAAGTGTTTAGAGATGATTTACATGATATAGAAACGCAAATGACTTCTAACCTTATTAAAGATTATGGTTATGGTACAAGTGTATCAGAAGTTATTAGAAACTTTAAAGATATTAATAGTCTTACAAGATACAGCTTAAACATAAGTAGATACGGTAATGGTATATTAGACATTTTGTTTACTACTGTTAAAAATGCTAATAACAGAACTATAATAGAAGTAGAAAAAACTAAAAAAGAAATAGAAGATATTGAAAAAGAAACTATTATTGCTTTAAAAGCTTTAGGAGCTACTAAAGAAAATCTTTATGAAGTTTTTAGACAAAGTTATGACAAAAAAGGTAAGAAGTATTATACAGGTCATTTAACTAAACCTTATACTAAAGACTATATAACTAATAAAAATAGGTTATACAGAAAAGTATTGCAAGATGGTACTTATAAAGATTTTGCTAAATATGTTGAGTTCTTAAAAAATAAAACTGAAAACATAGATTTATCTTTATTATTTCCAATAGAAGGTAGTAGAACAGAAGAAGGAAAAATTTATGCTAAAGAATTAGAAGCGCAAGTAGGTAAGAATAAATTTCAAGAATATAGTAAAGAACAATCTAAACAAATAAATAGATATAAAAAAGCACAAGAAGCTTATTTGAATATCTTAATGAAGAATAATAATTTAAATACTAAAGATGAGGTTCTTGCAAATGAAACTACAAAACTATTATATGAAAATTGGTTAAGAAGAAATTCTCCTTATTACTTATCACAAGAATTAATAGAGAAAAATAAATTAAGCAATGTAGCTAGTTTAAAAGAATTTTATAGCCATACCTATTTAACTACTATTGGTAAAAAAGAATTTTACGATTCTAATTTTACTACTATAGAAAATAATGAAACTTTATATAAGTTCTATAATTACTATTCAGAATTAGATAATGAGCTTAAACAAATGTTGCCAGAAGAAGAAAAAAGAAATTTAAGTTATTATGGTATTCCTTACGCTTCTAAAGTAACAGCAGATTTGTTTAGAGAAAAAGGATTAAGGCATACAGGTTCTTTTTTACAAGACGCTATTAACAAACAAATTAGAATACAGGGAGAAGGTAGTTACAGTGACAAATTAAATCCTGTAGATGGTATTCCAGAAAGAGAACTTAAAGTATCTGTTACACAAGATTATAAAGCTCAAATAAAAGAATATGTTTTAAATAAAACAGTAGAATATCAAGATGCTAATAATGGAACTTTTCCTGAACCTGAATTAAGTGCAGAATGGGAAGAAGATATTTTAAATGAATTAGTTCAAACTAAGTCTTATGATTTAGCAGGAGTAATGAAAGTTTATAATTTGACTGTTAAAAGTTATCATCATAAAGCACAAGTAGAAGATGTTGTAAAGATGATTCAAAACGTAATGGAACGTCAAAAGGAAGTTGTAAGAGATGGAAAAGGAGAACCTGTATTAGATGCAGAAAGTGATTTAAAATATAAAGAAACTCCTGATAGTTTTAATAATAGTATAGCAGCCATGCGTCATTTTATTGACAGTTATTACGGCATTACTAAAAAGAATGAAATGGTTACTTCTAAAAAACGTTATACAACAGATGAAAAACAAAGAATTAAAGCTTTAAATTTATCTAAAGAAACCATACAGAAAAACTTTGATGAAGGTAAATTAGATGTAGATACTTATGAAGCTCAAACAGATGTAATTGAAGAACAAATAAATTCTTTAGGAGGAGTTATTACAGGTAGTGGAATAGGTGATGGTTTACTTAAATGGGTACAACTTAAAGGTATGGGTTGGAACTTTATGAGTGGTATTGCTAACATGGGTTTCGGACAAATATCTAACTATATAGAAGCAGCAGGAGGTCAAACCTATAGTACAACTAGTTTAAATAAAGCTAATTTAATTGTTAAAGACTCTATACTTAAAAATGCTACATTTAATAAAGTAGAAACAGCTAATGCTAAAAAAGTTAGAGCTTTAATGGATAAATGGGGTATATTAAAAAATCCTGCTACTGAACTTTATGAAAATGCTTTTGATATTAAATTTGGTAAGAATACAGAATTTCTTTCTCCCTATAATATTACAGAAAGAACAGAGTATATTAACCAAGCTCCTATATTAGTAGCTACTTTAATTGAAAAAGGTTTGTGGACTTCTTTTGATGATAACGGTAATTGGACAGGAGATGCAGATGCTTTTAATGAAAAAGAATTTAATAAACTTAAAAATTTAATAGATAGACTAGTAACAAGCAATCACGGAGATTATGGAGCTGTATCTTCTTTAGAAATTAAGAAAACTATTTTAGGTAGAGCTTTAGCACAATTCAGAACATGGTTGTTTGAAGGTGTAGCTAACAGATTTGAAGGTGTTAAATATGACAATGTTTTAGAAAGAGAAGTTAAAGGTAGATATGTAACTTTATTAGAGTATGTTCCTAAATACGGATTAAGCGGTGCTTTGGAAATATTAAAAGGAATTATTAAAACAGCCACTTTTGGACAAACTTTTAAAAACAATAAATTTAATACTATAACTGTAAATGGAACAGAAGTTATATTACCAGAAGTAGATGCAGCTAATATGAGAAAGCTAATGTTAGAAGTAGTACTATATGCAAATATGATGATAATCTTTTCTTTAATTACTAAAGCAATTAAAGAACTAGATGATGAAGAAGACAAACTTACTAAATTTTTGTTAACTACTTTAGTTAATCAAGGTACTAGATTAAAAACAGATATTATATTTTATGCTAATCCTTCTGAATTTAAAAACTTAAGTAAAGATGCTATACCTGCTTTATCTTTAATAACAAATTTTACTAAATGGGTAGATGCTATATTTAAAGCTGTAGCAGGAGAAGATGAAATAACTACAGGAGTTTATTCTGGTCATAGTAGATTACTTAAAACTACAGCAGCTCAAATACCTTTAATAAGTCAAGTTTATAAAAACATGAATTACGGAGTACAAGAGTTTAAAAAAGATTAAACTAATCTAAGGGAAAAAAGAAAGGGTATCTAAGTGATACCCTTTTTTTGTTTTATTGTTTAGCTATTGTAATTTTTATACTATTTTAGTTACTTTAATTTCTATATCTTTATATTTGTTATTTACTTTCATTCTTTGAGTAAAAACATATTTATCAGTATCAGGATTTAATCTTCCTTTTATAGTTTTAACTTTTTCACCAGTAACTTCATTTAAAAATTTAAAATTATCTATAGTTAAAAATGTTCGTAAATAGTAAACTTTATTAGCTAAAGCTAAATTTTCTTCTTTAAGTTTAACTGAAACTTTTTTACAATGTGTTTTAATATTATTTAAAATGACTACTGTAATTATTAATAGCGTAATTAAAGCTATTAATCCTATAATAATATATTCTTTATTCATTGTTTTGTGTTTTGATAATTGTTAGTAAATCGGGTGCTACATAAGTAACAGGTTTAAGAATTTTACCTGTTTCCAAATGTACAATAGCAATATACCCATTTTTTAAACCTAAAGACATTACAGGTATATTTTTTTCTTGGTAATGTTTGACAGTTTGTTTTATAATACCTTCGCAAGCTACATCTTCTTCGTTTATAAGTTTAGTCATGTTACTACTATAAACTTCTTCCATAGCTTCATAAGAAACATCAGAAAGATTAAATACATCTATAGCTCCATTAGCTACAAATAATATATCTATTAAAGCATCTAATACTTCTTTTTTATTTATAGATATATCTTCCATTGTAATACTTTCCGGAACGTTATCTAGTAATTTCATAAAAGCAGAATACATAGAAGTTTTATTTAAACCTAAAGCTGTACCTAACTCTAAAACTTCTTCTAATAACAAGTTAAACCTTAAGTCTTTGTATTTATACAAATGAGGGTGTTCTTTAGGGTGTTCTTTTTGCACCATAAATTTAGAATGAAAATCTTGTACTCTTTCTAAATCTGTTGCAGGAAGTTTAGCTATAATATGCATTATAAGACTATACTTTTGGTCGTTAGTTAATAGTTTATCTATACTAACAGCAGTTGCATTGTTTGCTCCTAATAAAACATCATCTAATACTTCGTATAAATAAGTTGCTAATTTTTCTTTGTTATGATACATAAATATAAGGTATAAAAAAAGATGCTTAAGCATCTTTTATGTTGTTAATTGTTTATTTTTAATTTATTCTATGTCAATACTACAAGCTAAACTATGATAAGAAATAGCTATAAATACATATTCTTTTTTAAGATTTTTTAAAAAAGTAGTTTTAAAAGCAGATGCTAAATTTTCAAATTGTACCGCATCCATTTTAATATCCCATTGTTCTTCTGAAGTAACAACTCTAGATAAAGCAGCAGCTCCTTCTAAACCCGTTTGAATATGTGTATTATTTAAAGCTACAAAAGTTCCTTTAGTAAAAGGAGTTTTAATGTCTTTATCTATATCTAAAATCATAAATCCAAATTTTTTATTATGATTTCTTTGTGCATCTGTTATTACACTATCTGATAATATTGCTCCATCTTTAGATAAAGAAGGTACAGAGACACCTATTAAAAATACTAAACCGTTAATAGGATTTTTATAACGGGTGAAATATTTTTCACCATTTTTTACATCTTCTTGTGTAATTTCAATTTGTTCTAATGTTTTTACCATTGTTTAAAGTGTTAATTAATTGTATATAAATATAAGAATTTCTCCCTGTAATCTTACTGATAGAGGTTATAAATCCACTAATAAACTGATTAAAGGGAGAAATTTTAAAAGACTGATTATCAAGTAGTTATAATTTCAATATTTACGACCTA
>Ga0222708_1000187_pt1 | contig 17653 bp, 23 predicted proteins | sample AntAcemetage1576_FD_179806 | JGI IMG/M metagenome (GOLD analysis project Ga0222708, IMG submission 179806) | Saline water microbial communities from Ace Lake, Antarctica - #1576 | ecosystem: Environmental > Aquatic > Non-marine Saline and Alkaline > Saline | place: Antarctica: Ace Lake... | reverse complement strand
GTTTGCCGTTCGTCTTCAAAGGCGTTGCTGACAATCCGACACGCCACCCGCCACCGTTGCGCGACCAGTCAATAACGCGGTCCAGATCCGCGCCGCCATAGTGGCATTCATCGACGAACAGGATCTTGGGGGCTGCGTATTTATCCAGCCGCCGGGATAGCGTTGGCGTCATGGCGATCTGTATTTTTGCCAGCGGGTTTGGGGTGTAGTCAGGGCTGATCACGCCAAACGGAATGTCCAGCGTTTGGATCGTCTGGATCGTCTGGGCCAGCAACTCTTTACGCGGCACTGTGAAAACGCACGAGCTGCCCTTAGCATATGCGCCTGCGATCATATCAAGCGCCATGATGGTTTTCCCGCTGCCGGTGCAGCTCTGCATAAGAACGGCCTTGTGCTTGCTCATGGACTTGCGCACGCGCGCGACTAGATCGGATTGATCGGGGTATAGGTTCACTCTATCGGCTCCCATTCTAAATATTTTTGAAACATATAATCCACCACATGCGCCATCTTCTCAGACAGGTCTCCACTGGTGGCCTTTCTAAGCAATGCAACGTCTTGGTTTTCAAGCGTGTGGTATTGATTCATCTCTCGAACCATGAGGCGGTATTCTTCGTCGTGCATCGCGCTGTATATCACGGCGCAAAATCCTCCATCTCAAACGGTAGGTCCTCTTCGTGGGTGTCTTCGACCTCGCGCCCCAAAACATCATCAACCGGAATTGCAATTGCCTTGCTGGTCAGGCCCGCCATAAAATACATTGCTTTGTTCTCAAGATTATCCGCGCTCGGATAGTCGCCAAGCGTTCGCGCCCATGGCACATAGGGCGTGTCGGAAAGCAATCTTCTCAGCTGCGGGGCTTGGTTTGCGATCATCAGCATCCCGTCTTTGACGCGCAAGCCGTATGACCGCAAAGCCTTGTCGGCTGTGAATCTTTGTTCATCCAACTTGTCGTTTGCCTTGCTTACAAGGTCGCCAACTGTCGCTTCCCTGTTCATCCCTAAATGGTCATAACGCACCCGCGCGGTCATGATGTAGGTTATCAGCTTTGACGCATCGCTGTCGTCATATGTTGCCGTATGCCAGTCCCAATTTTGCTTGCTGATCCATGATGTAGCATCCTCCATTGTGACCTCTTTAGTTGTGGTCAGCATAAACGCACCCGCAAGCATTGGTCCTATCTGATCGCCGGATCTCTTGTTGCCAAAAATGTCAGATGCCGCGCGGCTGAAAACTGCAATGTTCTTCAGAAGAGTTGGAAGGTTTTCAATCGTTCTGGCCAACATTGCCTTTGAATATTCCGGCGTCAGCGTGTTGTGGATCTCATTCATCAGCGCCGCAAACCGATCACTGCGTTGCGGGTGCTCATCCCTCATCAGCTCAAGCATGGAAATTCGGCCCTTATCTGCCGTGTTTTCCACACGCGCAATGATCGCTGAAAAGCAAAAACAATTCCTAATCTGAAACGACTTGTATGCGTTGCGAATAACCCCGCCGGACGAAGCCAAGCGGGCAAGCAAAATAATGCTCTCAATGCTGCCCTGTTGTTTTTTGCTCTCCGCCTCAGCTTCGTCCATTACAACCGGCCTGCCGCTAGTTCCAATGTCAGCACGCACGCCAGCCTCAGTCGTGACGCTATCCACGTTAATACTGACCTGACCTAATAGCGGCTTGATAATCTGCTGCATAACTGTTGACTTGCCACTTTCCGCGCGCCCTGTGACCCAGATGTGTGGACGCCAAGGAAGTGACGATCCGACCGGCGCGACCACAAGCCAACCTGCCAGCATGTAGGCATATTGCGATTTTTTCCACGTCACGGATTTGCAGATATTCAGCAGCTTTACAGCATCAGCGTTTGCTAATGGATCGCTGTTGATGTCAAAAAGGTTTGGCCCGCTTTCATAAACGTATTCGCCCTTGAACTCTGCGGGGTGTTTTGATGTTCCATCCATCTTAACGATTGAGTTTCCGCAATTCACAATCGGCTTTCCTGCGTCGATCCACGCGCCAACGCCTCGTACGTGCTCCTGCTGGAAAATCCCAGCCCGGTGACATGCGTCCATCAGATTAGCAGTTGCAAACTCACTGACCTTGCTGGTTGCTGTTTTGCCATCGGGGTTGTAGTGCCGCATCCAGAACTCATAGGGTGCCAGCTTTTGTAGATTTGGCATTCGGTTCATATCTGTTGCGGTCATGCTTTCAATCTGACCTGTGGTTTTAGGGAAGAAATAATAAACGCCGCGATTATATCCAAGCGGCCTGATTTGCGCCAACGTATCATCATTGCGCGGCTCATCCATTCCGCCAGCCATTGCATCATAGTCAGGTTCCCAATTGTCGCCCATATCTTCCGGTTCGGGTTCCCGCATTGCAGCTTCAAAACAGGCCCGTACAGCGCCTTCGCCTTCAGTGTGCCAGTAGTCCCACCAGTCCGTTCGCTTTGCTGCGTCATTGGCAGGGATAGGCGGTGCCAGAACCATCGCGCCACCTATTGCAACAGCGGCCTGCGCAGACTTATCCGCGCCCGTGTTTGCGCATAGGCCAGCCGCGCGCCACTCCGCCCATCGCGGGTCATCTCCCGCCGGATTGTCAAAGCCGTCTGGACGCTTGCCGCCGGGTATCGTCCACTGATCCCCGTCGGCCGCAATTACGATCTTCTTATCTGGATATTTTAACCGCATGGCCTTGGCGACAGGCTTTAGATTGCCCGCGTCAAACGCCACCACGACACTGCACCCAAGCGCCTTGGATATTGCGCCCATCGTTGCCAAGCCCTCACCGATCACAAGCAGATCGCCCGTGCCTTTGATCGCGTGATATGCACCATCCTTGGCGCTCGACTTCAAAAACAGCTTGTCGCCGTCATCGTCGATGAATTGCAGCCCCACGATATTGCCGCCGGACCACATAGGCACAACAGCGGATCCGCGCGACATGCGGCACCCCAGCGCCTCAGCGGTAAATCCCTTGCGATCTAAATAAGCGTTGGTCCCTGCCCGATCGGCATTGCCCCAGATGTCCGCCGCCTTGATCGCGGCCTCATCTGCTTCCTGTTTGCGCTCGCGTTCCTGCGCCGCCTTCGCGTCATTCGTTCGCTTACGCCAAGCCGCGCGCTCTTCATCGGTCGCCTTGCGTGACGACTTCGTGTGCCACTTGTGCCAGACCTGATCACGGAAATTCATCACACCGCCAACGCCAAACCCGTCTGGATCAACGCGCAGGATGTAGCTGCCGTTCTGCGTCTTTGGCTTATCACCGGCAAGGCGAAAACGGTGCATCTTATCATCTGCAATGATTGCAGCCGATGAATCCGGAGCGCAGTCTGATGCGTGCATGTGGTCGATGAATGCGGTTAATGGGTCGGTCATAGTGCAGGTCCATCTTCAGTTTGGTCTTGCCCAGTCCGTGCCAAATTAACGCGCTTGATGGCCTCAATTGCACTGTCCGCCCTTATGTTGTCTTTCATATCGATCCCGCCAGATTTGACGACGTGCGCAATGATTTGCTCAATCGCAACACTCAAAGAAACCTTGCGATGCAATGCAAACTTGCGAACAAATGCCTCAGTTGGGACTGTTAAGCGGGTTTTCATTTCCATAGTGTCATTACCTTTTATGATTTGTGACTTCATTCAGTAGGGCGAATTTGAGTCAATGTAAACCCCAAATTGACCCCGCGTAGGGCCGTTAAAAACTTAAAAAACTGCCTATCCTAAGCTCCGGTTGGGGTTTCAGGTTATGCGGTTAGGTGTGATATGTAACAAAATCAAACACTTAGACCAAACATAACTCATAACCTTTTTTTGCGCGCATGCCCCCATATACGGTAGATGGGTGGGGTAGGGTGTAATGACAGGGGCAGAGTAATACGACCCCTATTATTATTATTATTAGTTAGAAAAATATATATATACAGTAAGCCCCTGATCTCATTCGAAAAATCACATAACCTTTTCTCTAACTCAAGGGTTTTACAGGGTTACAAGGTTAGGTTTGCAAAAGCCCCTTGCGTCATTACAAAACAAATGCCAGTATTCAGAGGCGCGGCTAGGTTATGCAGACCAAACATCGGAACCTCCCCCGACCGCCGCGCGCATTCTCAGGGATCAGTGATAGGAGATCACACAATGACAAATCAAGACACACCCACACTCTGGGCAGACATGACACCGGAGCAAAAGGGCGCGCGGTTGCTGGCGAAAGACCGCGAAGCATACCGCGTAAATCCAGAACCAAAGCGCGAAACGGTAACTATGTCTGGGTACAATGTAGGATATTGGTACTTCGGATCAGAATGTTTAATAGATCGAGACACCCACCAAATCACATTTGACACCATCAACGGCGAGCCTGACTGCACCACCATCCGCATGGATCGCCTGACATGACTGACACATCCCCACGCCGCTGGCACGCAAACGCAGATCCCCGCCTGCGTGACAGCCTTGACACCATCGACGCGCACCAGCAGCGCGTTGCCAGCCTGTGCCACTCACTCGCCGCGCATATGGGACACCCGCTGCTCGGCAACGACCTGTTGAAAGCTGCCCGATATCACGACGAAGCCGAGCGCGTTCTGGGCGATATGCCAGCGCCAGCCAAGGCGCGGTTCCCAGAGCTTGCAGAGGCCTATGCAATCGCAGAGCAGGAAGTCCTGCGGGGCATGGGACTGACTTGGAAGCTCACGGACAAGGAGGAACAAATGCTGCACCTTTGTGATAAGCTGGACGCATACACGTTCGCCGTGTCGCGCGGCGTCACCGGGCAGGAGTGGGACGAGGCACGCGCGCTGATTAACGTAATGTCAGACAAGTTCAAGGCGCGTGAATGGGTCGCGGCACAGATGGAGGCCGAGGTATGAACCTTTCACACCGTCACGAAATCAGGGAAGCCCGTATGCGCAGCTCACATGTCCCAGTGCCTGACAAGTTTTCAAACATCGCAAATGATCCGACATCAATCGATTCGTGGCAACCTTCGGAGGCATACCTTGCGATGATACGCAAATCGGTTTCCCGAAGGTGCACTGCAAACACGCAGCAGAAGGTAAAATATGTCGCTGGCGATTTAACCGCGTGGCACCTCAATGCGCTAAAGGCCATCACCAATGACGGTATGACCGCAAGGGAAATCGCGGCAGGGGCTGGCGTTGAGGCTGCGAATGTCCGAGTTGCAATATCAGCGCTGCGGGTTAAAGGATACGTCAGCTCGGTGCGCGTGAAGGGTATCAATCTGTGGACTCGCACGGGAAAGGAGGTGCAGTATAACCCTTGACACCACAGCCAAACCAGTGGCATGATGACCTTGTTTCTCATTGTTGTCTCCCAACTTAGCCCCGCGCCGTAAAAAGCGCGGGGCTTTTTTGTTTGCGTTGTCTGGCGTAAATATACCGTAACGCGTAACGATTTACCTTGCGCGGCGTTACGCGTAACGGTAATGTATTCCTAAGGGCGGCGATAGTCGCAGCCCACAGGAGAGACACAATGACCTACTTTATCAGCATGACGCACGAATTCTACGGTAACGGCGCATCGACGCAAGTTGACCTGATGGGTGCGGACACGTTCGAGGGTGTTGCGGTATTTGAAACCCGCGCCGATGCCGAGGCGAGGATCGAGGAATTTGACAACACGGTCTACCGCCAGATGCATAATGAAAGCGGACGCCCAGCGCTGCGCGTCAAGACGCCAAGCCAACTGACGGCCCGCCAGCTCGGTCAGGTTGCATGATGAGCGCGCCGCTCACCCGCCCCCGCAAGCGGCGCGCATTGGAAAAGGCTGGCCTGCGATACGTCGCGGCCTGGCTTCCCGTTGACAGGGTAGAGGCGTTGCAGCCTGAAATTGCAGCAACAGAAAAAATTGTCACTAAATTGCTTGATGAATTGGACCAAAAAAAATGACCGTTTCAAACTTTCGTTTCAAAAAAGCCGAAATCGGGTGCTTCCATCAGGAAGGTGCCAAAGCCGCGACCGAGGGATTCGGTAGTTTGCGTTGCAAGCATTAGCGCAGTGTGGTATTCAAGGGCCGGACACAGGAGATAAAGGGCGGGGCTGACATGAAAAGCAAAAATACGCCAGAAACAATAGACCACATCCTCGATAGAATTTCAGAGGGTGAAAGCATTGTGAAGATTTGCGGGCTGGATCGGGCTGATTACATGCCGTCCGCAGTGCTTTGGTATCGGTGGCTTGATGAAGATGCTGAACTTGTTAAGAGATACGCGCGCGCGTGCGAAGCAAGAGCCGAGCAAATCTTTGAGGAGATCCTCGACATTTCAGACGATGGCGCGCTGGACTTGGTTGCGAATGAGGACGGCAGTAAACGGCTCAACTCCGAGCACATCCAGCGCTCGCGCCTCCGGGTTGATAGCCGAAAATGGATGCTGTCCAAGCTCCAGCCAAAGAAGTACGGCGAGAAACTGGACCTGAACCACGTTAGCGAGGACGGCAGCATGACGCCTTCCCGCGAGATGTCCGACGCGCAGTTGCAGGCGATTATTGAAGCCAATGCAAAGCCCAAGTGACGCCGCCCAGGAACTGCTAGACCGCCGCCATGCCCGCCGAGACCTGCTGGCGTTCATCCAATACATGAACCCTGATTACATCGTGTCGCAGTTTGCCATTGATGTGTGCCGCGACCTTGGCCAGTTCTACCTAGATGTAGAGGCGGGCAAGCGGCCCGTGCTGGTGTTTGAAGCGCCGCCGCAGCACGGAAAGTCGGAGATAGTCAGCCGCAACTATCCCGCATGGTTATTTGGGCAGAACCCTAACCTGTCAATCGGTGGGCTTTCATACGGGTCCGACCTTGCCAGCGACATGAACCGCGACATTCAAAAGATTATGATGGCGGATTCATACGCGCGCCTATTCCCAGAGGCATCGCTAAACCTAAAGCGCGTGGTCAACGTAGGTGTAGAGGCCAAGCGAAACAGCGAATCCTTTGAGATTGTAGGCCATGCGGGCCGATACATCGCGCAGGGCGTGGGTGGTCCTCTAACAGGCAAGCGGCTGGACATTGGCATTATTGACGATCCGGTAAAGAACGCTCAGGAGGCATTATCGCCCGCTACGAAAAAAAGCATTTGGAACTGGTATCAATCCACATTCAAAACGCGCCTGTCAAAGAACAGCGGTCAGATTATCATGGCAACGCGATGGGCGCTTGATGATCTATCTGGGCGCATCCTTGAGGCGGACGCTAGGGCCAAACGCATTACGTTCCAGGCCATTAACAAGCATGACGAAGCCTTGGTTCCCGATTTGCATCCGGTAGAAAAGCTGCTGGAGACCAAGGCGGGAATGTCGGAGTTCTTCTGGTCTGCTTTGTATCAGCAAAACCCTATCACGATTGGCGGCGGCATCTTCAAGGATGAATGGTGGCAGTACCTAAGCGCACCGCCTGCAATCGAGTGGCGCGGCATTTATGCGGACACTGCGATGAAAACCAAAGAAGTAAACGATTATTCAGTGTTCCAATGTTGGGGCCGCACGTCCAGCGCGCAGGCGATATGCTTGGACATGATCCGGGGCAAGTGGGAGGCCCCGGAATTGCTTGTGCAGGCTCGTGCGTTCTATGCCAAGCACAAGGCGGTTCTAGGCCAAGGCACCCTGCGGCACATGAAGGTCGAGGATAAGGCCAGCGGCACGGGGTTAATCCAGACCCTAAAGCGTGAAGGCATCCCGATTCTTGCAATCCCGCGCCATATTGACAAGCTGACGCGCTCACACGACGCATCCCCTTTAATTCAGAACGGAAACGTGATACTCCTAGAAGGACTGCCACACTTGTCTGATATGCTTGCAGAGGCATCGGCATTTCCAAACGGCGCGCATGATGATACGCTTGACCCCATGATGGACGCGATAGACGATATTTGTCGCGGATCTACCCAAACATTCGGAGTGCTATAAATGTGGCCATTTTCCAAACCGCTTGAAGCCAAGGAGAACCCCGTAGGCGCTGCCTTCATGGTTTCATCGGGGCCAGTCTGGGCGCGGCAAGGTAGCAAGCGAAACTACGTTGACGAAGGCTATCAGATGAACGTGATCGTGTATCGCGCCATCCGAGAGATCGTTCAGGCTGCGGTTTCTATCAAGGTTGAGCTGCACCAGGGCGACAAGATCCTCGACACGCACCCCGCGCTAGACCTGCTCAAGCGGCCTAACGTGCTGCAATCCTATGGCCAGTGGGTTTCAGAAATGATCGTCAATCGCAACCTCTTTGGCGAGACGTTTGCCGTTGGAACGGTTGGCCCCAAGTTCGCTGAACTGTGGCCAATGAACCCGCTTGACATGGTGATTAAGCCAAGCACCTACGGCATACCATTGGCCTATTGCCATGAGAAGAACAGCAAGGAACAGTATTTCGCCGTTGACCGGATCACGGGCCGGAGCGATGTGTTCTTTCTCAAGATGTATAATCCTAACGACTATTGGCGCGGGCAATCGCCCCTCATGGCTGCTGCCCTTGCCGCCGATACTCACAACGCGGGCAGCAAGTGGAACTATTCGCTGCTGCGAAACAGCGCGCGCCCGTCCGGCCTGATCCGGTTCAAGGGCGGCTATCCTGCGGGCGAGATGATTGCGCGCATGAAGGAATACTTCAAGGACGCGCTTCAAGGCGCAGACAATAGCGGATCGGTGCCGATGCTTGCAGATGATGCCGAGTTTGTGGAGATGTCCAAGACGCCCGTTGACATGGATTTCCTGAACACCATGCGTGAGACTGGCAAGTATGTCGCAAGCGCGTTCGGCGTGCCATTGCCGCTGATCGACAATGACGCCTCGACGTTCAACAACTACGAGCAGGCCAAGGAGCGGCTCTACACCGATACCGTGATTCCGATGATGCAGGAGTTTATCGGCGCGCTTGGCCACTGGATGCTGCCCGCGTATGGCGATGGCCTAGAGTTCAAGCTAGACCTTGACAGCATCCCGGCGCTGGAAGGCTTGCGCGAAAAGATGTTTGCGCGGTCCGTGCTGGCGTTTGAAAAGGGAGTGATGACCCGTCAGGAAAGCCGGATAATGATGGGCTTCCCGGCTGAGGGTGAAGGCGAGTTCAACCCGGCAATGGCGGCAGGCATGTTTGACCTGCCAGCGGATGAACTCAAGGCGTTGGCATACGGGCTTGCTGACCTTGAGCGCAAGTAAATGGCCCGCACCCCCGCATTCATCACGCATGACCCCAAGCGCGAGGCACAGATACAATCTCGCTTGTTGGACGCGCTTGAGGCAAGGTTCCGGCGCAGGATTGCCAAGGTGCTGTCCAAGGAAGCGGCTGGCCTGCTGGCACGCTACCGTGAATTAGGCTTTGTGCCACCACCCGATAATGACGACGAGCGGGCAGTGCGTGACGTCTACATGGAAATCGGCCTGCGATCTGCGCGAGTGTTTGGCGCACGCGTGATAGGCGACGGCAAGGCGCGGGGCCATGTGCTTGAGGTCAAGTTTTCATTCGCGGAATTCTTCCGGTCGGTGGCAACGGGATGGATCAATCAAGAGGCAATCCGCAGGCGCATTACCAGCGTCACAGAAACCACACGCGCAGACATTGTAAGGCAGGTAGCAGCGGGGCAGGCTGATGGTCTAGGTGTTGACGCCATAGCGCGCAACGTCGCCAAGCGTGTGCCATCCATTAGCCGGATGCGTGGCGCGTTGATTGCCAGCACGGAAACACACGGCGCGGCAAACTATGCCATGCACGAAACCGCAAAGCAGACCGGCCTAACGCTAGTCAAGGAATGGGTCGCGGCTGAGGGCGAGCGCACGCGGCCTGACCATGCCGAGGCAAACGGGCAGACCGTGGCAATGGATGAACCGTTTATGGTCGGCGGTGAGCGGCTGATGTATCCTGGCGATTCATCGGGCAGCGCGTGGAACACCATCAAATGCCGATGCGTATCAATTCAGCGCGTGGCCAATCCTGATTTTTAACGCTGCACAGCATAGGGTTTGCAACTTTGCAAAACTGTGCTAAGACTTTGCAAACGGCTGTCGTGAGACACCCTATTCCCTTTGATGGAGCTACCGCGCATGTCGGACGCCACCGCATACCTCGAACGCAAAGACAGCGCTGCCCCCTTTGAGGTCAAGCTGGCCCCGTTGCAGATCAAGGCTGGGGTTGAGGATGACGACTTTCTCACAATTTCAGGCTATGGCAGCGTCTTTGGCAACGAGGACCTAGGCGGCGATCTGGTTATGCAGGGCGCGTTCCTTGACAGCATTGCCAGCGGTCGCAAGGTTAAAATGCTCTACCAGCACGACACTATGCAGGTTATTGGCGTTTTTGACAGCATGTCGGAGGATAACTACGGCCTCAAGATGCAAGGCCGGATCAGCAAGAAGTTTGGCAAGGGTGCAGAGGTTGCGGAGCTGATCAAGATGGGCGCGATTGAAGGACTGTCGATAGGCTATCGCACCAAAGAATATGCAATGGACGAGGAAACGGGGCAGCGCAAGTTGACCAAGCTGGACCTGTTTGAAGTTAGCGTGGTGACGTTTCCCATGAATGAACTCGCCAGCATTACCGCCATGAAATCAGAAAACATCACGGAGCGCGACATTGAGCGCACGTTTAAGGATATGGGCTACTCGAACCGCATGGCTAAGGTCATGGCGGGTAGTGCATGGAAGGGCCGAGACGAGGTTCTGCGGGATGCAGACAAGTCCGTTCCTGAAGTTGATCAGCGGGACGTTGACGACCTCAAATCACTTTTGAAATCAATCACGCAAACGAAAGGGACATTAAATGTCTGACTTTGCAGAAATCAAAGGGCTGGTTGAGAAGATCAATCCCGTCCTTGTTGAACTACGCGGAGAGATTGACGGCCTGAAAGCAAAAAAGCCCGTTGATGTCGTGACCGAAGAAAAGCACACCAGAATGGCCGACGCCATTACTGCCCAAATGGCAGAGATGCAGGCCAAGCAAGCCAAGATCGAGGCCGCGTTGCAGCGCCCCGGTTCTGACGGCAAGAGCGACCGCGACACCGAGATTGAAACCAAGCACGGCGAGGCGTTCCAGTCTTACATGCGCACTGGCCAAATGCCTGCCGGGTTCAAGGTTTCGTCTGACGGTATCGAAATCAAGGCCATGTCAACTGATGTGAACCCTGATGGCGGATATCTGGTGCGGCCTGAGCTTTCCAACACCATCATCACGCGCATCTTTGAAACGTCGCCACTGCGCGCCGTTGCCAATGTTGAGCGCACCGGGTCCAAGTCCATCGACATTCTGATTGATGATCAGGAAGCCGCTGCGCGTTGGGCTGGTGAGGGTGCATCTGGTGGTGCTACTGACACGCCAGAGCTTGGCCAGAAAGTTCTGACTGCGCACAAGATCGAAGCCGATCCGCGCATCACTACCGAAATGCTTGAAGATAGCTATCTCAATATTGAGGCTTGGCTTTCTGGCAAGGTTGCGGACAAGTTCGCGCGCACGCAAAACACCGCATTTCTTGTCGGCACTGGTGTAGGCCAGCCCCGTGGGTTCCTGACCTACCCGGCACAGGCAACGTCCGGCACCTACGAGCGCGGCGCGATCAACCAGGTCAACATGGGTTCGGCTGCTGCGCTGAATGCTGATGGCCTAATTGCCCTGCAAAACTCGCTCAAGGAAGCGTATCAGCCTGCCGCCGTGTTCGGCATGAAGCGCGCCACCTTTGGCCAAGCGTTGAAGCTGAAAGGGGCTGACAATTACTTCTTTAGCCCGGTTCTGTTGCGTGATGGGCAGGCCACCATGCAGCTTCTGGGCAAGTCGGTTGTGTTCATGGATGACATGCCAGCAGTCGGTGCCAATGCTCTGGCAATTGTATATGCCGACTTCGGGACGGCATATACAATCCTCGACCGTGTGGGGGTGCAGGTTCTGCGCGATCCCTTCACAAACAAAGGTTTCATCACATACTACACAACCCAACGTGTCGGCGGTGATGTGACCTCCTTTGACGCGATCAGCATCGGAAAGGTAGCCGCATAATGGCACAGTTTGATACACGCAACGACGCGGAATACGGGCTTGCTCTTGGCGCTGTTCTGTCTGGCACCGCAAAGGCATCCGGCCCATGGATCGACATGCAGGGCTGGGAAGCGGTGACTTTCTCCGTCGCCACTGGCGTTGTGACCGATGCAGGCGCGGCTGGTGGGTTCGCTTTCCAAATGGAGGAAAGCGACACAACGGCAGCTGCTGATGCGACTGCGGTTGCTGACGACGATCTGATCGGGCTGGAATCGGCGTTGACTGTTACGGCAGACACCGACGACAACAAGCTGATTGGATCCATCGGCTATCGTGGCGGCAAGCGTTACGTTCGCATGACTGCCACAGGCACAACCGGCACAGACGCCGCTGTCAGTGTGGCTGCCATCAAGCGCATGGGCGCGGTAATGGGCGTTGCGTCGATTGACGCAGGCACATCTGCCACCTGATCTTAGCGAGGGGCTGGCCACGGCTGGCCCCTTTCATAAGGACAGGAGACCCCCCATGACAGAAGTAAAGATGATCCGCACGGTTCCTGTCTCGCTGGACGGCTTGCGTGTGCAAACGTGGCACGCCGGATCGGTTCAACGCGCGCCTGATGACTTGCTGCTGATCCTGATTGACCTTGGCGCTGTTGAGGTGATTGAAAACAAGGCGCTATCTGGCGCACCGGAAAACAAAAGGCAGCGCAAGTGAGGTACAACCGCAAATCCGCTTATGTCACGGTATCAGATGACAGCCCTGCAATCAGCACGGCGCTGATGAAGTCTTTTCTGCGCGTTGACGGCGATGGCGACAATGATATCATCGCGGCCTACGTCACAAGCGCGACTGAGGCGGTGAAGCAATATACCCGCACGGCGATCTTGACGGAAACGTTCGTGTTCAAGGCTGATGGCTTTGTGCAGGGTGGCGGTGACGATAGGCTGATGGCGTTGGGGCCGGGCGTTCACACCGGATCGCGGCCCTATATTCTGGGCGGCGGTGATACGTTTGACGTAGCATTCCCGCCGATGCAATCAGTCACAAGCGTTGTGACGTTTGATCGAGGCAACAACGCGCGCACGTTTGACAGCGCGGGCTATCGGGTTGACCTGCAAAGCGGGCGGATCTACCTCAACGAAGGGGTGACATTCCCAACGGACTTGCGCGCGCAAGACGCGGTGCAGATCACTTATGTTGCGGGCTATGGATCTGGCAGCATCCCTGCGCCGATCCTTGAGGCTATCCGTATGTACGTCACGCAGCTATATGACGGGTGCGCGGGCATGACTGACGAGGCGCGGCGGATGCTGGCACCCTATCGGCGCATGGATGAACTGGCGTGGTAGGCTGTTGTTCCAAATACAACGCGCGGATGCTGAGTGAACCTATCGAGTTCCAGCGCATGACGCGCACAGGCGATGGCGCGGGCGGCTTTACTGAGGGCTGGGCGGCTATCACTGGCGCACCCACGCGGGGAATGGTCACGGCGCTATCCGGCAGTGAGCGGTTCCAATCGCAGCGCACTGAGGCCACGGCGTCGCACAAGATTGTGGTGCGCTACAACGCGGGGCTGACCACTGTTGATCGTGCCGTTATTCGCGGTCGGGCGTATCAGGTGCGGTTTATCAACAACGTGGATTTTGACGATAAGTGGCTGGAAATCAGCGCGGAAGTCGGGGTTGCGGTATGAGCCTAGAGCTAAAGATTGAAGGCATGGCCGAACTGCAGGCCGCGTTGCGCAAGGCCAGCGCAGAGGCGCAAGAGGCGGTCGGGGTTGCGGTGATAGGCACGGCTATGGAATTGCGCGGCGATATTGTGAAGCGCATTCAGGGCGGGCCTGCGTCCGGCGCGGTTTATACAAGAGGCGGCGTGTCGCATCAAGCATCCGCACCCGGCGAGGCACCCGCGAGCGACACAGGGCGGCTGGCGGGCAGTATCACGTTCGACAAAACTGGCCCTATGTCCGCAACGGTTGGCAGTGATCTAGTCTATGCGGCGGCGCTAGAGTTTGGCTTTGACTTCGGCGGCGGCAGAGTGATTGACCCTCGCCCCGCATGGGTTCCCGCGATTGAAAAAATCACGCCAAAATATATTGCCAGACTAGAAAAGGCACTGGGGAGTTCGTTCAAATGACTGCACCGAAATGGGGCGATCTTCGGCAGGCACTATACACGCGGCTCAATGCGCGGCTAACGGCTGACGTGTGGTCGCCAAAAGCACCGCAAAATTCAGAGGGCGAAATCAACACGCCGTTTCCCTATGTCGTGATTGTTCAGGCTACGGAATCGCCGTTCAACACGTCCGGCACGCGCGGGTCTCAATTCGTGGTGCAGATTGACGGATACGCGAGATCCACAGCGGGCCAATCCAGCGAACAGGCTATTGCGGCGCTATCATCGCAAGTTCGGGACGCGCTGGAATGGTACGAGCTGACCGGAACGGGCGTCGTGTGGGTGGATACCGAGTTCGAAACCATGTCTCTTGGCTGGTCTGATGACGGAAAAACGCGGCGTTTTGTTTCGATCTACCGCGTGACGCTGGACGAAGTAGCATAGCACTTTGCAACTTTGCAAAACCGTGATATGAGTTTGCAAAGTTTAACCCTAAAAGGAACTTATCATGGCAGCTTCAAACGGTCGCGCAGTACTCATTGCAATCGGGGCGACAAGCCTTGCAGACGAGTTGCGCACAAAAACGGTATCTTTCGCGGGTGAATTGGTGGACGTAACGGCTGATGGTGACAGCGGATGGATGACCACGCTGGACGCCACGTTCAACAGCCAAATGGTCACGATTGCGCTCGACGGTGTTTTGAAGGCCACCACGCTTTCCGACATGGCGTTCACGGGGTCGCAGGAAACAATGACGGTCACCATTGGCGGGCTGTACACGCTGGACGGTGACTTCCAATTCCAATCCGGATTTCAAATCGGCGCGCCCTACAACGGCGAGACAACATTCTCCGGCACGCTGCAATCTGTCGGCGTCATTACTAAAGCGCCAGTGTAAATGAGCATTTTCCGGGAACAGTCTTTCGATTATCATGGGGCAATCATTACGTTTGTTCCCTCGGTGGCATTGCTAAAACGGATCATGCGCCATGGGATTAACAACGTGGCGCTGGCAAATAAATGCGTACACGGCGGCGTTGATCTTGAGGACTTGGCAACGGCGCATTGTGAAATAATCCGCGCATCTGGCGGGCAATGCACTGAGGAGGACAGCTACGGCTTTTTGGCTGGTGGCGATATGGCAGAAATATTCAGCTTTCAAAAGGCTTATATTTCATCCGTGCTGCCGGGTGTGGATTTTGGAAAAAAGCCAGAGGGCCAAAAGGCGCTGCCCGCGAAGAAGAAGCGCAAGGCGAACCGGAAGACCACGACCTGAATACGCTCTACTGCGTTTGTCGGGGCTGGGGGATATCGCCGGGTGATATATGGGGGATGACCATTTCGGAAATCTTGCACGAGTTTGAGTGGAAGCGACCGCACCAGAAAACAGACTACGCGGGCGGAATGAGCGAACACGAACTGGACGCGATAAAGGCAGACAGCGCAGCCTTACGCGCGGAAATGGAAGCGAAAAAGCATGGCACTGCCCCCACTTCTAGTTAATATCAACGGCGATTCCAGCGGGCTGGATAGCGCGCTGGGCAAGGCGGGCAAATCCCTCAAGAACCTTGGAGTGATCGCGGGGGCGGCTGCGGTTGCCGTTGTTGGGGGGCTTGCCGCGATGACGGCGGCGGGCCTGCGCAACGTAGATACCAACGTGAAGCTGGCGCGGTCGATGGACGGCACCGTAAACGCGCTTACCGCTGTGCAGATTGCGGCGGGCTATGCGGGTGTTTCCGTGGGCGAGGCGAACACCTCAATGCAGACGCTCAACCGAGAACTGGCCAGTGCGAATGAGGCGGGTTCACCAGCGGCTAAGGCGCTTGAGCGTCTGGGCATGTCGGCGGCGGCTCTAAGCGCGCTCGATACAGACGACCGGATGGCGTCAATCGCTGACCGCGTTAAAGAGTTGGGACTGTCTTCGTCGCAAGCGTCCGACATTCTGCGGGATCTTGGCGTGCGGTCGCGGAACATGGCGCTACTGATGATCCAAGGCGGGGACGCTATCCGTTCCGCGCGCGAGGAAGTCACGGCGTTTGGCCTTGAATTGACCGATGCGCAAACGGCTGGCATTGAAAGCGCAAACGATGCTGTTGCGCGTATGTCATTGGTTTTTCAGGGGCTGTCGCAAATGCTAGCGGCGGAGGTTGCGCCCGTTCTTCAGGTGATGGCTGATCGGTTCAACGCTATTGCCAGTTCGGAAGCTACGCAGGAAGCAATCCAGCGGGTTGTTACCGCGTTTGGCCAGCTTGCAGAGATCATATTGTCAGAGGACTTCATGGGCGCTGCGGCGTCTGGCCTTGCTATGATTGCTGGGGCGGCGGCTGGACTGGCGGAGGGCATGGTGTATCTTTCGCAGAATACGGATATTTTATATGCCAGCATGGGCGTACTAATCGGCGCGGCCATTGCTTTAGGTGGGCCAATCACTGTTTTGGTGGGTATCATCGGGCTTGCGACAGCGGCATACTATACACTAAAGGGCGCAACAAAAGGCGCTTCCGATGCGTCTAACGTGATGACCGTGGCCATGGGCGACGAAATCACGCAATCGCAATTGCTAGATCGCGCGCTTGCAACAAACGGCCAAATGTCTGTAGAGGTCGCAAAGGTTAAGCTGGCGGAAGCACAGGCGCGCTACGAAAACGTCAGTGCAATCATCGCAGAGAACCGCGCGCTCGCGTTAAACGGATCATCATATACCAACCTGACCACAAGCATCGACACGGCACAGGATGCAATGCGAGGCCTTGGCGAACGCACAGTGATGAACTCCGCCAGCTACGACGAAACTGAGCAGACGCTTGCAGATCAAATCGAACGCCGCCAACGTCTTTTGGATGTTGATGAAGAGGCTGCTGAACAGTTGGTGAGAACGCAGGAAAACATTAACAGCCTGACAGATAAGATTGCCAACTCGACTGGAGGCATGATTACGACTGGCGACGGTGCAGTCGTGCCCATTACGCCAACCGCACCCGGCACGGGCACAGGCGGCACAGGCGGCGGTGGCCCGACCGCTGGTGTAGGCAGCGCAGGCGCGGTCACAAACGAAATGCAGGCGCGCCTCGACGCATTGACGCAGGGCATGATGACCGAAGCCGAGACTGTGCAGGAATGGTATGAGGCGGGCGATGAAACATTGCGGGCGGCACTTGACGCGGAGTTGATTACGCGCGCGGAATATGACGAGCAAAAGCTGCGCCTTGAGCAGGAACATCAAGAAAAGCTTGGCAAGATCAAGGGCCAAGAAATGGAGGTCACAAAGGGCGTTCTTGATCGGGTGGCGGGCCTTATGCAGACAAGCAATGCTAAGCTGTTTAAGATCGGGCAGGCGGCGGCAATCGCACGGGCGACCATATCGGGATACGAAGCTGCGGTGGAAAGCTATAAGTGGGGGGCAGCACGCGGCGGGCCTGCACTTGGCGCGGCTCTTGCTGCGGTATCGCTTGCGCAAACGGGCGCGATGATATCCAGCATCGCCAGCCAATCCCCAAGCGGTTCCAGCGGCGGCGGTGGGGGTGGCGGCAGTGCAGGTGGTGCATCGGCGGCAACAGCGCCACCACAAGCCCCGCTAGAAGCG
>Ga0222708_1000186_pt1 | contig 17726 bp, 16 predicted proteins | sample AntAcemetage1576_FD_179806 | JGI IMG/M metagenome (GOLD analysis project Ga0222708, IMG submission 179806) | Saline water microbial communities from Ace Lake, Antarctica - #1576 | ecosystem: Environmental > Aquatic > Non-marine Saline and Alkaline > Saline | place: Antarctica: Ace Lake... | reverse complement strand
AGCAGGAGCCTTCTAATCTCTTGGTCGCAGGTTCGATTCCTGCCGAGGGCACCAAAACTAGTTTTGAACCCAGATTCGTCAAGTTGACGTAGCCCGTTTAACGCTAATGGCGGGGCACTAAAATTTCAGACATGAAAAAAATCTTGGGTCGTATTAGATACGCCGTTATAGTCCCCGCTCTAGCTTCGATGATTGGCGCCTTGTTGCTCATGGCTCAGGGGTCTATCGCGATGCTAGTTGCGGTTTATAACGCTGCTGGAAATTTGACTCTGCTGAAATCCTCAATCGTTGAAGTCCTAACAGCAGTTGATGCAATTCTGCTTGGGACAGTGCTTTTGGTAATTGGCTACGGACTTTATGAACTCTTCATCGACACTAACATCGACGTTCCAGACTGGCTAAAGGTGAATGACCTTGATGATCTGAAATCAAAGCTCATTGGCGTGGTTGTTGCAATCATTGCCGTGGTTTTTGTCGGCGTCTTTGTTGATTCCAACCGCGCTTCTGATGTTGTCGCCTACGGCCTCGGCGCTGGCGCTCTAGTTGCTGGCCTTGGAATCTTCGCTTTTGCAACGCGTAAAACCAAATCTTCAAAAAAGTCGGATGACCACTAGACCCTAAGGACCCGTTGGGCCGACCCGAATAATTGGGAGGGACAGTGCCGCTGCTGTCATGGGGTTCAGGACGTCGTCGGTAATCCCCATTTCAAAAGATTCAAGATCAAAGACCTTGAATAAAGCTTTTCTGTGAAACTTAGAGCTGTCTGTCACGAAGTAGGACTCTACCGCCACTGACATCATCGCTCGCTTCGTTTCAAGCTCGTAACTCGTATTATTAAAAACGCCGTTGGCGTTTACGGCATCGGCCCCAAAAACCGCAATGTCAACTCGGAGTTTTTCTATTTGCTCAACTGCGGTCGGGCCCCACATCGTATAGAGGTCTGGCAGTAGTTCTCCTCCTATAAACAATAAGTTCATGCCTGGCTTCTTAGCAATCACTAGCCCTATCCTTAGATCGTTCGTGACCACAGTGAGAATTTGATTCGTCAGAGCTTTTGCTACCTCCAAGGTTGTGGACCCGCTGTCGAGTGCCACAACCTGACCGTCTCTAATGCGCTCGGCCATCGCTTTACCAATAGCTTTTTTCTCGTCGGAGTGAATCTTGCTTTTGAGATCAGCTGGAGTTTCAGCCACCTGAACAGCGTTGGCCCCACCGTGGGTTCGCTTTATTAAGTCCAGCTCGCTCAGCTTCTCCAGATTTCTGCGCACAGTAGAGTCGTCTACGCCCAGCTCATCAGCTATGTCCTTCACCGTCTGGAAGCCCCGAGTTTGTATGATTTCTAGAATCAGCGCTTTTGTCGACATCAGCGCCTCCTTGTTCTCGTGCAATTAATTTCACCCGGTACTTGTCATTAATGTAGCACTCGTTTGGTAACAGTTTGCTCACAATTTGCACGAAATGCATGATTCATGCCCGAATCAAATTGACAAACGTGCATCGCCCTGCTTAGGTGTTGAAATCAGGAGTTTCGGCGGATCCTGACAAAAGAATTCCGCCCTGCAACATCACAAAAGGGAGTGCACGCATGAGTTTAAAAAAGAACATGTTCACCGCTGCGGCTCTGGGGGCATCTGCTGTTTTGCTTCTAGCCAGCTGTACCTCTACAGCAGATCCAGTAGTGACTGCAACTGAAGCGGCTACTCAGGATGCGGCTACTGACCAGAGCATGGTCGTCGTCGTAAAACTGACCGGTATCGGCTGGTTTGACCGAATGGAAGAGGGTGTACTCGAGTTCGCGGCAGAGACCGGAATCGACGCTCGTCAAGAGGGCGGAGACGACGCTAGCCCTGAGAAGCAACTCGCCATCATTCAGAACCTTTTGGCCCAAAATCCAACAGCTATAACGGTGGTTCCAAACTCGGCGGAGGCGCTTGAGAGTGTTTTGGCTGATGCCCGCGCAGCGGGAATCATCGTGGTTTCTCACGAGGGTGCTGGCATGGTCAACGTCGACGCTAATATCGAGGCTTTCGACAACACATGGTACGGCGAGCAAATTATGGTCAATCTAGCTCAGTGCATGGGCAACGAGGGTAAGTACGTCAGCTTCGTTGGTGGACTCACTGCCAAAACTCACATGACTTGGGTTGAAGGTGCTTACGCAAAACAGCAGGCCGAGTTCCCTAATCTTGAAAGAGTGGAAGGACCAGTCGAGAGCAAGGAAAATGAGACCGTGGCTTACGAGCGCGCGAAAGAGCTTCTTGCTAAGTACCCAGACATCAAGGGCTTCCAGGGCTCTGCTGGAACTGACGTGGCCGGTATCGGCCGTGCGGTGCAAGAGGCAGGTCTTCAGGACAGCGTTTGTGTAATGGGAACATCGATTCCATCTGTGTCTTCTAAGTACCTTGATGACGGCTCAATCGACAAGATCTTCTTCTGGGACCCTGCTCTTGCTGGCAAGGCTCAGCTAAAGATTGCACAGATCTTGGCCGACGGTGGTTCACTATCAGAGGGAATTGACCTAGGTATCCCTGGCTACAACTCACTAAAGAAGCTAGCTGGATTCACAAATGTATGGGTGGGTGAGGCTGCCGTAATCGTAGACGCCTCCACCGCTGGTGAATACAAGTTCTAAATAAGTAAATAGCAGCAGATGCGATGCTCTGAACCTTCGGGCTCAAAGCATCGCATCTGTACTTTTATCTGACAGCACTCCAACGATGAACAGGTTGAAATGACGACTAACGACTTAGCTCCAATAATTGAAGTTAAAAATGTTGTCAAATCCTACGGTGGCGTGAGAGCCTTGGATGACGTCTCGATGACTCTCCGACCCGGTAACGTCCATTGCTTGGCTGGTGAAAATGGATGCGGCAAATCTACACTTATAAAAATTATCAGCGGCGTCGAGCAGCCAGATTCTGGCGAAATCTTTATCCAAGGGAAGCTACAAGGTCGTTTGACTCCTTTAGGCGCAATTTTGGCCGGTATTCAAGTCATTTACCAGGACTTTTCGCTGTTTCCAAACCTAACTGTCGCAGAAAACATAACAATCACCTCTCAGGTTGCAAATAGGGCGTCGTTTTTCTCTCCAAAAAAGTCAAAGATTGATGCACAAAAAATTGTAAAAGAGCTAGGCCTGAACCTTGACATGGATGCAAAGGTCGAATCTCTCTCGGTCTCCAGCAAGCAACTAACGGCGATTTGCCGAGCTTTGGTAAATGATGCCAAGGTGATCGTGATGGACGAACCGACAACTGCACTTACGCACACCGAAGTGGGTTACCTCTTTGACGTTGTTAAAAGACTCCGCGAACGTGGAGTCGCTCTGGTTTTCGTCAGTCACAAGTTAGAAGAAGCGCTCCAGGTTTCTCAGGATGTAACAATTTTGCGCAATGGCCAACACATCATTTCTGGTCTCGCAAAAGATTTCGATAGAGAGTCTCTTACGATGCACATCACGGGGCGGCAGGTCAACGAGTCAAGGGAAATCACCGCTCCAATCATGACAGTGCAACCCTTGTTAAAGGTTTTGAATTTGACGCTAGGTGGGGCCTTCGAAGATGTTAGTTTCACTGTGCATCGAGGAGAGATTCTCGGGATAACTGGACTTCTAGGCTCTGGAAGGACTGAAATAGCGGAGGCTCTATTTGGTGTGAGTCCGGCCCGGTCGGGAACCATCGAGGTGGATGGGCGACCGGTAAGCATTAGATCAATCCAGGATTCTCAGAAGGTGGGCATCGGATATCTACCGGAGGACAGGCTGACCCAAGGATTGTTCCAGGATAAATCAGTAGGCGACAATTTAATAGCGGCATCACTGGATAACCATAGAAATAAGTGGGGATTTTTGATAAGCAACAGCGTTGCAAGAACCATCCAGGAGATGTTTACGAGACTTCGAATAAAGGCTCCAAGTTCCTTGGTTCCAGTCAGAAGCCTTTCTGGCGGAAACGCTCAGCGGGTCGTACTTGGAAAACTATTGGCGAATCATCCCCGGGTTTTGATCTTGAACGGACCGACTGTGGGAGTAGACGTAGGCTCCAAGGAGCAAATTTTGAGCCTCCTGCGCGATGAGGCGAACAACGGGATGGGCATAATCGTCATCTCTGACGACTCTCCTGAGTTGGTCGCAGTTTGCAATCGAGTTTTGATCGTAAGGCAGGGGAAAATTGTGGATGAGCTCTCGGGGTCAAATGTTTCGGTCTCACGAATCCAGGATCTAACCACAGCATGAGGAATTCGATTAAACTCCCCTTCGGCTCATGGAGTAGGCTTCGCGGCCATAACAATGAGGGGATCTTGGCCTTAGTGCTTTTCGCTCTCGTCGGAACGATTAGCTACTTAAACCCCGTGTTCTTTTCCTTCAGCACTCTATTTTCGACCATGCGGGGTTCAATAGTGCCTCTCATTTTTGCTCTGGGTGTGCTGATTGTGATTATTTCTGGTGGCATAGACGTTTCTTTTGCAGCGATTGCTATTTTTTCCGCTTACACCACGGTGAAGTTTCTGAACGACGGAGCAATTGACCCGGGTCTTCTAGGGATTACATTAATTGCGGTGTTATTTGGTTTGGTTCTAGGTTTCTTTAACGGTCTAGTCATTTCATTGTTCAAGCTGCCCACGTTGATTGTGACATTGGGGACTCAAAGTTTGTTCAAAGGAATTTTGTTGGCTTACATCGGGTCACGATACATTGCGAATCCCCCTTTGAGTTTGGATGAAGTCGCAAAAACCAATCTCGTCACGATTATCGGGGAGGACGGCCGCGGCGCCTACTTACACGTCTTGGTAATCCCGGCAATTGTTCTTGCGCTTTTGATTGCTTGGATGCTCAAGCGAACCATGTTCGGTAGAGCTGTCTATGCAATTGGGGGAGATTCAGAAGCAGCCAGACGCGCTGGGTTCCCAGTTGTCCGAGTCCAGATTTTTGTTTACGGCCTTGCGGGTGCGCTCGCTGCGATTGCGGGAGTGATGCACGTAACCCTTGGAAGAAATGCAAACCCTCAGGACCTAGTAGGCAATGAGCTTGATGTAATTGCGGCAGTAGTCCTGGGTGGAGCATCGGTTTTCGGGGGTCGCGGCTCGGTTCTTGGAACCACCCTCGGGGTACTTATTATTCAGGTGATCAATAACAGCTTGATTTTGGCAGGTGTGCCAACAGCCTGGCAGCGGGCCGCTGTTGGAATTTTGCTGATCGTCGGGGTTGGAATACAGGCCCTGTCTGCGAAAAGAAAAACGCATAGTAGGTCGACGAGCTCCATCGCATCCAAGGTTTTGGAGGACTAGGCATGAAGGACAAAAGAAATATCGCTAATCCGATGAAGACCGTCAATAACCAGGCAGATTCTCTGGTTAGAGGATTGATAGGCAGGGGAAAAAGTAACCAGGGCACCGCTCGCATGTTGTTAATCTTGTTGGCCGCATTTGCCTTCTTCACTTTCTTGGAGCCAGAGATATTTCTGAACCCAGTGAACCTCTCGAATATCATGATTGCGTCGCCGGAGATTGGTGTTTTGTCAATCGCGATGATGCTGGCCATGTTGACTGGGGGAATTGACCTCTCCATCGTTGCAATTGCGAACTTATCAGCAATAACAATTACCACGATCTACTCAGAACTCGCGGCTGTCGAGCAAGAGCAAGCTACAAGTCTCGTCCTTATCATAATAATTCTCGGTCTTCTCGTCGGAGTGGGGGCCGGGTTACTTAACGGATTTTTAATCAGCTACGTGGGCATCGCCCCAATTCTTGCGACACTCGGCACAATGCAAATCTTCAATGGAATTGCGATTGTTTGGACAGGTGGTAAGACTCTTTACGGCGCCCCGGAACAGCTGTCGGCAATGGGCAAAATTGGCGTTCTCAACGTACCTGTCTTGTTCATCGCCTTTGTTGCCATCGCGATTGCTGTTGCGACTTTCTTGAATAAATCGTCGTTGGGCCGCAAGACTCAACTACTGGGCACTAATTCGGTCGCAGCAACTTATTCGGGCATTAATACCAAATTAGTTTTGATGATGACGTACGTAATTACTGGATTACTCGGTGGAGTTGCTGGAATCCTATTCCTGGTCCGAAATCCAACTTCGAGCGCGGACTATGGGAGCTCATACGTTCTTCTGGTGATAGTCGTCGCAGTTCTGGGTGGCACAAATCCCAATGGCGGTTTTGCTACGGTCGCTGGAGTCGTTTTGGCAACTCTTGCCTTGCAAACGCTAGCGAGCGGCTTTATTGCAATCCGGCTCTCGGCGTATGAATATGCCATCGCACAGGGGTCTATCTTGATTCTGGTAATGATTTTGGACCAATTGTCTACAATCCGCAAGCGGAAAAAGCTTCCGCAAAAAAGTTTGAAAGTGAAAACGAAAGAGGCAGCATCATGAGGAAAATAATCAACGCACCAGAGAACTTTGTAGATGAAATGATCGAGGGCATTATTCTAGCTAATCCCTCCATGGTCCGATTGGCTGCCAGTGATCCACGGGTGCTAGTCAGGGCAGACTCTCCCCGCCAGGGCAAGGTAGGGATCGTCACTGGCGGCGGCTCAGGGCACCTGCCTCTTTTTAAGGGGTATGTTGGTATGGGGCTTTGCTCCGGGGTTGCGATTGGAAATGTCTTTTCATCACCCTCGTCGAAGCAATGCTTAGAGGCAACTAGGGCTGTGGATGGAGGAGCTGGGGTTCTTTACCTGTTTGGAAACTACGGCGGGGATGTCTTGAACTTCGAGCTTGCTGCCGATATGGCGGAAATTGAAAACATCGAAACTCGCACAGTCGTTGGCATTGATGACGTCGCTAGCCAACCAAAAGAGCGCTCCTCGGACCGCCGAGGAGTTGCAGGAATCTTTTTCGCTTTCAAGGCCGCCGGGGCGGCTTCGGAACTGAATCAATCGCTGGATGAAGTTGCGGCTGTCGCCCAGGATGTCGTTGAAAACACAGGGACAATGGGAATCGGATTGTCACCAACTATCTTCCCTACAACCGGCCAAGCGAGCTTTGATTTGCCCGGAGGGCAAATGGAAGTCGGCATCGGTATACACGGAGAGCCTGGTTTTCATCGAGGCGCTCTTGAAACGGCAGATGAGATCGTCAAGAGACTTCTTGACCCCATCGTTGCCGATCTAGACCTTCAAACCGGAGACAGTGTGGCTGTCCTCGTAAACGGCATGGGTTCTACTCCTCTCGAGGAGCTTTACGTGATGTATCGACAGGTGCACAAGCTCCTGGGAGGTCAGGGCATCTTGATTGGAAAGTCGTATGTGGGTGAATACGCGACGAGTCTGGAGATGGCGGGCGCATCTATTTCCCTGCTAAAGCTAAACCCCAAACGTCTTGAATTGCTAAATGCTCCTGCCCAGTCTCCTTTCTTCAGAGAGGGCTAGACCTCATGAATGGAAAGCAACTAAACCAGGCCATAAGGAATGCCCTTACCGAGCTCTCAACACACTCAGACGAGCTTCGCGATCTTGACATTGAATTGGGCGATGGTGACCTCGGTATAACGGTGTCTTTGGGGTCAAAGGCAGCAATTGAGAGCCTCGAAAAGCTTTCTGATGAGTCGCCTCCAATGGAGATAGCTCAGAACGTGGCGTCGGCTTTTGCTGACGCCAACCCTTCTACACTGGCGGCCTTGGTCGCGGGAGCTCTCCTTTCGGGATCTAGACATTGGGAAGGCAAAACTGAGATAACTATCGCGGATGGTTCTGCTTTTTTGCAGGCTGCCGGGGAGTCCATTGCCAAGCGTGGTCGTTCACAAGTTGGCGATAAGACCATTCTGGATGCGATAGTTCCGGCAGCAGAGGCTTTGGGTTCTCACAGTGACAGTTCTACCGCTCTGGATAGTGCGATTGCTGCAGCTGAAAAGGCCGTAGTTGACACTCGAGGTCTTCAGTCCCGTCGTGGCCGCGCTTCTTGGCTCCAAGAGAGAAGCATCGGACTACAGGACCCAGGTGCTACCGCCTTCTGGTACCTACTCAGAGCGTGGAAGCTAACAAATTAGTTAGAAATCGAACATCAAACAAGGAGAAGAATAATTGGCAAAAATCGGTTTTCTAGGTCTCGGCACCATGGGACATGGAATGGTAAAGAACCTAGTCGCATCAGGGCACGAAGTAACGGCTTGGAACCGCAGTGACTTTGACGCGCCATCAATCGGAGCCAAGAGGGCAGCCTCGATATCAGAGGCTGTAGTGGGGGCAGACTTCGTACTGTACTGCCTCGCCGATGACGTCGCTGTTCGTGAAGTGGTGATGTCTCCCGGAGGAGTGTTGCAGTCTGTTCAGACGGGAACCGTAGTAATAGATCTTTCAACCATCGACCCACTAACTAGTGCTGAAGAAACGGCCGGGTTCCGAGAGAAAAGTATTGAATTTCTTGATGCGCCGGTTTTTGGTTCTAAAGGTGAAGCGAACAGTGGAGGGCTTTGGATTGTGGTTGGTGGAGAGATGTCCGTGTATGAAAAATCATTGACGGTCTTGGAGCCGATAAGCGAGACCACGCACTACATGGGCAAGTCTGGAAACGGAGCTAAAATGAAGTTGGTTGGCAATCTCATTGTCGCCGCTCAGCTGGAAGCTTTGGGGGAGGCCTTGACTCTGGCCAAAAAAGCAAACTTGGACCTTAAAGATGTTCTCGGGGTCCTGCACGTCACCGACTTCAAATCACCGATTTTCGACGGAGTAGGCTCTGCCGTTCTGAACCGAGATTACTCACCTAGCTTCGCGCTTAAGTTGATGCTCAAGGACGCATTATTAGTCAGGGCGTTTGCTGACAGACTCGGATCTCCAATCCCCGGGACTCAGGCAACCCTCGCAACTATCGGTGAGGCTGTAGAGGCCGGCTGGGGCGAAGAGAACGCATCCGCGTTGATTAAAGTTCTCGCGATGAAGGGTGAGGTGGATTTAGGAAATTAGCGAAGTTTCTAGAGGTCCATTCACGTAAAAAAATTAGAAAGAGCTCAGCTATGACATGGTTTGACGATGTATTTGAAATCAAGAAGCCAGTTATTGGAATGTGCCACTTACAGGCACTGCCAGGTGACTCCTCCTATGATAAAAACGGCAGCATCAAGAAAATTGTTGACCTCGCCAGGGCTGACTTGGAGGCGCTCCAAGAGGGCGGCGTGGACGGCGTTCTTATTTCGAACGAATTTAGTCTCCCTTATTTGACGAAGACTCAGCCGATCACTGCCATAACAATGGCGCGCGTTATTGGGGAACTTGCAGAATCTATAAAGATACCGTTCGGCGTCAATGTGCTTTGGGACGCCACCGCTTCTATTGATCTTGCCGTTGCAACCGGCGCAAAGTTTGTTCGTGAAATTTTCACAGGAGTTTACGCTTCGGACTTTGGCATGTGGAATACGAACGTTGGAGAAGTCGCCCGGCACCGAATTGCTGTTTCAGGCGAGGACGTCCGCCTTCTGTTTAATATTGTTCCAGAGGCGGCTAGCTATCTTGGAGGCAGGACGATTGAGGAAATCACTAAATCGACAGTATTTAATTGTCAGCCAGACGGACTCTGTGTTTCGGGACTAACCGCTGGTTCTGCGACGGATTCCACGGTTTTGAGTAAAGTCAAACAAAATGCTGGGTCGACTCCCGTTGTGGTGAACACCGGTGTAAACGCCGAGACCGCAAGAGAGCTTCTATCCATTGCAGACGCGGCAATAGTTGGAACTTACTTTAAGTTTGATGGAGTCTTTGAAAACCCGACTGATAAGGAACGAGTTGCTCGATTGATGCAAGAAGTTCGTCAGCTTAGGGCAACGCTTTAGGCCATGGCATGAACAAGCTGTTCTTAGGGATTGATGTTGGCACGTTCGAGACCAAGGGCGTCTTGGTTGACGAGTCGGGTGCCGTGCGTGCAAGTGCCAGCAGGAGGCATGAGATTTCCAATCCTTCGCAGGGGTTCGTGGAGCAAGACGCTGAGTCCATTTGGTGGTCAGATTTATGTTTTGTCTCAAATGAATTGATGAAGTCAGACGCTGCCCAAGGAGGAGAAATTGCCTCTATGGCGTGCAGTGCGATAGGACCATGTGTGTTGCCCATCGATGCGGACCTGAACCCTCTGCGTCCGGGGATACTCTACGGAGTTGATTCCAGAGCACGGGACCAGATCTCTCAACTGATCGAGCGCTTTGGCGCCAGTGCCATTTTTGAAAAAACTGGCAACAGCCTAACAAGTCAATCGGCTGGTCCGAAAATTATGTGGATTGCCCAAAACGAGCCTGATATTGCGGCTAAAACTAAGTGGTACGTCACCAGCCAGTCCTACTTGGTAGCCAAGCTAACCTCCAAGGTCGTGATGGACCATGGGACTGCCGGATACTTTCATCCGATTTATGATTTGAGTAACAAGCGGTGGGATGTTTCCGATTGCACAGACTTTGTGTCCGATGATCAACTTCCTGAGCTCGCATGGGCAACAGATGTAGCGGGTTACGTAACGGAAGCTGCTGCTAGGCAGACTGGTATTCCCGAGGGAACGAGGGTCGCAGTCGGCACAACTGATTCGCCCGCAGAGGCAGTTGGAGCCGGTGTCGTTCAAGCAGGAGACACCATGATTCAATATGGCTCAGCGGGATACTTGATAAATGTTTTGGATGAGCCTGTGTCTAGTCGAGACCTTTGGTCCGCTCCTTTTGTCTTTCCTTCCAGCTACGTGGCCGCGGCAGGCACGGCGACAGCAGGCACGGCAACCCGCTGGGTTGCAGAGATAATCGGCCTCAAGGAGACAACTGGCGACGCAAAATTCTTCGCGGACTTGATTGCTCTCGCGGAAGAGTCAAGTGTCGGCGCGAACGGCGTCCTAATGATGCCTCATTTAAGCGGCGAGCGCACTCCGGTGCAAAACCCCAATAGCCGCGGGATTTATTTCGGTTTGTCTTTGAGTCACAAGAGATCGGACATAGTTAGAGCCACCTTCGAAGGGGTAGCACACTCGATAGCCCACGCTTTCTCGGCCTTCTCTTCGGCGGGAATTAAATCGAAGTCAATAAGGGCAATCGGCGGTGGCACGAAAAATCCAATCATCATTCAATCGGTAAGCGCGATCATCGGCAAGCCGCAATTGGTAGCCGACAGCGTCGGTGCTGCTTTTGGGGATGCGGTTATCGCGGCGTTCTCGATTGGACACATTACATCCAGAAGCGGAATCTTCGACTGGGTTTCTACTCGCGAGGAAATAGCGGTCAATGCTCAGTTGGAGGGAATTCTTCTGAGCGACCACGACGATTACCTGGAGCTCTACAATTCGAACAACTCACTTGCTCTTAAGAGGGCAGATCGGAATAGAGATGGATGATCGTTGGCACCTTTTGGCCAAGCAGTTAGTGCATGGCGTTGGAGTGGAAAAGGGCTCCAAAGTGTCAATTTTTATGACTGATTCTTCAGCGATGGATGCGGTATCGACCTTTGTGGCCGAGTGCCATCGAATCGGAGCGGTCCCGCAGGTTTTGGCCGTAGATGAGAAGTTCGATCGCGCCGCCGTGGCCTTCGCTAATGAAGAAACGCTGGCCAGTGCACCGCCTCTTGAAATGCTGGCGATGGAATGGTCTGATGTACACGTCTCTTTCCGAGCAATGGTTACCCCAAGTGTCGATCCCTTGGAGGAAAGACGCATTGCAATTCAGAAAAAAGGTAAGGGTGAAGTGGCTGCCGCACGCTGGGCCAAGACGCGCTGGTGTTTAGTTCGGATCCCATCCGAGGAATGGGCTGAGCTTATAGGGGTCTCTCACGGACTTCTACTTGATGAGTTTTTTGCTGGCTGCATAGCGGACTGGAGCGAAGTTGAGCGGAAGCAGGAACGCCTGTGTCGGCTACTGAGCACGGCCGACAGTTTCCGGATAGTAACTCCTGATACCGATTTGCACTTGGGGGTGGCCGGTCGCAAATGGATCAGCTTCGCCGGCGAAGCGAATCTCCCTGATGGGGAAATCGCGATAGCTCCTGTAGACAACGATGTAAACGGTCACATTGGTTTTGAAAAAGAGTTTTGGTTCTCTGGAGTTCGAATTTCTGGACTTCGCCTCGAGTTCCTGAATGGTGAAGTTGTGGCACACTCGGCTCGTGAGGGAGAGAAGTTTGTCTCCAGCATCTTAGGCACAGATGTCGGGGCGAGGTTCGTGGGTGAACTTGGAATAGGGCTTAACTCTTACATACAGACGGTAACGGGTGATCTGTTGATCGATGAGAAAATTCTGGGCACTGTTCATATTGCTCTTGGGAGAGCCTATCCCGAGTGTCGCGGAGTTAACGAGTCTTCGATCCACTGGGACATTATTAAGGATTTGAGGGTTCGAGACGCATTCCTTTATGCAGACCAAAAGGCAATCATTTCCGATGGTGAGCTTTCACCAGAGCTTCAGGTATTTCTAGGTTAGTAAGCAAACAATAGAAGAGCCCGCGGTTAATTATGTCGTCGATTTATGAAACTAATTGCAAATGTAGGAATTAGTTTCATAAATCCCGATTGAAGTTCTAGCATTGTGGGAATTAAGTCCATGAAGGGGTGATCGTGTGAGCAAAAGTCAATACATGATCGGGATTGACGGCGGCACCGAAGGCCTTCGCGTCGGAATTTTCGACGAAGCCGGCACGCCGCTAGTTTTTGTGAGAAACGCATATCAAACTAATTTTGTGCGACCGGGCTGGGCTGAGCAAAATCCAGAGGACTGGTGGAATGCCACGGTCGCAGGGGTCAGAACCGCGCTGGCTGAAATCGGAGCGGATTCCAAGGATGTCGCGTCAATTTGCGTGGGGGCAACAAGTTGTACTTTGGTGTGCTTAGACGCCTCGGGCAATGTGTTGCGTCCAGCGATTATCTGGATGGATGTTCGCGCTGAGGAGGAATCGCGGTTCATCGCTGGCAGTGGTTCACATTCTCTCAGGCTTAGCGGTCAGACCCACGCATCTGCGGAATGGTTACCCTCAAAAGCTCTGTGGCTGTATCGAAACCAACCGCAGATCTACGAGAAAACCGCGTGGCTAGCTGAGTATTGCGATTACCTTACGTGGCGCCTAACCGGTGAAAAAGTGGCTTCACAAAACACAGCGGCCATACGCGCTTATTTTGACGGCGAAAACGGTGGCTGGGACCGCGAACTTTATTCTCTCTTGGGAATGCCTGACTTAGTGGACAAGTTGCCCAGCTCGGTTTTACCTATGGGCGCAAAGGTCGGTTCCTTGACTCAGGCTGCCCAATGGGAGCTAGGGCTGGATGGCAACGTGGAAGTTGTTGTTGGAGGCGCGGATGCTTTTGTTGGTCAGGTTGGTCTCGGCGTGGTTAGTCCGGGAACTATGGCCTTGATCACCGGATCATCACACCTATTACTCCTTCAAAGTGAAAAACGGGTTCATGGGGAAGGTACCTGGGGGGCATACCCAGGCGCGGTAATTGAAGGTCAGTACACGGTTGAAGGCGGTCAGACTTCGAGTGGCTCAATGGTCAGTTGGTACAAGCGCCTCACTCAGTCTGAACATATCGATGAGGAATATTTCGAATCTCTCACGCTTCTTGCTGCGGAGCTACCTCCAGGTTCTGACGGGCTCATCGTCCTGGACCATTTTCAAGGTAACCGGACTCCTTACGTGGACGCGGCATCTCGCGGAGCAATACTAGGGCTGTCTCTGAGCCACAACAGGGAACACATTTTCCGAGCAATGATTGAGTCAATTTGCTTTGGTTCTGAAAACACGATGCGTCAGTTCCGCTCGCAGGGTCACCAAATCGACCGGGTTGTCGCCTCCGGTGGTGCGACAAACTCCGCACTCTGGATGCAGTTGCACTCCGACATTTCTAATGTGCCAATTCAAATAACGAAAGTTCCAGAGGCGGCAAGCTTGGGCGCAGCTTTGCTGGGAGCAGTCGGATCCGGTGTCTATTCTTCCATCGGCGAGGCGGTTGCCCAAATGGTCCACGAGGATCGCACGATTACTCCAAACCCAGAAATTCATGCTCGTTATGAGCCGTTATTTCTTGCCTATCAAGACACCTACGAAAGTCTCAAAACAATTCTGCACAAGTTATCTGCGAGTCAGACTTTGATTAGCGGTTTAGGTTGATGCCACACGGAGAGGGTCAGAGGCGCGATCGAGAGCTTGCTCTCGTAGCGGGTATGCACTACTTGGAGAATCTGGACCAAAAAGTGATTGCAACTAAAATAAATGCATCAAGGTCAACTGTCAGCAGGATGCTGAAAGAGGCCGTAGAACGAGGGATCGTCACGTTCACGATTAATCATCCAATGACCCGAAACACAGAGCTAGAAAATCAGCTCCGCTCCGCTCTTGGCTACCAAGACGCCTGGGTGTTGGACACTGAGAACGTCACATCCCAAGAGCAGCAAAGGGCACTAGGACAATTAGGAGCTCAATGCGTGGCAGAAAACCTGCCAATCAATGGATCGTTGGCAATTTGCTGGGGCCGTGCGACCAGACTCGTTGCCGAAAACCTTGAAGAGGTGCCAGAAAAGCGGATACATGTGATTCAGATGATCGGCTCGATGGGAACTAGTAATTCAAAAATTGATGGCGTGGAGCTGACGAAACTTGCTGCCCGGCGACTGGGTGGAACTTACGAGTCATTGAGCGCGCCGCTGGTGGTTGATGATGCTGTCTCGGCGATTTCCCTGATGCGCCAGTCTGCGATTTCCAAGGTGCTTCTGTCTGCGGAACAGGCCGAGTGCGCCCTGATTGGCTTGGGTTCAATAGATAAAAAGACTTCAGCCTTGGCGAATGCGGGGTTCATATCTGAAAATGAGATACTCACTGCAATTGATTTGGGAGGCGTTGGAGATGTCTCGGGGATCCTAATAGATGCTGAAGGAAGGGAAGTTTCCTCAAGCTTCTCGAGTCGGATTATTGGATTGGGCATCGAAAGATTGAAGAAGATCAAGACAACCATTGCGGTGGCATACGGTTTAGAGAAAACCCCGGTCATTTACGCTGCTTCAAAGGCAGGCCTCGTAAAAGTATTGATTACCGACAGCTCCACAGCGAGCGCGCTGTTGAAAATGTCAATCAGAAATCACAGGAAGCAGGAAGTGAAAAAATGAAAGCTGTCTTATATCAAGGCCCAGGTGACGTAGCGGTGACTGAAGTACCCAAGCCTGTCGCTGCCATCGGCGAAGTAATAATTAAAGTTCTGAGCAACACGATTTGCGGAACAGATCTTCGGATTGCCAAGGGAATAAAGAAAAAGGGAGTAGTCGCACCTAGAATTCTGGGCCACGAGGTTGCAGGTGAGGTAGTGGAAATAGGAGCCGGGGTCGTTAATCTCAGAATTGGGGACAGGGTCGGATTGTCTCCCACCTACTCTTGCCAGGACTGTTTTGAGTGCTCAAGAAAGAGACCACATCTTTGCAAAAATGCCCTGGTCCTGGGTCACCAGGCCGACGGCGGTCTGGCAGAGTATCTGTTAGTTCCTGCGAAGCCAGTCCTGGACGGTGTCTTGGTTCGTTATGAGGGAGCTCACGACCCGGTGGCGATTTCGTTAGCAGAACCACTTTCCTGCATAATCCACGGACAGAAATTTCTAAACATTGGGTCCGATGATGTGGTGTTAATAATCGGCGGAGGGGCGATAGGGCTCATGCACGCGACACTTGCCAAGGCGAACGGGGCGAAGAAAGTTATTTTGAGTGAGCCACTGGCATTCAGGAGAGCTCTAGCAGTTGAGTTTGGTGCAGACATAGTTGTCGACCCCGTGCACGAGGACCTGAACCAAATTATTCGTGCCAACTCCGAGTCCAACGGTGCCGATGTTGTAGTCGTGTGCATAGGTCTGCCTAAGCTGGTGAATCAGGCGCTGGAGTTGGCTAGCAACCGTGGAAGGGTAAGTCTCTTTGCCGGGTTCCCAGCGGATGAGCTTGCGGCCATTGATTCGAATTTGATTCACTACAAGGAGCTGTCTATTTTTGGAAGCTCGAATTCAACAATCGAAGATTACGAGCAAGCCATACACATGATTGACTCCGGAGAAATTGACACGGCAAAGCTAGTGACTCACCGCTTCACCTTGGAAGAGTTTGAAAAAGGAGTGGAAACAATAACTGATCCGAACGCGCTAAAAATAGCAATTATCCCCACGACATCAAAGTAAAAGAGAGAGAAAAATGCCTGAACACGACCACGCAGAAACCCGCAACTTCTATTCCGACGTTCCTGTTGCCCCTAATGATTTTCACGTTAAAGGGGCTAGCTCGCTGGACTGGGGGGCTAAGAATCGCTTAGGACGAATTTTCAACAAGAACTCTGGGAAGACAGTGATGTTTGCAGTCGACCACGGATACTTTCAGGGTCCAACCACTGGGCTTGAGAGGCTAGATTTAGCGGTGCCACCATTGCTAGAAGACGCCGACGCCCTAATGGCCACAAGGGGTGCTGTCAGGACCTCAATAGATCCGTCCATGTCTAAGCCAGTTGTTCTTCGGGCCAGCGGAGGGCCCAGCATTCTGCGCGAGCTGTCGGATGAGATTGTGGCTGTCACATTGGAGGATGCCATCCGGATCAACGCTTCGGCAATGGCCGTGCAAATTTTCGTTGGTAGTGAAAACGAGACGCAGTCAATTCAAAACCTAACGAAATTGGTTGATGGGGGGCTTCGATACGGAATTCCAGTCATGGGCGTAATTGCCGTCGGGAAGGAAATGGTTAGAGACGCCAGGTACTTTCGTCTGGCCTGTCGAATTGGCGCCGAGCTTGGAGCCCAAGTAATTAAGGTCTATTACACGGAGGAAGGTTTCGACACCGTGGTGTCGAGTTGCCCTGTGCCAATAGTTGTTGCCGGTGGCAAGAAGCTTCCTGAACTAGAGGCGCTTACCGTGGCGCAGAAGTCAATCACCGAAGGAGCCGCTGGCGTCGATATGGGCAGAAACATATTCCAGAGTGACTATCCGTCGGCAATGATTAAAGCGGTTCGTTCGGTGGTCCACTCGGGGTACTCTGCAAAGGACGCGCACCAAATGTTTTTGGATCTTTCGGCAGACTCTCGAATGTAGAGCATCAATAACAAAAAGTCTGACGATTGATGTGGGCATGACCTGAGAGTCATTTGGGTGGGTACGAGAAGTAAGTCTCGTAGTGAGTTCATCTCTCAAACAAAAGAAACACCGATCCGTTTAGAAAGTGGATCGGTGTTTCTTTTTATTTGCTAGTTAGTCAATTAGACCTTTGGATACCAACCAGTCTCTGGCAATAACAGCTGATGAAAGCTGCTCGTCAACGCTTCTAACGTTTAGAGCAACTAGGTCTGCAGCTGTCATAGCCGATGAGACGGCGCTGATTAGGTCACGTGCTTTTTGATCCACGGCATCCGAGGCGATTGGCACGAGGTTAGAGGACAAGAAAAGTCCCTCTGGGTCTGTCAAGGTCACCAGTCCAAGCTTTTGAATTCTTGGGTCGGCGCTATAAACGTTTGCCAAATCAATAAGTCCGGCTACGAGTGACTCAACGGTGGTGTCTCCGGTTGCCTCAAACTCGACCGTTACGCCGTAGGAGCTAAGGAGCCCTGAGGGTCCGTATGGTCGCTCAGCAAGCTCTGGTGGGCCACCGAGACTTATTCCAGTTACTCCAGCAAGGTCTGCAATAGAAGTTAGGTTGTTCTTCATTGCAAAATCGCTGGTGACGTTGTAGGAGTCTTGATCAGAGGCCCGTGAGAGTGCAAGAGCGGTTAGGCCCGCTGGCAATGCCGCCTGTAGGGCCTGGTAGACATCGTCTTCGGCGGTTG